>JGI24702J35022_10002450_pt1 | contig 11314 bp, 9 predicted proteins | sample TergutTh196P4_FD_35022 | JGI IMG/M metagenome (IMG submission 35022)
ATAATCTTACTTTTATCGATGATACGGAAATATGTAATACAGGCAGTCATGGTTTTTATCGCTGGTTCGATGAGAATCACGGCCGCTATAACCGTATTATTGTTTCATTGGGCGACGACAATCAAAATCTCAATTGTTCGCTTGCACTGGCCAACCTGATGATTGCACGGGGAGAGATGTCTACGGAGAAGAAGCTGTTTGTTCATATTGCCCATGCGGCTAAATACGCATACAGCGAATATCCTGTAACGATGTTTGGACGGTTGGACCGTCTTTACACCTACGATGTGGTTGTCGCCGAACAGACAGACCGTGTTGCCAAAGCTGTCAACTATGTGTATTCGCACAACGAAACGAACGGTATTGATTGGTTGGAGGCGGAGAAGAGTTGGGTGAACATGAAACATACCAATTCTACTTTTAATAAAGATTCGAGCCGCGCCGTAGCATCGAATGTAAAGAATATCATCAGGATAGCAGGGGGTAGGAGAAGTTTCGATGCAATGATGCAACAACCGGCGATGCTTGAGATTTTGGCCGAAAACGAACATCTTCGATGGAACGCATTTCACCTGACCCAGGGAATAAAACGATGGGATGAGATAACCGAAGACAACCCCAACGGCGCCAAACTATTCAAATACCCTGAAGTCAAGGCATGGCTTCTCAAACATGCCTGTCTGGTGCCATTTGCCGAAATGGACAAAATATCGGCACGTGTCAACGAAATCAACGCGAAATCAGGGCTTCCCGAAACAGATTACCGCGAGATCGACCGCATGATCATTCGACATTTCGGGTTGTTTTACGATATCTTATGTCCTTAGTCCATAGGGCGTTGCCCTATGTTAGGTTATGTTGCCCTTGCAGGGCTTACTGAACTGTTTGCAGGAGTTGTTCGATTTTTTCGACAAAGGTAGCTTTGGGGGCGGCGCCGACAAGTTTATCCACAAGCTGTTGGTCTTTGAAAAACAAAATAGTAGGAATATTGCGGATACCGTATTTCGCCGTAATTTCGTCATTATCATCAACATCTACCTTACCGATAATAACGCGCCCTTCGTAGTCGGTCGCCAATTCTTCGATAATCGGGCCAACCATCCTGCATGGCCCACACCACTCCGCCCAAAAGTCAAGCACCACAGGTTTGTCCCCGTTTAAAATCTCTTCAAAATTCTCATCTGTTACTTTTATTTCCATTATCTTGTGTTTGTTTAATATTTTTGGCAAAGTTATGATTTTTCATTGAAAAAGAAAAATCTGAAATAAAAAAAAGGTTTTTTGTCCACTCCAAACCCTAACAGGGTTTGAAACCCTGTTAGGGTTTTTTTCGTCCTGCATCGATTCGGATTTGCAATCGCATTAAGTATTATTATCGCATTACAAATACTCATCCTCACAATGGCTTAATTGCAAATTAAGCCATACGGAGTCCATTCGGTTTGTCATTTGTTGATTTCAAAAACGATGTTTTCATTTTCATTGAGGAAATCGACCAAGTCCTGTGTCACTTCAATGCGCATGGTTTTGGAGAAAAGATTCAGACTCACATGATGTTCGCTGTCAATGATATTGAAAAACAATAATGTTTTGCCCGGATTATTTTTGATAAAGACGGATATCTCATTGATCGTAGGCTCATCCAATTGATGAATAGACAACGAAATACGCATTTTTTCGATGATTTTATCTTTGACTTCCTGCAACGATTGCATGGACTTGATCCTGAAATCAAGTTCTGTTTCCTTATATTGTCTGGGGAGGACAGATGCTTTAATCCACACATACAATCCGGGTTTGCCGAATTTACTGTAATCAATATAATCCTTGCCAAAAAGCGGTATTTCGCCTGTTCCCGTAAAATCTTCCGTCGTAATAATCATATAGGGCTTTCCGTTTTTAGTCGTTCCTTCGCGCGAACCTGTGACAATGCCTCCCAACACCAATTCCTTGCCTTTTAACTCCTCTCTGTTATTGCTAATCTCCGCCATTCCCGTATTACACGCATAATTGAGGATGATCCGATATTCATCCAACGGATGGGCGGATAAATAAAATCCGATCAGTTCTTTTTCTTTATTCAACCGTTCGAGGTCAGTCCATAAGACACATTTATGTATCGGAGGTTTGGCTATCTCTATCATCTCCATATCGCCGAAAAGCGAATTCATCGCTGTTTTTTTGTCCTGTTGGTATTTATTGCCATAGCGAATGAGGATTTCCGAAAATGTCTCACTTTTCTCATTCGGCAAAACGAAAGGTTCGCGCGGGATATTCAGACTGTCGAATGCGCCGGCTAATGCGAGTGAGTCGATTACTTTCTTGTTACATGCAAACAGGTTTATCCGTTCCACAAAATCGAATATGTCTTTAAAAGGCCCTCTTTCTCTGCGTTCTTTGATTATATTTTCGGCAGCGCCTTCGCCAACGCCTTTGATAGCGCCTAATCCGAAGCGGATATCGCCTTTATTGTTTACGCCGAACTTGAGCGCCGATTCGTTTACGTCAGGCCCCAACACCTGAATACCCGACAATTTACATTCGTCGATGGCTTTCGTTACCTCTTTGATGTTCGATCGGTTACGGCTCAGTACGGCGGCCATATATTCCGATGGATAGTTGGCTTTCAGAAAAGCCGTTTGGTAGGCTATCCATGAATAACATGTGGCATGGCTTTTATTAAAAGCATACTTGGCGAAATTTTCCCAGTCTTTCCAGATTTTCTCTAATACCTGTTTATGGTATCCGTTGCTTTCGCCGCCGCTGATAAACTTCTCTTTCAGTTTATTCATTTGATCGATCATCTTTTTCCCCATCGCCTTACGCAACGTATCGCTTTCGCCACGGGTAAAATTGGCCAATAACCGTGAAAGCAACATGACCTGCTCCTGATATACGGTGATGCCATACGTGTCTTTCAGGTATCGTTCCATGACAGGGATATCGTACGCGATTTTTTCCCTTCCGTGCTTGCGGGCTACAAAAGATGGTATGTAATTCATCGGACCCGGTCTGTATAGTGCATTCATGGCAATAAGGTCTTCAAACTTCGAAGGCTTCAGGTCCCTGAGATACTTTTGCATACCTGCCGATTCAAACTGGAAAATCCCTGTTGTACGACCCTGGCAAAACAGTTCGTACGTTTTCTCGTCTTCGAGACTGATATGATTGATGTCTATTATCTCTCCTGTGGTTTGTTCGATATTGTCGATGGCTTCCTTGATGATGGACAGGTTTCTCAATCCCAGGAGATCCATTTTGATTAATCCTGTTTCTTCAATGACCGACCCTTCATATTGCGTTGTGATAATGGTTTCTTTGGTCTCTTTATCTTCGGTCGTACTTATGGGGACGAGATCCGAAATATCCTGCTGTCCGATGATAATTCCGCAGGCATGTTTGCTTGTGTTACGTACGTTTCCCTCCAATTCCCGGGCGAATTTGAGTGTATTCCGAACCTGAGGGTCTTTGCTGTTGGCTGCTTCTTTTAATTCGGGAACAAATTCGATCGCATTTTTAATGGTCAGCTGTTGGTCGGGGATTTTATCGGGGATCAGTTTGGCCAACCGGTCGGATTCTTTGAGCGGAAGTTTTTCCACACGGGCTACATCTCTGATTGCCATTTTGGCTGCCATGGTGCCGTACGTAATGATGTGCGCCACCCGCTGCTGTCCGTATTTATCCGTCAACCATTTCAACACCTTACTTCTCCCATCGTCATCAAAATCAATATCAATATCGGGCAATGAAATGCGATCGGGATTCAGAAAACGTTCGAAAAGCAGATCGTACTTGATAGGGTCGATATCTGTAATGCCCAGACAGTAAGCCACTACCGAACCAGCTGCCGAACCACGTCCCGGCCCGACAGACACGCCCATGGCGCGAGCGGCCGTTATCATATCCTGAACAATCAGGAAATAGCCCGGAAAGCCCATTAATTTAACGGTGTTCAATTCAAATTCGATACGTTCCTGCAATTCCTCACCAATCTCATCGCCATAGCGTTTGGGAACGCGCTCCATTGTCAGATGCGTAAGATAGTCGGATTCGAGTTTAATGCGAATCACCTTATCATATCCTCCCAATCGAATGTAGTTTTTTTCTTCAAATTCTTCGATCAAGTCGACTTCCGAATACCTTTTGCGATAACCCTCTTCCGTGCCGAACGACGGATCGATATGAAAAAACGGCATGAGAACCTCCGAATCGATCGAATAAGACTCCACCTTATCGGCAATCTCCAATGTGTTCGTCAACGCTTCGGGAATATCTTCAAAAATCGCGTTCATCTCGGCAGTCGTTTTCATCCATTCCTGCTGCGAGTAACGGATACGGTTCGGATCATCTAAGTCTTTTCCCGTACTGAGGCAAATCAACCGATCGTGGGCTTCGGCATCATCTTCATTCACAAAATGAACGTCATTCGATGCAATCAGTTTGATGGAGTGTTTACGCGCCAGTTCGATCAAAATCTTATTGACTTCGACCTGTTTCGCAAATGTCGTATGGTCTGCATTTTGTTTGTAGGTTTTATGGCGCTGAAGTTCAAGGTAATAATCATCGCCAAACACTTTTTTAAACCAAAGGACGGATTCTTCGGCTTTGTTGGTCTGGCCATTCATGATCAGTTGCGGTATTTCGCCCCCCAGACATGCCGAGCATACAATAATATCCTCGTGATACTTTTCCAGCAGCGATTTGTCGATACGCGGATTTCGGTAGAAGCCTTCCGTCCAGGAGATCGAAACCATCTTAATCAGGTTTTTATATCCTTTCAAACTCTTGGCTAACAGCACGAGATGCCAGCCGCCGAGGTCGTCTTTGACTGTTTTTTGATCCATGCCGTACCGTGCGCAATAACATTCGCAGCCCAATATGGGCTTGAAGATATTTCTTTTACAGTCATCTATCTTCTCCGACAGTTTTTTAATCCGTTCAAGCGCGTTCGGCGTAGGATATTCCTTGTCGTTCAACAGATTCAATTCCCGTTCGCAGTCGGTGATCGTACCTAAGTATTTGCTGTTTTTCTTCTTTACTTTATTATAAAATTCCTTGATACCGAACATATTACCATGGTCTGTAATTGCCATGGCCGTCATACCGTCGTTTTGCGCCTTTTCAATTAAGGCATCGATCGGCGCTTGCCCGTCTAACAGAGAGTATTGCGTATGAACGTGAAGATGTACAAAAGGCCTCATAAAAAATATATTATTTTGATATTCAGAAACATGATGATATTACAAAGCAGATAAATTTCATTCAAAGGTAATGCTTCTTTTGATAGGATGCAAAAATAGTTATCAACAACAAGTGATGCGGTCGTTTAAAATCGCTATATCGCGATACAAAAAAAAACACAAAAATAAAGTTTGTGTTTTGAAAAAATGTTGTACCTTTGCAGGCCGTTTATTATCAAAATATTTAAAATGTTAATTCTTAATGTATTGTTTCCTTTAATAGCCGAAAGGGAAAAATGCAGTTGGGAAGATTAGTATTAATTTAAAAAAGAATAAGAAAGTGGATACTTTAAGTTATAAGACCATTTCTGCAAACAAAGCAACCGTAAACAAGGAATGGGTTGTTGTCGATGCAACAGACCAGGTATTGGGGCGTTTTTGTTCGAAAGTAGCCAAATTGCTGCGCGGCAAGTATAAACCCAATTTCACCCCTCATGTTGATTGTGGTGATAATGTGATAGTTGTGAATGCAGATAAAGTCGTTCTTACCGGAAATAAATGGGATGGACGTGTTTATTTAAGATACACCGGTTATCCGGGCGGACAGCGCGAATACACGCCTGCCATGTTGAAAGCGAAAGGCGAAGACCGTTTGTTACGGAAAGTTGTGAAAGGCATGCTGCCCAAAAATCGGTTGGGCGATAAGTTACTCAAGAACTTATACGTGTATGCAGGTGACGGGCACCAACATCAGGCTCAAACGCCCAGGTCGATAGATATAAACTCACTTAAATAATTATATGGAAGTAGTAAATGCAATAGGAAGACGTAAAGCGGCTGTTGCCCGTGTATATGTCAGCAAAGGAAACGGTAATATCGTGATAAACCATCGGGAATTGACGGAATACTTTCCCTCCCCAATACTTCAATTCATTGTGAAGCAGCCTCTGAATACATTGAGCGCAGCAGAACAATATGATATTAAAGTAAATCTATTCGGAGGCGGATTCAAAGGACAATCCGAAGCGGTGCGGTTAGCCATTACCCGTGCGTTGATAAAGATAGATCCGGAAACGAAGCCGAAGTTGAAAGCCGAAGGATTTGTGACGCGCGATCCGCGTACGGTGGAACGCAAAAAACCCGGCCGGCCAAAGGCTCGTAAGAGATTCCAGTTCAGCAAACGTTAATATTATTAAAATGTCAAGAGTAAGTTTTGAACAATTATTAGACGCAGGCGTCCATTTCGGACATTTAAAGAGAAAATGGAACCCTGCCATGGCTCCGTATATTTTCATGGAGCGCAATGGTATTCATATCATTGATTTACATAAAACAGCAGCTAAATTAGAAGAGGCGGAAAAGGTATTGCAAAACCTGGCACGGTCGGGACGAAAAATACTTTTTGTGGCGACAAAAAAGCAAGCCAAACAAATTGTTTCCGACAAGGCAACTGCAATTGGTATGCCCTACGTTGTTGAACGCTGGCCGGGTGGTATGTTGACCAATTTCCCGACGATCCGCAAGGCAGTCAAGAAAATGTCGACGATAGACAAGATGAGTAAAGACGGGACATTTGATAACCTGTCGAAGAGAGAGAAATTGCAAATCACACGCCAACGTGCGAAATTGGAAAAGACGCTGGGTTCTATTGCCGACATGAACAGGTTGCCCGCTGCTTTGTTTGTCATTGACGTAATGAAAGAGCATATTGCTGTGCGCGAAGCCAACCGGTTGGGAATCCCTGTGTTTGCGATGGTCGACACCAATTCCGACCCTACCTTTATTGATTTCGTTATTCCGGCAAACGACGATGCCACAAAATCCATCGAATTGATATTAGAGTCTGTTTCCCAGGCAATAATCGAAGGACTTGAAGAAGGCAAAGCCACCGCTAAAGATGAAGTTGAAACCGAACAGGAAGAAGAAGCGCCAAGAAGAGAACGCAAGACAAGGTCTTCAGCCAGGCGGGAACGTACGGTGAAAGAAGAAGACGAAGCTTTGAATGCAGCGCTGATTTCTAGGGTAGCGAAAGATATAGAAGAGTAGGGGGAGAGGTCAAATATTTAATAAACAAGAATTATGGCAGTTACAATGGCAGATATCGCCCACTTGCGTAAAATGAGTGGTGCGGGAATGATGGATTGCAAGAATGCTTTACAGGAAGCTGATAACGACTTCGAGAAAGCGATGGAGATAATCCGTAAAAAAGGACAGGCGGTAGCCGCAAAACGTTCAGACCGTGAAGCCTCCGAAGGTTGTGTGCTGGCAGCTGATAGCGGTAATTTCGCAGCAATCGTTGCGTTGAAGTGTGAAACGGATTTTGTGGCGAAGAACGCAGAATTTATATCGCTGACAAAGCTTTTTTTAGATGCGGCGATGGAAAAAAGACCGGCAAACATAACAGAACTACTGGCGTTGCCGTTAAGCGACGGTCGTCCAATCGAAAATCACATCACCGACCGCATCGGGATAACCGGTGAAAAAATGGAGTTGGGATTTTATGAATTTGTGGAAGGTGCAGCTACTGTTTCGTATATTCACCCGGGAAATAAGTTAGCTACTATCGTGGCTTTTAATCAGGCATTAGAACGGCAACCGGCACGCGAAATAGCCATGCAGGTGGCAGCGATGAATCCCGTATCCATCACGCCCGATGAAGTCCCGCAGAAAGTGATTGATTTGGAAATCGAAGTAGCCAAAGATAAAGCCCGTCAGGACGGTAAACCGGAAAATTTGTTGGACCGTATCGCTGAAGGAGCCGTAAAAAGATTTTATAAAGACTACACCTTATTGCAACAGGATTTTATCAAGGATTCGAAAATCAACGTGCTGCAATACTTACAGCAACAGGACAAGGCGCTTATGGCCACAGCTTTTAAGCGTGTCACGTTGAATGTGGAATAAATTTTTGGCACGCAGATGACGCAGAAAAACGCAGATTTACGCAGATTTTAAATACGTTTATTATCTGCGTAAATCCAAATAATCTGCGTCATCTGCGTGCTTCTTCTAAAACCAAGTTGGCCTTCCTCAGATTAAAACCCGTTCAAACAACGGACGAAGAATTACTGCAGTGTTACAGAGATACAGGTAAGACGGAAAGTTTCGGCCGGTTGTATGACCGGTACATTCCGCTTGTGTATGGGGTGTGCCTGAAATACCTGCGCAACGCCGACGATGCGCACGATGCCGTGATGTTACTTTTTGAAGAGTTACTGCCCAAGGTAAAACATCATGAAATAAATGTCTTCCGGACATGGCTTTATAAAGTCGCGCAAAACCATTGTTTGCAACTCCTTCGCGAAAAAGAACGTTCGATTCAGGTAGAATTACACGCTGACTTTATGGAATCTGACGAAATTTTGCATCTGTTAGATGAAGGGGAGAGCGAAGACAGTGAAAGGATGTTAGCCCTGCAACAATGTATGGATGTTTTGCCCGAAAATCAACGGATATCCATTACGCGGTTTTTTATGGACGAACTGTCGTATGCCGATATTGTTGAATCGACCGGTTATTCGCTGAAGAGCGTTAAGAGTTATATTCAAAACGGAAAACGTAATTTAAAGCTTTGTATCGAAAAAAAAATGGTTTTCAATTATAATTAAGTGGCATCAGATGAACCTGTTGGCATACATACAAGGGAATCGCAGAGGGAAAGAAGCACATCGCATTGAAAAAGAGGCGATGCGGGATCCTTTTCTGGCAGATGCATTGGAGGGCTTTGATGAAGTACAAGGCGACCATATGGCACAGATAACCAACTTGCGCAATCGAATAGCTGTCAAAGAAAGGCGTTCCATACAACAGAGGTTATACATTGGAATAGCGGCAAGCCTGTTGTTTTGTATTACGGTTGGCGGATATTTCCTGTTAAACAAAAAGCCCGAAAGTCTAATAGCTATGGTTAGTGAAGAATCAACTGTTGTTTATACGGATGAAATGGAGATAACGGTGGAAACAGCAGGGGCATCCGTGCTTTCAGAGAGAAATGATATTCAAAATGAGGACAAATTACAGGCAACTCCCGCACCGGTCAACGCTGTTGACTCTAAATCCATATTAATCGTTAAAGAAGAGGATGAGATACATGCAATGGCTATGGTTGCAGAGAGGGAGGATGCCGTAGATGAAGTATTAGTTTCCCCCCGCCAGGCAGAAGCGAAAGACAATGATGTGACCACGAATCAGCGTGATGAAGAAGCGGCTGTTGTAAAGCCGGTCGCCGCCTCGCGTGTCAGGAGCATGAATATGGAAATCGCACTACCTGCTGAACCACAACCTCAAATTGGCATGTTAGCCTACGAACAATACCTGAAAGAAGCGATGACACCGCTGAAAAGTGACGAATGTACGCAAACCAACGGATCCGTCGAAATCGAATTTACATTACAGGAAGGCAAACCAACCGATTTTATCATCAAACAAAGTTTCTGTGATGCAGCCACCCAAGAAGCCATCCGCCTGATTGAAGACGGCAGCTTATGGATCGGCGAAGACGGCCAAAAAGTCGTGTTGACGGTTGATTTCAATTAAGAAACTGTTTAAAATTTTCATTGCATATTTTATGTTGCATGTTTTATGTTGCATGTAAAGTATTTTATTTATCTTTGCGAAATGAAAGAAATAAGTCCGAACAATCCGTTTTTAATTGCAGGCTATTTAAGTCCTATGTATTTTTGTGACAGAGAATTAGAAACGTCCAAGATCATTAATGCGCTGGAAAATGATCGTAATATATCTTTGATAAGTCCTCGTCGTTTTGGAAAGACCGGGCTTATCCATCACGTTTTTCATACCATAAAAGCGCAAAATACAGCCGTTTTTTGTGTTTATTTAGACATCTTTCCGACCAAAAATCTCCACGATTTTGTTCAATTATTGGCAAAAAATGTGCTCGGACAGTTAGACAACAAGACAGAAAAAGCCATCAAACATTTTGCCCGTTTTTTCAAGAGTTTTCGGCCTATGCTTTCCTACAATGCCCTTTCCGGACAACCGGAACTAAGCATCAGCATTGAACATGAAAACACAGAAAGCAGTTTGCAGGAAATATTCTCCTATCTGCAACAATCGGGGAAAAGATGTTACATCGCTATTGACGAATTTCAGCAAATTACCGAATATCCTGAAAAAGGTGTCGAAGCGCTTTTACGTTCATATATGCAACTGTTGCATCAAGTGAAATTTATTTTTGCAGGCAGCAAAAAACATCTGATGGATGCAATGTTTTCGGCGGTCAATCGCCCTTTTTATCAAAGCACGCAAAAGATCGGCATACGGGAGATCCCTTTAAAATCGTATTGTGAGTTTGCACAACTTTTTTTCTCGACGAATAAACGAAATTTACCTGCCGAAGTTTTTGAATATATTTATCAAATTACATTGGGACATACATGGTATATTCAGTTTATTTTGAATCACTTATATTCATTGAAACAAAAAGATGTTTCGATAACAGATGTGAATAAGATTATTGCCGATGTGCTTGAAGAAGAAAACGCTATCTATAAAACCTATTGCGAACTGCTTACCAAAGGACAATTACGTTTACTGGCAGCCGTTGCAAAAGAAACAAAACTGTCGGCGCCGTTGAGCGCAGCCATCATGAAAGAACATGGCCTGACGGCCGCAAGCAGCGTAAAAATCGCCTTAAAATCGTTGATAGACAAAACATTGCTTCTGAAGGACGAGGATGGCTGTTATGCTGTTTATGACCGTTTTTTCTCGCTTTGGCTCAAAGAACATTCAGGTAGATAATCCAACGTATAATGCAATCCACGACTTTCTTTGCGTTCGATTGCCTGTCGCATAATCAGATATCCTACATTAATTATATTACGGAGTTCGCAGATGTCTTTTGAAGCAATCGAACGCTTAAAAAGGCTCTCTGTTTCTTCGTATAATATATCCAAACGCACCCAAGCCCGTTTCAGGCGTAAATCAGAACGGACTATTCCCACATACGTCGACATGATCTGCCCTACTTCTTTCACACTTTGTGTAATTAAAACCATCTCTTCGGTTGAACGTGTCCCTTTATCGTCCCAATCGGGTATATTATGTTGATATTCAAGGCTATCCAACATACTTAAACTGTGTTTAGCCGCTGCATCGGCATAGACGATGGCCTC
>JGI24702J35022_10002451_pt1 | contig 11312 bp, 9 predicted proteins | sample TergutTh196P4_FD_35022 | JGI IMG/M metagenome (IMG submission 35022)
CATTTATACTTGCAATTATCTTTTTGAACGATTCTGTGCTTATACTATGCACATTACAATTATCCACAAAAATATCAAAATAACCCTTTGGTATCGATCCTGCATAATCCTGTATTTCTGAACGATACAATTCATGATTGTCGCCATAAAAACAACAATTATCATATTTGTTAAAACAGAGCAATTGTTTTCTACCACCGGATGTTGCCATGATATAACGTTCCATTTGATTTGCTATATGGTTCAAATCAGGATACTCCTGCTCATAATCACCTCCGCCATTATTCACATTCCACAAAAAAGAAGGTGATGTTCCTGCAACAGGAAAACTCATTTCAATGCGTTCATCAATCGCCGCATAAACATCAGTTGTCCATCCACCTCCTGAAAGTCCCAACATATACAAATGTTTGGGTCGAAAATATTCCTGAATATAATTAATCGAAACACAGACAGGTTCTAAAAAATATTTCAATGGAGTACCTTCCGACATTATTCCGCTTTCAAATAATAAGGTAAAACTATTATGTGATTGTGAACTACCGTATCCAAAATTGATCAGTTCCCCTTCTGTATCATAAAGAATTGGTGAAAAATTGTATCCAAAGCAAGGCATCCACAAACCTATCACATCATAGCCCATAGATAGAAGTTCCTCAACCACAAAACGTTGTTTATCGCCAAATAAATACTGATTATGACCTTGTTGTATAATAAAGAACTCATCAATTGGATATTCGGGCTTAAAATGATATGCATATGAAACAAATCCCAACTCCATTGGTATGGTATATCTATTAATTTGTTTACAATATGGAGATATATTGCCGCCTTCATAATATAACCACCTGAATTCGTTTATGTTTTCGTCCACCTGTATTGGTTTTTTATTCAAAGGAAATCCTTCATTTCCCCATATAAGATCTATGAGTGAGTTACGTTTCTTGATTATGTCGGATCCAGTGGATATTGCGATTGTTTGCGGCAAACTAAACATACCAACATCACTCTCAATAGAAATTACGTCGGTTATACCTTCTACTCTCCAATAGTAATTTGACCACCAAGGCAAATTTTCTAAAAGAAAATTTGTTTGTTCAACATCAGTTGCAATTATTTTGACGGGAGGATAAATTGTATCAAAATATACCGTATAATGGTCAAATATCTGTGATGATTCCCATTGTAATAAAGCAAAAGTTTGTATGTTTCTAATATCCCAGGTTGGATCCTTTAATAAAATTTGTCCATATCCATCAATAATGCTAAAGAATAACACAAAAAAAACATTATATCTAATAAATTTTTCCCACATAATCGCATGCCCCTAATATAACAGTTCAAACTTTTTCTTTTTCCAGTATAACAAATTAAATAAATACCATAATTCCGTAGTATGATCAATTCCCTTATAATAATGCTGTTCTAATAGTTTTACAAATTTAGGATTTAGATATACAGATTCAATATTTTCTTTATTGACAACTGAAAATATTAAATCTTTCCATTCACTAGTGATCCATTCTTTCAATGGAAAATTAAATCCTTTTTTGGGCTTTTGAATATCGTAATGCGGAGCTATATGAAATAACAATTCTTTCAATGGTGCTTTACTGGGATATGTTTCCGTTGATTTACTTTTTAATGGCAGTCGTAAACCATAGTTTACAATCGCATGATCAAGATAGGGTACCCGAACATCTAAACTTGCTCCCATATTTGCACGATCTACTTTGTAAAACCCACAATCAGGCAAATAATTTTTTATATCTGCAATATAAGGTAAGTCATTTCGTCTCATCAAAATATCGGGGATATTCAATCCCCAACATGATTTGTTTTCAATAAGATGGTCCATATTTCGAAAACTGCTGGTTACCAGATAGAGATATATTGCCAAAGGATTATTTTCCGTCCTCCATTTTAACTTTTCCTTGATAGGATAGATCATATTCCAAAGAGGTTGTAATTTCTTAAAAAATGCGTTTCGACTAATTTGAGATTTACATCGTATCCATTGGTTATATCGAGTATATCCCCAAAATAATTCATCGGCGCCATCACCCGACAAAACAACTGACACATATTCTTTTGCTTTCTGGGCAATACTATGATTTAGCATCATGGCACAATCAGCAAATGGTTCGTCTGTGTAATGATACATCCCAAGAAACGATTGTTGTATATAATCAGCATCGATACACAATTGATGGTGGATAAAACTATCATTTTTAAATGCTGACAAGAATTGCTCTGCATCTTTGCTTTCGTCTGATAGCGTTTCCTGGTTAAATGCAATTGTAAAAAAATTGATTTGTTGTTCATTCCGAAAGTGTTTATTCACAATTGCAGTTAATAATGAGGAGTCAACACCCGAACTCAAAAATAAGCCAAGCGGTACATTTGTCTGCAATTGTTTTTGAACACTATTCACCAGTAACGATTCCAAATCACATTGAAGAGGTTCCTTTTGTAGTTGCTCATATGCATCCCAATATATTTGAGGTGTTAGTGTTTTATTTTCATTCAAATCATTCATTTTCCCTTCAAGAAAACTACCCGGAGGCAGTTTATTAACATTTTCCCAGATTGTAAATGGGGTGGGAACATATTGAAAAGCCAGAAACAAATTCACTGCTTGCCTTGATATTTCAGGCTTATCAGACATCAGTCGTACAATAGAATCTATTTCGGAGCCAAATATCAAACAACCATTCAGGATAGAGTAACACAATGGTTTTATCCCCATGCGATCGCGTACCAATAAAAATGTACGCTCCTTTCGGTCAATAAATGCGAAAGCAAACATTCCGTCCAATTGAAAAACATAATCTTTGCCATAACCAATTAATCCATGAAATAAGACCTCTAAATCAGAAACTGTACGAAAACAAATTCCTTTATTTTCAAGTTCTTTTTTTAAAAAAAGATAATTATAAATTTTCCCATCAAAAAGCAAGGTATATCGATCATTTTCAAAATATTGATTGCATTGTTGTTTCAAATTCGGAATTGCCAAATGATGAAAGAAAAAAGCATGATTGCCTGTTTCGCTTTTCATAAATGCATCATTATATACGGAAATGCACGTATCATCAGTACCTCTAAATGATACATGCGATGCTATTTCACGAACTTTAAATTCTGAAATTTGATATTTTCGGCTAATGCATCCTGCAAATCCACTCATACACTACTGTACCCTTTTTATTGCCCATACCGTCCTCTGCCTTTCATAAGTACCAATTTCGATTATTTTGCAAGGTAAATCTTTAGTTAAAAAATTTATATCATGATTTACTTTATAATCTTTGTCTTGAACAGTATCAATAATAATAGTTCCTTCTTGATATAGATTATTAAAAAAATATTTTTCAATATTTCCTTTTAAAATATCCGGTTGTATATGATGTATCCAATTTACCAAAATAATCGCATCATACGTTCCTTTTAATTTATCTTGAGGAAAAGAAAATGTGGAAAAGGTAATATTTCCTGCCTTGCCCAAAAAAGCTAAAATTTTTGCAGCCTTTAGTACATTCATTTCCGTGTCGTAACCCTTTTTACATTTGAAATGGACATTACGAATGATATCACCCAATCCGCAACCTATTTCTACAATGGAGTCACGTTTTGTGTCATTGTTACAATATTCTATTATTCCCTGTGCATATTTTTTATACATTAAAGGACCAACGTGCCATGGATCAAAATCATATATTTTTTGCATAAGTCTACGCAACAATATACTAAAAGAGAAGCTAATTCTTGCAATTACTTTCTCCATAATTATAATAATTTACCAATATAGACTAAATGAGGTTGTTTGATGTCTTTTCGATAATTATTAACAAATTTAATTATTTTTGTCGATAGTTTCAATTTGTCTTTGTATTGTGAAAAATTTAGCGCTCTACAATACAATGTAATAAAACCGAGACTTTCCATCAAAGAAGTCATTATTTTTGGTGTAAAACTCCGTATATGTTGTACTCGATGAAATACACACCCACAATCGGGACAGCATACCAAGTTTTCATCAAGATTTTCATTATTCCTTGTAGTAATAATTAGTATTCCTCCATATTTTATTAGTCTTTTAAGTTCTGTAAGAGTGGTCAAATAATAATTATCAGTCAAATGTTCGATAGCTTCAACAAAATAAACTGCATCATAAGAGTGATCCGCAGCGTCAATCGGAAATGACTGAATGGGAATAACCCGACCAAAATTAGGATAATGAGATATTAAGTGTTCTATATTTTGCAATCCTTTTCCCGAAAACTCAGCACAATCGACCGCCATTGTACTTTCTTCAAGTATTCTTTTTGATAAAAAACCTTTACCTGCGCTATAATCTAAAATTTTTGCCTTTTTAGGAATGAATCTCTTTGTAAAATTCCAAACCCCATCTCCAACTTGAAATGTAAACCATGCACCCTGGAATTTACGTTCATTGTTTTCATAATCCCAAAATCTACCAACCTTATCGTCTGTCCAAATGACATCATGCAATCTATAATCCATATTTTACTTTTTTTTGTAATAAGGTAGTTACATCCTTATTAATATGAAACAAATAATTTAAAAAAATCAAAAATCCCATGTAAACAAATCCTCCGACACATAATAAAGAAAAAGGATTATATGGCATGAGAGATTTTAAGAAAAAAAGAATAGTAATAATTACACCATTAATTAACAACAATTTCAGAAAATTATGTAATATTTGCTTATATTCAATAGTTTTAAATAGCCATTTACACAAAAAGTGAATAAAAAAAACATTTAGAAAATACATCAACAAAATAGCCATCATGTAACCAAAAACATCATAATAATGAATTAAAAAAGGATACAATGCAACAAGAACAAGGTTAAAAATAATTTGATAAAAAAAAGATTCACGAATTTTTTGAGTTGCCATAAATAAACGTGCGCACATGGTATTTACAATCATACATGGGAGTAAAAAGCCCAAATATTTCAAAAAGATAGCGGACATTTTGACCGACTCAACATCAAAGGCTCCCCGTTTGAACAATATAGTAATTATTTCTTCAGAATAAAGAAAGAACATGCCACTTATTGGCATTAAAATGAATAATAAGAAATTGGTTGTAGTTACAAATTTTTGATTCAACCCTGTAAAATCTTTACGAGCATATAGTTCATTAAATTTAATGCCAGACACCGAAGATACTTGTGTTGTAATTAATTGTGTGGGAATATCCGAAGTATTACGTCCATAATTTAAAGCCGTAATCAATCCTGCATTAAAACCGCTTAAAAAGTATAATGGGGCGTATGCTACAAATAATGACGTAATATTTCCAGCCTGAGCGTAAAATATATTACGAATTATTTTTCCCCTTAATGAAATTTTAACAAAACGAAAATCCCAATGAAGTTTTTTTGTTAAAATATAAAATAAAAATGATATATTTAAAAAATATCCGAACATCAAGCCTAACAAAATACTTTTAACGTCCAATTGATTATGAAAAATGAGTACAAAAAATATGGAAAACAAACTATTGACAAAAGCAGCTATCATAGGCATAGTAAAATATTTATATGAAACAAGGATATTCACAATATAATTTGTCAGTAACATCAATACACATAAAGGTATAATCAAATAAAGCAAATCAATATTTGATTGTAAAACTTTTGTATCGAATTTTGAGATAAAAGAAAATATCGTTACAGGATTAATATACAAAATAATAACAGCCAAACAACCTATTCCAAAATAAATATATATGAAAAAATTAAGAAACTGCATTGACTTTTCGCCGCTTTCTTGCTCTCGAATACGTATAGATTCAGGTATCAAAACAGAATGATCCAATGCTGTAACAAATGTGATGAGTAACCCAATAGTAGCTAGTGCATAAAAATAAATGTCAGTTTCCCCCTGTGTACCAAAATAATATGCCACAATTATACTGTTAATGAAACTAACAAGTTTTGCTAATATATTAAATCCGGTAGATAAAACAATTCCATTTTTATATGACTCTGACCTAAGAAAATTCATCTTATCGCAAGTTTTTCCAATACCAGTCTACGACTATTTTTAATCCCTCACTAATATTGTAAAAAGGTTTATATTTTAATAGTTTCTTGGCTTTTTCAATAGATGCTAATGAGTGAGGAATATCACCTGTACGATTGTTTCCATGAATAAAACTAATACTCTCAATTGCTGAATCATAAACACTTAAGTATTTTTTCAGATATTGAGCTAATTGATTTAATGTTGTACGGTCACCATACGCAATATTGTAAACCTGATTAACAGCTTCTTGATTATTCGTTTGAACGGCTAATATATTCGCCTGAACTACATTTTCTACGTATGTAAAATCTCGCGAATATTCCCCATCTCCATTAATAACTGGCGCTTCATGTTTCATCAACTGCATCACAAACTTTGGTATTACAGCTGCATACGCACCTTGAGGATCCTGCCGTTGTCCAAATACGTTGAAATAGCGCAACCCAACCGTTTCAATCCCGTATGCTCGGGAAAACACACTGGCATATAATTCATTTACATATTTAGTCACCGAATAAGGTGAAAGCGGTTGTCCTATTTTGTCTTCAACTTTTGGAAGTTCATTACTGTCTCCATAAGTTGATGAACTTGCTGCATATACAAATCTTTTAACTCTCGCATCTCTCGCAGCAATCAACATATTCAGAAATCCTGAAATATTAACTTCATTGGTTGTTATTGGATCATTGATGGATCGGGGAACAGAGCCTAATGCGGCTTGATGTAAGACATAATCAATACCATCCATCGCTTGTCGACATGTATTCAAATCACGAATATCTCCGGTAATTAATTCAAAAAATGAATTGTCTAAAAATGGTTCGATATTTTTCAAGTGACCTGTCATGAAATTATCCAATACACGAACTTTTTTAGCCCTATATTGTAATAGGTATTCGACGATGTTCGAACCAATAAATCCAGCGCCTCCCGTCACCAAGAAGGAACATTCAGATATACTATTAATATGATATTTTTCATTAAACATAAATATTTATTTTCATTTGTTTTCTATTTCTTTTTTAAATAATTCAACTAAATCGCCTGCAGCGATTTATTCATCAAAAAAATTGGTCAAATGTATTTCACTCGTCCGCATTGTAAATTTCATACAAACATGCACATAAACAAAAAGCCGCAAATGTGATTCATATTAATTCCGTATTGTTATTCAGGGTATATTCCGGCATCTTTCCCTACAGTTTCATTTATATGCTTGTCTTGTATGAGTAAGTGCATCAGGAATCGAAATAAGTATAATCCGATGTTTCCCTTTTTCCGTCAAGCGATATTTTTGGAGGCGACTATTGGGTTTATCGGGAATGGTCATTTCTTCAGTGCCTGTTCCCATTCTTTCAATCGTACCATGCAAGTACGCGGTAAACGCTCCTTAAACTGCACTTTACTGGATTTGCCTCCTTTGATGATTTGTAATATGTCTATATGATTAACCATTAACTACTACTTAAAACGATATCCCTTTCATCAACTGTATCCCACTCAACACATCCTCCTGACTTGAAACCATTTCCCACCTTTTTTGCAGCATACCCTCATTCATCGTATGTTTTCAACAAGTTATCGCTGTTTTTCAATTTGATGCCTTTTGCTGTTAAAAGATAACGTTGTTTGGGATGATTTGGATTTTGAGGAAACTGCATCGCCACAAAACCTTGTTTTATTGCAGGATTTATATAATTCAAAACAAAATTTTCCCTGTTTTTTAACCCTAAAAGATTTTGAATGTCAGACCTGCTTCGTTCTTTATTCAACACCATAACTACTCTTCTGATTTCCTCCTTACTTTCGGTCTCTGTTTCAATTTTTGAGATACTTGTCGGGTACTTGTCGGGTACTTGTCGGGTGCTTGTCGGGTGCTTGTCGGAAAACTGTTCTGCAAAAACACTTATTCCATTATTCTCCATATCTTCGTTTTGTCTGATTTTTTGAAGAGTTTTTCTTTTTACTACAGTCAAAAAATCCAACTCCTGAATAAATTCCGGTTTCCCTATTCCTTTTTCTAAACACAATCGCGTCATTTCTTCGGTGCCTGTGCCCATTCTCTCTATTGTACCATTCAAATACATTGCTTCGGCAATTAATGGATTTGCAGGAATAGAACGGTGTGCGATATAAAGTTGCTCTATAGAAAGCTCGTAAGGGAGTTTTCCCGGGTTTGCTATTTCAAGCCTGTCCGCAAAAAGCATAATCTGAACGCTGCCATTACTCGTGTAATCGCGATGACATACAGCATTTACAATTGCCTCTGTTACTACCTGTTTTGGTATTTCATATTCAACGTCCACATGAACGCTTTTGCTACGGTCGCCTACATATAGATTAATTTTCGATAACACAAAATCAACGGCTTGCTCTATCATTTCAAAAACATCGCCTTTATAAACCTGATACGAGGGTATCGGCTTGACTTTATTTAATCCGTGAAAATGAGCGCATCGAACCTCGGACGTAATGAAAAAGCGTTGCGGTTTCAGTCCAAATAACAGCAATGCTGCGTTTGTAATTCGCTCGCCTTTCATCAGGTTCAAATGCGTCAAGACATCTTTCATATCAGAATCCTCAGTAAAAGGAAAGGCTCTCTTTCTATGTGCGACACCAACAAAAGTATGCATTTTTTCTTCGCTCAAATCTTCAAAAGTGGCTTCGGGATGCAATGTAGCATCAAAGGGTGTCGTACGAATGATTTCATTTTCTATCAAATAATTAATTAACGAAGCATATACTGCGGTTTTCAACTGTTCGGGCGTGCTGAAACTTCGACGAACAATCACATTTTCAGCCTTTCGGACAAGTATTTCTTCTTTAGGGTGTTGTTTTTCGGTTTGTTTCACAAAAAGCAAACGTGTTTTATTCCCTTTTGTGGCAGCATCAAATTCTCTTTCGGTAGGCGAAATACCTTCGGAATCTTCATAACCGTACTGTTGTCCCAAAATTCCCAAATAAATATCACATTTTTCTACCTCTTTCAGAAAAACCATACTCGGATGAACGCTTAATGCCGGAACATTCTCAAAAATAAACGGCTCAAAAAACTTTCCCAACAATGCATCAGAATTCAGATATTCGAACAAAAGTTGCCGCTCTGTTGCAAATTCTGATTGAACGCTACTGATAAATACTTTTTTCCGTTGCATTCCAATTACACATTATCCGTCTTTACGAGGAAAACGCACAATAAACTGTTCCCCATTCACATCATTTTCTAATTCCAGATCTGGCTGGTTAGCAAATGCTCTGCGCAGTCCTGAACCCAAACCACTGTATGGTAGCGTTTTGCTGGCAAACAATGCTATCTGGTTGTTGCGTATCACCGGATTGCCATATTTTACCTCCTCTACAGTCAGACTGTTGGGCAACCTGCCGGGACTTATTATCTCAATCCGATCATCAAAAACAAGCAACCGTACCGGCGCATTCTTAAAATAGTCGCGATGAATAAGCGCATTTTGTAAAACTTCTTCTAACGCGATAATAGAAACTTCAGGGATGCCGCGTGAATTGAATCCCTGTCCGTTTTGCAGGTATTTGATACAACTCTTTACATACAACATACCCTGCTTAAAAAGTTCAGGAATTGTTCCTGTCAAATCTTCGGGTTTGCTCCGGTAATTGTTATCGCCAATATCATTGCCGGCAAACATAACGGCTTTTATGGTAAAGGCAGGACGCAACGATTGCGGTTCATTTCCAAAAAACAAAAGTCCTGCAAGGGTCAAATGGTTATTGCGCATCACTTTTTTGGCTATCAGGGCTTCTTCCAAAGTTAAACCCTTTTCTTCAAAAGACATTTCAAATTCTTTTTTAAAATACTCCGAAAAAAGCCGAATATCCAGGTCTTTTATGCTTGAATCAAAAATTTCAGTCTCATCGGCAAGTAAATTTCTACTACCCAATAAGCGGGCAATTTCATCATTTGACGTAACTTTTCTTTTATCAGAACCATTTTTCACATAAATTGTTCCGTTTGCATCTTTATATGGCTTTGACAAACCTTCATTAACCGTTACCACAACCAGTCGATGATCATCTATCGTTACGGTATCGGTGGTAAGATATATCGGAGGATATACCTTTTGTGATGCAATATTGACTAACTGTTGATTAATATTTTGTATTTCACCAAATGAAAGACCATTTAACTCTCCCGTTTTGTCATTTACGCCGAAAATGATTGTTCCGCCTCGAGAATTGGAAAAGGCTATTAGCTCGTTGGCAAGGCTATCAAGATGGGGTAAACGCTCCTTAAACTGCACTTTACTGGATTCGCCTCCTTTGATGATTTGTAATATGTCTATATGATTCATTTTCTTTTCCATTATTCAAATCTCCTGCAACGATTTATCTATCAAAAACTCCTTTATCTCCTGCTCGCTAACCTCAAAACCGGGCAAATACTCAACCGGTTCCGAATAGTCGATGTCCTTATGAAATGCCAATTGTAAACGAAACAGTTTCTCGGAAAACAGTTGACCATAAATTCGCTCTGCTTCCATTGAAATATCTTTTACAGCGAAGTATCCTTTCAACATAAAATACAAATCCACATAATCTTTCCATTTTGCCCTGCGCCCCAAAGCAAATGCTTTCATTGCCGACAAGGAAAGAAGCGTAGGCATGGATATAATATCCTCCAACATTTCGGGATGTTCTACAGGATAGGGATACTGAAAAAATGTTGTTTTTACTTCGTTAATATAAAAATGCGCCTGGTCTACATCATCAAAAAGTGTTTTCTTACTGTATGGCAACTCAAATACCCTTTTTCTGATGCCCGATTTATTCAGTTTTTTTGCTGTAAACAAATCAAAATCTATAGAGTGTCTATGTCCAATGTACAAGGCAATAGCCGTACCTCCAACAAGGTAAAAACTGCGTTTGAAATGTGCTACAAACGGCAACAATTCGCGCTGTTGTTCTGATAATATTTCAAGATGCATAGCAGGTAAACAGCAAGGTAAAATAGTTCAATGTTAACTCGTGATAATTTCTCTTTCGCCTTTCACTTTTATTAATTGAATCAAAAAAAATCTTTGCGACATTGTTCATGCCCATCACCGCAAATAATCCTCTCAATTCGTCCATGCTTCCATAATTCAAAACCATTTCCACCAGCAGTTCATCGCTCACCGTTTCGCTTTTAGGCGCAGGCGAGTACCAAAACAGGTATTGGTGGTCGTCAATAAATTTTTTTACTTCGGGCGTTCGCATGGCGGCTACAATTTATAAA
>JGI24702J35022_10002452_pt1 | contig 11308 bp, 14 predicted proteins | sample TergutTh196P4_FD_35022 | JGI IMG/M metagenome (IMG submission 35022)
TTCAAATAGCGCGAGAGCAGCTCCAGCTGCACGCGCGTCTCCTCCGGGGTGAGCTTCACGGGGCGTCACCGCCCTCCCCGGGGCTTTGCCGCAGGAGCTGCGCGGCCATCTCCGCCGCCAGGTCCACCACCTCGCCCCGCAGGCCGGCCATGGCCCTGTCGTGCTCCTCCTGGATCTCCGCCCGGGCCTTCTCCAGGATGGCGCGCCGCTCGTCCTTTGCGCTCTCCGTCATGGCCCTGGCCGATTCGTTGGCCGCGCCCGTGATCTCCATGGAGCGCGCGCGGGCGTCCTCTTCGGCCCGCGCAAGCATGCCTTGCGACTGTTCACGCAGGGCTTCCGCCTCCTCGTGGGCCTGTCTCGCCTCTTCCAGGGAAGCCGCGATGCGCTGGCTGCGCGCGTCCATGAACCGGCGCATGGGCTTATACACCAGGAAGCGCACGATCACGAACAGGATGACCATGTTGGCGATGTGGAGAACGATGTTCTCCCAATGCAGTTCTGACAGCATACTCTCAGCCTTTCACAAACAGGATGATCAGCGCGGTGAGCAGGCCGTAGATGGCGGTGGATTCCGTCAGCGCCAGGCCCAGCAGCAGGACGGCCTGGATTTTGCCCGAGGCCTCCGGCTGCCGCGCGACGGCGTCCACCGCCTTGCCGGTGGCAAGGGCCATGCCGATGCCCGCGCTCACGCAGGCGAGCATGCAAAGGGCGGCTGCGAAAACGGTGAGATCCATGGTGATTTTCTCCTTTTTAGTGCGTCGTTAGTTCTTTTTCCAGAATATCCGCGAAGGCCATGTTGTGCGCAGCGTGTAGAGCCCCCGGGGCGATATTGAGCTGCTCGTGCGTGGGATAGGCGAAACGCTCCCGTATATCCTCGCCGCGCAGCAGCACGCCGCAATCCAGCAGCTCGGCCACGGCAAAGCTGTCGAGCCGGAACGCATCCGTCAGGCGCTGGCCGCTTGTGCCCCAGCAGACAACCCTGTCCTCCGGATGCTTTCGCCGAGGGTGTGCATTACGCCTCCTCCTCCGATGCCTCCGCGATACTCGACAGCGTCAGCGTGATGAAGATGAACGCCTGGATCAGCGGGTGAAATACGTTGAAGTACAGCCCCACCACGCTGGGCAGCGCCACGGCGAATTTTCCCATGGCCAGGTACAGCAGGTCGATGATAATCATGCCGCCGAACATGTTGCCGAACAGCCGGCAGGCCATCGAGACCGGGGTGATGAAGTCCGAAAGCAGCAGGAAGGGATTTTTGAAGCCCTTCAGGCGCCCGCGCAGCCCCCGCCGCTTGAAGCCATAGAGGTTGACCAGGAAGAGGGAGATCGCGGCCAGGCCGAGGGTCATTGTGAAGTCCGAGGTGGGCGCGCGCAGGCCAAACAGCTCCACAAAGGCGCTGGCCACCAGCAGCAGCGCCAGGGAGAAGATATAGGCCCCGAAGGCCTCGCCCATGCCGTGCAGCTTGCCGCCGACATACTTGTCCAGGCTTTCGATGGCGGCCTCGAGGGCCCGCTGCAGGCCCTTCGGGTTTTCCCTGAAGTGCGGCACGAGGCACAGGCGGAACACCAGCCCCAGCGCGAGAACCGCCGCCAGGATGCCCCAAGTGGTGAATACCGTGGCGCTGACGTGGAACACGCGGCCCAGCAGCTCGATCTCTTTCGACGCGGGGAACAGCTCGACTGCAAACCCCTGCATTGCGTTCACTTCTTCTTTCGTGTAGACTTATGATCTTTAGTTGCCCTATTTAAGTTATTATAACGCCCTGCGCGGCAAAAAGCAAGAGCTAACCTGCACAAGGCTTATGATTTTATCCTGATAATATTGTGAACTTTTTATTAACCGCGGTCGCGGGGCTTGCCGCCGAGCAGGGCCGCGCCGTTCGCGCCGGCGGCGAAGCTCCGGCTGTGCCCGCAGCAGGCCAATTCGCGTACGGCCGCCAGAAGGCAGTCCACGTCCGCCTGGCTGCTGTAGATACCGAAGCTGGCGCGCACCATCCCGCGGGGCGGGCGGCAGCCGGCCTCGTCTTCCGCCTCGTGCATCAGGCGGCGCACGTAGGGGTGGGCGCAGAAGGCCGCGTGGCGTACGGCGACGCCGTGCTTTCCCGCGAGAAAATCGGCCACGGCCTCAGGGTCCGTGCCCCGGACATTGAACACGGCGATGCCCACCCGGTCGGCGATATAGCCGCTGTCGCCGTAGAGGGTCACCCCCGGCAACCGCGCCAGCCCGCCGAGCAGCCTGCTCAGCAGCGCCTGCTCGTGCTGCCGGATATATTCGAAGCCCACGCTCTGGAGCATTTCCATGGCCTTCAGCATGCCGACAACGCCGGGATAGTTCGGCGAGCCGGCCTCGTAGCGGTCGGGCGCGGGCAAAAATTCCACGGCTTCGTCGCACACGGCCTCCACCATGCCGCCGCCGTAGAATGCCGGGATGTGCCGATCGAGTACATCCTTCCGCCCCACCACGGCGCCGCCGCCGAAGGGCGAGTACATCTTGTGCGCCGAGAAGACGAAGAAGTCGACGTCCTCCTCTGAATTTTGCCCCAGCATGGAAAACGCGCGGTGGGCGACGATCTGCGCGCCGTCCACGACGAGCAGCGCGCCGTGCCGGTGCGCCAGCCGCGCTATGGCATGCACGTCGTTGACATAGCCCGTCACGTTGGAGGCCGCCGTGACGCTGACATATTTTATCGCGCCGCCGTGTTCATTCAGCAGCCGTTCGACGTCCTCTATAAGCAGCCGCCCGAGCGCGTCCACCTCGGCGTATACCGTTTTACAGCGCTCGCGCCAGGGCAAATCGTTGGCGTGGTGCTCCATGCGTGTGGTGAGCACGAGGTCCTCCGGGCTCTCGATGAGGGCGGAGGCCAGCTTGTTCATGCCGTCGGTGGTGTTGTTGGTGTAGAAAATGGTATAGGCGCCGCTGTCCGCCCCGGCGAAAGCCTTGACGATGCCGCGCCCGCGGACATAGACCTCGGTGGAGTGCGCGGACTTCTGCCCCTTGCCCCGCCCGATGGAGCCGTAGCACAGCAGCTGCCGCTCGATTTCCCGGACCACCGCCTTGAAGGGCGGCGTGGTGGCGGCGTTGTCCAGGTTGACGGCGGGCGCGTACCTTCCGTTGTCGAGACGTACGGGCATATCCACGCCGAACATCAGATTGCGAAAATTCATTGCAGGGATTCCTCCTTTCCCCACAGTATACGGAAAAAGGACAGGGCCGGTTCCACGGGGAACGACCCTGTCTTTGCCATATTCACTAAGGGTTTTACAGCCAGCGGCCCCACAGCCAGCCGAAGAAGACGATGCGCACGATCCAGGCCAGCACATTGGCGATGCCCGCGGGCAGGAAGGCTGCGAAGAAATTGTAGATGGGGTCGGGGTCAGGGTCAGGGTCAGGGTCCGGATCTGGATCAGGGTCCGGATCTGGATCAGGATCGGGATCTGGGTCAGTGTCTCCAAGTCCGGCCTCTTTTAGAATTTCTATGAGTGCGAGAGTTAATTCCTCTGCTAAGGCCTTGCCCGCAACCCAGTCGGGCACTAAAAACAAGCCATCCAGATAGATGCTTTCTCCATCGGGCCACACCGCCCACAATTCATCATCCAGGTCAGCAAACAGCACCGCTTCGGCCAGGTGCACTAACGGAGCATATACTTTTATGAACTCAATATATTCCGGCTTGTAGTACCTTATGCATATGTCCTCCAGCAATCCTTCCAGCAAGGCGACTTGGGGGAGATACATGGATTCCATCTGCGACGCCATAGTTCCGTTTTTATATGCCGCCACGATCGTATCCTCACGCATAAGCTCAGCCCAAGCCTGATAGGCATCGGAAGCTTCCCACGCATCCAACGCCTCGCTAACCTCATTATCAATCTTCCAAGCTTCAGACGGGTCAATGAACGCTGCCAAGCAATCCAAAGCCTTTTCCCAAGCTTCGAGATAGATGTCTGTCAATGCGTCTGCGGCTGACAGGCGACTCAGAGTCGTCGCATGAATCTCGTCGAATTCTGCCTTCTCTTCTGCGGTCAGGTCGTTATACGCCCCCGCGCTTGCCCCCACGGCCCCGAAGCCAACCAGCATTGCCAGCGCCAGAATGATGCTCAGTAGTTTCCTCAAAAAAATCATCCTTTCCGAATTTTGATAGACCCATTATAGTTCCGGAAAGGATGATTGTAAAGCGTTTTCGGCATTTTCTACAATTCACATAAAATGTCAACGGGGGGGGCGATTTTTGTTTAAAATGACAATGTGCACAAAGAAAGTTTACGGCATATACGCCCCTGTACCTTCGCTCTCCTCCGGCATAATATATTTGCGTATCATGTCGATGGTGAAGCGCACGCCCCAGTCGCCCCGGGGGCCCTCGCTCCACACGCGGGAGTGCGGCTCAAGGTTCAGCGCGCCGTCGTAGCCGTGGGTGTAGAGGATGGCCATCACCGCGCCCCATCGGATGTCGTCCAGCCCGGCGGGGGGGTCGGGGATGTTCTCGCCGTGTACGCGCAGCGTGCCCTTGATGTGGAAGTGCCCGATGTGGTGCCCGTACTCCATCATCTCCCACAGGTAGTCGCCGTCCCGGTTGATGCAGTGCGAGGTGTCGTACTTGATGCCCAGCCCCGGAACCTGCGGCAGAACGGCGTCCCAGCCGCGCTTGTCATAGATGAGGTTGCCCCAGTCGCAGTTATACACCAGGATGTTCACGCCCTTTGGCCTGGCGTATTTGACCAGCGCCTTGAAATACTTGATGGCCAGCGCCGCGTTCTCCTCGAAGGGCATGCCCTCCACCGGGTTGCAGCCGCAGGTGAAGTTCGGGCAGCCCAAGAGTCCCGCCAGGTCGATCAGCGCCAGGTCCTGCTCGTACTCCTCCCGGTTGAAGCCCTCGGCCGTCACGCGTTTCGTGCCCCAGCGGCCGATGCTGGCCACCCGCACGCCGTACTGCGCACTGTAGCCTTTGAGCTCCTCCGCCCGCGCGGCAATCGCCTTCGCGTCGCTGCCCACGTTGACACAAAATTCGGTGGTGTCCAGCCCGAAGCGCCGCACATACTGGAAGCCCTGCTCGTCCGGCCCTGAAATGATACCGAGTTTCATTGCGAATCCCTGCTTTCTTTGGTTTGTGAATCCTGCTTATTATACTATAACAGAAGCGAGAAAGCAAGCAAAAAAATCGCGCGCCTTCCTCTGTGCCGGAAAGGCGCGCTTTTGTGTACAGGGGCGCTGTTTTTAGCAGCAGCGGCGGTGATCGTCGCACACGCGCTCGCAGCGGCATACGCAGCGGCAGGTGCAGGCGGGGGGATGCGGGCGTGGCCGGCAGCAGCAGGGCCTGGGCGGCGGGCAGCAGGGCTGGGTCAGCGAGCAGAGCGTATTGAGCCCGCAGCAGATGCCTTTGCTCACGCCGCCGAGAATGCAGTTGACGCCTTGGCAAATGTCGCCGATCCCATTGTCGCAGCACGCGCGGCGTCCGCAGCATCCGGGATGATTCATCATATAGGGGGAGCCTCCTTCCATCTCGAGTTCAATCCAGTATATGCCCCGGAGTGAAAACGGGATACAGGAGGAAACGAATCAATCCGGATTCTTAATCCGGTCGATCGCCCCCTTCTCCAGCCTCGAAACCTGCGCCTGCGAAATGCCGATCTCGCGGGCCACCTCCATCTGTGTCTTCCCTTGCATGAAGCGCAGGTGGAGGATCTTCTTCTCCCGGGCACTGAGGGCCTGCATGCTCTGCCGGATCATCATCTCCTCCAGCCAGCCCTCCTCCGTCTGCCTGTCACCGATCTGGTCCATGACGTAGATCGTGTCGTTGCCGTCGGAATACACGGGCTCGTAGAGGGACACGGGGTCCACGATGGACTCCAGGGCCAGCACGACCTCCTCTTTTTTCAGGTTCATTTCCGAAGCGATCTCCTCCACTTTGGGTTCTCTTTGTTTTTCGCAGGCCAGGCGCTCCCGGCACTGCATGGCGTGGTAGGCCGTGTCCCGCATGGAGCGGCTGACCCGCACGGCGTTGTTGTCGCGCAGATAGCGCCGGATCTCCCCGATGATCATGGGCACGGCGTAGGTGGAAAAGCGCACGGGCTGCGCGATGTCGAAGTTGTCGATGGCCTTGATCAGCCCGATGCAGCCCACCTGGAACAGGTCGTCCATGTTTTCGTCGCGCCCGGTGAAGCGCTGCAGTACGCTGAGCACCAGGCGCAGGTTCCCGCTGATAAGCTCCTCCCGGGCGGACCTGTCGCCCTGGCGCACGCGCCCGAGCAGCTCCCGCTTTTCGGCCTCCTTGAGCACCTTGAGCTTGGCCGTGTTCACCCCGCAGATTTCGACTTTGTTGAAGCGCATGCGTTTTTGCCCTGCCCTTTCATTTGTCTGATATGGACAGTATGGGTGGGACGGGCCGGGTTCATGCACGGGATTTTTTCTGCTTGCATTGCGGTGGGAATCATGGTATAATAGAGGGAGGGGGGATTTCCATGAAGAACTACTACTCCACCGTGAACGGCGTCGTGCTCACGCATTCCGATATGCTGCTGGAAAACCACGCCCGGCGGGTCTATGTCCGGTTTGAGCGCCCGAACGAGCACGGCTTTGACTTTGCCGAGGGGCTTCTGCCGGAGAACGTCTTCACGAAAAGCTTTGGCTTTTCGGAGGACGAGCTGTTCGAGCTGCAGGATTATCTGCGCTGCAATGCGTTTTTATTATGGGAGTTTGCGCAGGAAGGCGGTGGCATACATGCCAAAAGCGCTGCGTGATTTTTTGGGCATGTCCTTCTTCTTCTGGTCCAACGAGAGCAGCGGCGGTGGGTTGGAACCGATACACATTCATGTTTGCCACGGCGCGCCTTCGGCCAATGCGACAAAATTTTGGCTTAGGCAAAACGGACAGGTGGAATTGTGCCACAATAAGAGCAATCTTTCAAACAAAGAGCTTTTGCAGGCAATGGAATATATCAAAGGCAATTATAACGCCATTATCGCCGAGTGGTACCGCCACTTTGGCATGTAAGTGAGGACCCTATGCTCATCGTCTTGGAAGGCCTGGACGGCAGCGGCAAAAGCACGCAGCTGGCCCTGCTGCGGGACTGGCTGCTCTCCCGGGGAACCGACCCCGTGACCATCAAGCTGCCCGATTACGGGGACGACTCCAGCGCGCTGGTGCGGCAGTACCTCGCCGGGCGCTTCGGGAAGGACCCGCACAGCGTCAACGCCTACGCCGCCTCGCTGTTCTACGCCGTGGACCGCTACGCGAACTATAGGCTCAAATGGGCGGGGGAATACGCGGCCGGGCGGGTGATTTTGGCCGACCGCTACACAACATCAAACGCCTGTCACCAGGCCACCAAGCTGCCCAGGGAGGAATGGCCCGCCTTTTTCGCCTGGCTGGAGGATATCGAATATGGCAAGCTGGGCATCCCGAAGCCCGACCTGGTCTTTTTTCTGGACATGCCCCTGGACGTCTCCCGCGCCTTGATCAGCGCGCGCTATCGGGGCGACGAGGCAAAGCGGGACATCCACGAGGCCGATTTCGCGTATCTCGCCGCGTGCCGTGAAGCGGCCCTGCATGCCTGCGAGGCAATGGGCTGGGTGCGCGTGCCCTGTGCGGGGGACGGTGTGCCATTCACCCCGGCGGCCATTCACAAGCGAATACAAGCGCATGTGTCCGCGTTTTCCGGGGAAAAATAGCGAGGAGGCAGCATGATCTACGAATTCCTGGCCGGGGGCTTCGAGGAGATGGAGGCCATAGCGCCGCTGGACATCCTGCGCCGGGCGGGCGTGGCGGTGCAAAGCGTGGGCGTGGGCGGAAAGACCGTCACGGGCTCGCATGGGATATCAGTGCAATGCGATATCACCCCGGAGGAGATCGGCCGTGATGACTGCGAGGGCCTGATCCTGCCCGGCGGCCCGGGGCGCGCGAACCTGGCCGAATCGCCTGAAGTACTGGAGCTGCTGCGAATCACGGCACAAAAGGACGGCATGATAGCCGCCATCTGCGGCGCGCCGGAGATACTGGGCCTGCTTGGGCTTTTGGAGGGCAAGCGCGCCTGCTGCTTCCCCGGCTGCGAGAAGGACTTGGTGGGCGCGCAGGTGCTCTATGACCCCGTAGTGGTTGACGGCAATGTGATTACCTCGCGGGGCGCGGGCACGGCGATTTTGTTCGCACTGGCGATTGTGGAATACCTGTTCTCCCCGGAAAAAGCGCGGGAGATCGCCGCGCAGATACAGTGTGTGTGAGAGATAAGGCCGCTGTGCGGCGCGAGCTGTTGGCACAGCGAAATGCCATTTCGCCGAAGGAGAAGCAGGCCTGGGATAAGGCGATCAACAGCGCGATTGTAGGGGACGCGTGGTTCGGGCAGGCAGAGGCGATGCTGGCCTATTACCCCGTTGGCTCCGAGCCGGATATCAGGCCTGTGCTGGAAGAGGCCCTGCGGCAGGGAAAGCGTGTCTATCTGCCCCGCTGTATACCTGAAAGCAAAGAGATGGCCTTTCATCAAATCGCTTCGCTGGAGGGTTTGAAGCCCGGCGCGCACGGGATACCTGAACCGGAGAACAGTAATTACGCATTACGCATTACGAATTACGAATTATCCCTGGTTCCCGGCCTCGCGTTTGACAGAGCCGGCTTCCGCCTGGGCTACGGCGGCGGGTATTACGACAGATTTTTGGCCCGGCACGATCATCTGCGGACGATGGGTGTTTGTTACGCGGCAATGCTGCGTGAGTTTTTGCCAAAGAACGCGACGGATATAGCGGTGGAGAGAGTAATCACAGAAGGAGAGCACTATGGGCAACAATGACGGCGGGCAAAACAGGCCCGATACGCCGGAAAACGGGGGCACAAAGCCCTTCTGGCTGGACTTCAGCTTTGACGACAGCGAGGCGTCGCGCTCCGCGCTGGACGCGGACATGCCGGCATCGAAGGGGGAGGTCTATTTCGCCAACCCCACGCGTTCCTTCAAGCCGGCCGAGCCCGCGCCTGTGCCGGAACCGGCGGCCAGGGGAAAAGCGGCCAAGGGCAAGAGGGGGAAGGCCCCAAAGAGCGGGGGGGGCGCCCTGATCACCGTGCTGCTCGCGCTCGTGCTGCTGGCCACCGCCGCGCTGAGTTACATGGGGATAGCCACCCTGCGGGACATCTTCGCCCTGGGCAAGGACCCGGAGAAGGCCCCTGTGGTCAGCATGAGCATAACGGAAGGGCAGACCACCGACCAGCTCATCGACCTGCTGGCGGACAAAAAGCTGCTGAAGCAGAGGTTCATGTGCAAGCTGTATATGAAGCTCACCTGGTATATCCAGACCAACAATAAGGCCGAAGAACCGGAGCCGCCGGATTATATCGCGGGAGAATATGAGCTGGATACCGCCATGGGCCTGGAGGAGATGCTCGGCTCGTTCCTGGCCAAGCCCATCAGCGGCGAGACCGCCAGCCTGCTGTTCCCCGAAGGGTTCACCGTCAAGCAGGTCATGGAGAAGATCGGCGACAACCGGGTGAGCAACGCCAACCTGCTCCGGCGCAGCATGCTGGCCACAACCTTCGACTACGCCTTCTTCCAGAACCTGAACACCGCGGGCCGTTATTACAAATATGAGGGCTACCTCTTCCCGGACACCTATGAATTTTTCATCGACGAAAACGCCAACAGCGCGCTGCGCAAGTTCTTCGATAACTTCCAGAGCAAGTGGAAGGAGGAGTACACCACCCGCGCAACGGAACTGGGCTATACCATCGACCAGATCGTCATCATCGCCTCCATCATCCAGAAGGAGGCTGCCAACGCCGACCAGATGGCGGATATCTCCGGGGTGCTGCACAACCGCCTGGACCACCCTTCGGTCTACCCCATGCTGGAATGCGACTCCACGCGCGACTACGTGCTCAACAATATCGCCACCGAGATGGACGCCGGCGCGGCCGAGCTCTATCACGAGACCTACAACACCTACCGGTGCACCGGCCTGCCGGTGGGGCCCATCTGCAACCCGGGAGAGAGGTCCATCGAGGCCGCTTTGAACCCGGCCTCACATGTGTATTTCTACTTCCAGCACGACAAAAACGGCGAAATCTATCTCACCGAGACCAGGACAGAGCACAATAAAATCACCACGCAGCTGATCATTGACGGTTTGGCGCAGTAGATGCTATATTGCAGGTGGTTGAGCGCAGCCACCCCTACAACATACCAGGAGGAGATATTCACACTATGCCCGAGAAAAAGCAATTCCAGGCCGAGAGCCGGCGCATGCTGGAGCTGATGATCCACTCGATCTATACCCACAAGGAGATCTTCCTGCGGGAGCTGATCTCCAACGCAAGCGACGCCATCGACAAACGCTATTATCAAGCACTGCATGGGGGCGAGACCGGCCTTGCCCGCGAGGAGTTCGCCATTGGCTTGGCCGTGGACAAGGAGGCCCGCACGCTGGCCATCCGCGACAACGGCTGCGGCATGGACGCCGCCGAGCTGGAGAGCAACCTGGGTACCATCGCCCGCAGCGGCTCGCTGGATTTCAAAAACGAGGTGAGTGATGCCAACGTGTCTGCGGACACGTCTGACATCGACGTGATCGGCCAATTCGGCGTGGGCTTCTACTCGGCGTTCATGGTGGCCGAGGAGATCACCGTGCGCAGCCGGAAGGCCGGGGCGGGGGAGGCCTTCGAGTGGTACTCCCAGGGGGCCGACGGCTTCACCCTTGAACCCTGCGGGAAAGAAGATACGGGCACAGAGATCGTCCTCAGGCTCAAGGCAGATACCGACGATGAGCACTACGGGGAATTCCTCGAGGAATACAGGATCAAGGAGCTGGTCAAGCGCTACAGCGATTATATACGCTATCCTATCAAAATGGCGAAGGCCAAGGCTGCCGGGGAAGATGAGGGGAATGCCGAGGCCGCCGAAGAGCCTGAGACCGAGATCGAAACCCTCAACAGCATGTCGCCCATCTGGCGGCGGGGCAAGAGTGAGGTCACGGAAGACGAGTACGCGCAGTTCTATAAAGATACATTTAGAGACATGGAGGCCCCCCTGCGCGTGATGCACGCCAGCGCCGAGGGCGCGGTGGACTACCGGGCGCTGCTGTTCCTGCCCGCCAAGGCGCCCTACAACTACTACGGCAAGGACTTCGAGAAGGGCCTGAAGCTCTACGCCAGCGGCGTGATGATCATGGAGCACTGCAAGGACCTGCTGCCCGACTGCTTCAGTTTTGTGCGCGGGGTGGTGGACAGCCAGGATTTGTCCCTGAACATCTCGCGCGAGATGCTGCAGCAGGACCGCCAGGTGGCCGCCATCGCCAAGCACCTGGAGAAAAAGATCAAGAGCGAGTTGAAGGC
>JGI24702J35022_10002453_pt1 | contig 11306 bp, 6 predicted proteins | sample TergutTh196P4_FD_35022 | JGI IMG/M metagenome (IMG submission 35022)
CAATGAAGTGGAATAAAAGTCTGCCCGCTTTAGCAATATATCAAGTTGTATTGCTCTTCGCTTGAATGCTAAAGCGGGCAGACGGCTGCGGAGGCGAATTCTACACGCATTTTCTATGAGGCTTTCACCCACCCGTTATCCGGCTTTTATTCATGCTTTCACCGGCGGTCTGCCAGCAATTACTGTTTGGTTACGAATATTTGTGGGTCAAGTTTAGCCTTAGCTGCAGCCTGTAGTCTCGCCGCAGGTGTCGCACTTCATGCAGGTGCCGTTTCGTATTAGCGTAAAGCTGCCGCAGGCGGGGCAGGAGTCGCCTTCGTAACCTTTCGTCCTGGCCTGAATGATCATGTCCCCGCCGTCCGTGCTACTGCCCGTGGGGCTATCTATGCCGCTTGCTTCGCGGTTTCCGTTTCCGGTATTGCTGTCGGTTTTTGTCCCCGTAGCCAGGAGGTCTTCCGCTTTTACCTGGCCCAGCTCAAAGCGCTTTAAGTAGCTGATCGCGAGATCGCGGAAGATGAAGTCGATTACGCTGGTTGCCATCTTTACGTAATCGTGGCCTTTTACGATGCCGTTGGGTTCAAAGCGGCTGAAGGTAAAGGCGTCCACGTATTCCTCAAGTGGGACCCCGTACTGGAGCCCAAGGGACACCGAGATGGCAAAGCTGTTTAGGAGGCTGCGGAAGGCCGCGCCTTCCTTGTGCATATCAAGGAAAATTTCCCCAAGGCTGCCGTCCTCGTATTCGCCGGTACGGACAAAAATGGAATGGCCCCCGATTTTCGCCTTTTGGGTGTAGCCGTTTCTTCTTGAGGGCAGGGGTTTTCTTGTCCCACGGGATTTTCCTGTGTTCTTCCTGTCTTCTTGTATGGCGCTTTTTTCTGTGATGCCTTTGCCTGCAAATTCCCTTTCAAGGGATTTTTCCACTCCCAAAATGCTGTCCGCTATTTTGTCGGTACCGGGGATAAACGAAGACAGCGGCTGTGATAATTTCGAACCGTCCCTGTACAGGGCAACGGCCTTTAGGCCCCTTTTCCAGGCCAGCATATAGGCACCTTTTACATCCTCATAATTCGCGGCATTTGGCATGTTGATGGTTTTGGAAATCGCCCCGGATATGAAAGACTGGCAGGCGGCCATCATTTCCACATGGGCAGTCCATGGGATGGAGCGCTTCCCGTGCCTTCCCGATGGGGTCGCCGTGTCGAATACGGGGTAGTGTTCTTTTTTAAGTCCGGGCGCGCCTTCAAGGCCCATGGTCCCGCAGGCATAGAGTTCCGCATCTTCTATTTCCCTGGGAGAAAAGCCAAGGCTCTTCAGCAGGCTAAAATCCGGCAACGCAAACAAGCTTGAGGATATATTCAGTTTTTCCTCAATGAAGTCCATGCCGAGGACCCAGGGGCCAAACACCCCTTCCAGATTGTATGAGCCCTCCAGTGCCTTTTCAACCGCAGCCAGGGCTTCCGGCGTAAAGCCTTTTTTGGCAAGGCTTTCGGGATTAACGTGGGGGCAGCCCACAAGGGTTTTCCGCCCAGTGGCATAGGCGGTGATGGCATCAATTTCAGCTTCGCTATAGCCCAGTGCCAAAAGCGCGGGGGGCACGGACTGGTTGATGATTTTAAAGCCGCCGCCGCCCGCCAGTTTCTTGAATTTCACGAGGGCAAAGTCCGGTTCCACGCCTGTGGTGTCGCAGTCCATGAGGAGGCCGATTGTCCCGGTGGGCGCGATGGCGGTGACCTGGGCGTTGCGGAAGCCGTGCTTTTCCCCAAGGCCAAGGGCTGTATCCCAGCACTGCCTTGCTGCTTCTGTAAGGTAGTTTAAGCCGGCCCCGTCAAGGCATTTTCCTGGATCGATTCCTCCAGGCGGTGTATGGAGCCCCTCGTATTCAGAAGTAGGCGCGTTGTAGGAGGCTCTACGGTGGTTGCGCATAACGCGTAGCATTTCACTGGAATTCTCACTGTACCGTGCAAAGGGACCGAAACCTGCCGCCATGCGGGCCGACTGGGCGTAGGCCTCCGCTGTAAGAAGGGCCGAAAGGCTGGCGGCTACCGAGCGGCCTTCGGATGAGTCGTAGGCCAGTCCCATAATCATGAGGAGGCTGCCCAGGTTTGCAAAACCCAGGCCCAAGGTGCGGTACTCGTAGGAAAGCTCCGCTATCTTTGGTGCAGGGAACTGGGCCATCACCACGGATATTTCAAGGATGGTCGTCCATATCCTAATCGTGTGCAGGTAGCTATCCACGCTAAAAATACTGGTTTTTTTGTCGTAGAAGAGAGCCAGGTTAACCGAGGCCAGGTTGCAGGCGGTATCGTCCAGGAACATGTACTCAGAGCAGGGGTTGGAGGCCAGGATCTCCCCCCCGGCGGGGCAGGTGTGCCAGTCGTTGATGGTCGTGTGGAACTGTAGGCCGGGATCGGCGCATGCCCAGCTTGAGCGGGCGATGTCCTCCCAGATTTTTCGGGCCTTGACGGTTTTATCAGGCACCCCAGTTACCCTGCCGGTGAGCGTCCAGTCCCCGCCTTCTTCAATGGCCTTCATAAAGTCATCGGTTACCCTAAGGCTGTTGTTGGACGACTGGCCCGACACCGTGTTGTACGCTTCTCCGTCCCAGGCGGTCGAAAAAACCGCCGGGTCAAGGTCCGTGTCATTCTGTTCAAGCTGCCGCAGCAACTGGTAAAGGTAAGAGGGGGGGATTTTATCTGCGAGTGCGTTCCCCAGAACAAGCCCAAGCTCGCGATTTTTGCTAACGTTGAATTTGTCCGTATCCGGGCCGCGGAAGGAATCCAGGGACTTTTTTATTTCAATGAAGTACTTGTTAATTATCTTTGAGCCGGTGACCATGGAGGCGACCTTGTGTTCCTCCCTGGCTTTCCAGGTTATATAGTCCTCTATGTCGGGGTGGTCGGCGTCAAGGGTAACCATCTTAGCGGCCCTCCTGGTAGTCCCCCCGCTTTTGATTGCCGAGGCTGAGCGGTCGCCGATCTTGAGGAACGAGAGTAGCCCCGACGATACGCCGCCTCCGGAGAGCTTCTCGTGCTGCGCCCTTATTCGTGAAAAATTAGACCCCGTTCCCGATCCGTACTTGAAAAGCCTTGCCTCGCGGGTTACGAGATCCATGATACCCCCCTCGTTGACGAGGTCGTCGTTCACCGAGAGGATGTAGCAGGCGTGCACCTGCGGCCTTTTGTAGGCGCTGTCGGATTTTTTTACCGTATTTTCTGTCGGGTCAAAGTAGTAGTGCCCTTGCGCAGGCCCGTCTATACCGTAGACTGCGTAGAGGCCGGTGTTGAACCATTGGGGGCTGTTGGGTGCCGCCATCTGGTGGGCCAGCATAAAGCAGGTTTCATCGTAAAAAGCCTTTTCGTCTTCCGCGCTGTCGAAGAACCTGTTTTTACTGCCCCAGTCCATCCAGGTAAAGGCCAGGCGGTGGAAGACCTGGCGTGCATCATGCTCTGCGCCGTCGGCAGGCAGTTCAATGTCAGACCCCGTGGCAGAAGCTTTCCCGCTAGTCCCCTTGTCTGCATCGGCCCACTTTTTCCATTCGTAAATTTTTCCTGAGGGGACCCCGGCCTTGCGGAAATACTTCTGGGCGATTATGTCAGTAGCAATCTGGCTCCAGAAAGAGGGCACAATTACACATTCCTCGGAAAAGATAATTTTCCCGCCTGGGCCGCGTATTTCGCTTTTTCGTTTCTCCCAGAGTATTCCGCTGTAGGGCCCTGATTCGGGATGCGTGAAAAACCTTTCAATCTTCATGAGATCTGCTTCATGTCACTTTTTCTTGTTCCTTTTCCTGAATGCCTCAAGACATTCTCTGCGGAAGATGACTAGCGAAAACCCTCTGTATTCAAATTCCTTCTTTAATTTTGCAGCGTTCTCCTCAAGGAATTGGCCTTTTGCCTCCAGCTCCAAGAGGTGTTCCGGTTTCACGCCAAGGCCCAGTACCAGCTTGGTGAGTTTTTCGGAAGGCACGATGGTTTCCTGGCAGCCCGTCATGGCAACGATGGAATTGTCCAGAATAACCAGGGTCATCGGGGCGTCAGCCTGAACCGCGTCCACTGCGGCAGTCATACCTGAGTGGAGGAAGGTGGAATCCCCGATGGTTGCGATTGCATACTTGATCCCCGCTTCCGCAGCCCCACGGGCCATGCCTATGGAAGCCCCCATGCAGACACAGGATTCAATTGCCGACAGGGGCGGGGCCGCGCTCAGCGTATAACAGCCGATGTCGGAGGTTACAACAGAATCGGGGGCACCCTGGCCAGAACCAAGTTCCGTAAGCGCCTTTTTTATTGCAAGGTAACTGTCATTGTGGGGGCAGCCCTGGCAGAGCTGCGGGGGCCGGCCGGGCAGTTCGGGGATTTTAAGACCCGACCCAAGCACGCTGGGCCGCGGCGGAAGCCCAAGGCCTTTCCGCACATTGTCGGGGTCCAGTTCCCCTGTTCTATTGAGCGTGCCGTCAAGTTTTCCGTTTATGGTTATGCCATGGGGCAGAATACCCCTTATCCGTTCCTCGATAAAAGGCTGGCCTTCCTCCACCAGCAAGATTTTCTCCGCCTTTTCGCAGAGTTTCCGTATGGATTCAAGGGGAAGGGGGTAGGCCCCGATGTGGAGACGGGAGGGGGCCTTCCCGCCCCTTGATGAAAGGAGATCCTCAAGGTTTTCCTCGTAGTAATTGCCCCCAAGACCGGATGTTATCACGGCAAAACTGGAATCGCCGACTTCCAGCCTATTGGCTTTGTGGGCTGCCGACCATGCGGAAAATTCTTTTTGTTTTTCCACGAGATCTGCGTAATTCCGCTTGGCGTTTGCGGGAAGGAGTGTCCAGCGGGTTTTATCCTTCGCTTTGGACAGCTCTTTCTGCTTTTCCGCCGCCCAGCTTTTAACGGCGGCCCTGGAATGGGAAAGCCGCGTCACCAAACGCAGCATTACCGGCACGCTGAAACGCTCTGAAACCTCGAAAGCCTCGCGGCACATATCGTAGGCTTCCTGCTGGCTTCGGGGTTCAAGGCATGGCGCCATGGCAAAAAACGAATAAAAACGAGAATCCTGTTCCCCCTGGGAACTGTGCATTCCGGGGTCGTCGGCCACGGCGATTACAAGGCCGCCGTTGATACCCAAAAGGGCGCTGTTCATGTAGGGATCCGCCGCGACGTTTAGGCCGACGTGCTTCATGGTAACAAGAGCCCTTTTCCCGGCCATGGAGGTTCCTATGGCCGCTTCAAGGGCGGTCTTTTCGTTGGAACACCACTTCGCGATGAAAGCACGGTTACCATTTGGCATGCGCTCTCCTGATTTTTCAATAAGGCATTCAAGTATTTCCGTGGAAGGGGTCCCGGGATACCCGTAAGCCGCGGACAGCCCCGCGTGTATAGCACCTAGGGCTACTGCCTCATCCCCAAGAAGGGCGAGAATGTTATCAGTGTTACTCATGGTAGCTGGATGGTAGCATGGGCGAATCCCTTGTGCAAGGACAGGAAGGTAAAAAGTAAAAGGGAAAAGGTAAAAGGGAAAAAGGGAAGAAGAGGAATTCGTTTCATTCATGGTAAAAAATTCTAAAAAATGTTAGTATGGAAAACCATATGAGAATCGTCATGTTTTCGGATGCCTACTGGCCAAGGGTCAACGGGGTAACGGTGTCGGTAGCCTCCTATTCCAGGGCCTTGATTAGGGAGGGGCACGAGGTCCTGATTATTTGCTCTTCCTACCCGGAGGGCCTAAACGTCCCGGCTTCCTTTCTCGACCCGCCGTCAACCGAAGACGGGCCAAGGATAGTGAGGGTCCCTTCCATGCCTGCTTTTGTCACAAAGGAAGACAGAATAGCGAAATTCCACAAGTGGCTTTGGGTGTTCAGGCAGGTGCAGCTTTTTAACCCAGATATCGTCCACATAAATACAGAGTTTGTCATTGCAGAGTTCGGTTTTCTGTACGCCAGGGCCCACAACCTGCCTTCGGTTTACACTTTCCATACCATGTGGGAAGATTACGGTCCTAATTATTTACCCCTCTTTCCCCCTTTCCTTGTGCGGCTTGTTATCCGAGGGATTCATAAAATCATCCTTAACCGTTCCTACAGGGTAATTGTGCCAACACGCCAGATCGATGAGGTAGTGCACAGGTACAATCCAAGGACGGTTACTTTTCTGCTTCCAACGGGAATTGAACCGGAGCTGTTCGAACATGAAGAAGAAGAGGCTTTTGTTTTCAGGGAGAAAATGGAGTCGATTTACCCGGTTCTGAAGGGAAAGAAAATTCTGCTTTTTGCAGGAAGAATCGCAAAGGAAAAAAACCTGGGCTTTCTTCTGAATGTGCTTCTTTTAGTATTGCGGAAGCGCTCCGATGCGGTCCTTCTTTTCGCGGGCAGCGGCCCGGATTTGGAGTATTTCAAGGATGAGGCAAGGAGGGCCTGCCTTGAAGGGAACTGTGTTTTTACAGGCTACATTGAACGCCAGGATCTCGCCCTTATTTATTTGATTTCCGAAGTTTTCGTGTTTCCTTCATTGACCGATACTCAGGGGCTTGTTACCCTGGAGGCCATGTTTTCCGGAACCCCTGTTGTCGCTATCGGTGCTTTGGGTACCCTCCAGGTTATGGGCGGGGACAACGGTGGCTTTATGGTAAAAAACGATGCCAATGAATTTGCCGCAAGGGTATTGGATCTCCTTGACGATCCTGGGCTCCGCCGCAGTAAATCCCTCGAAGCTACCCTGCATTCCCGCTCATGGTCCATCAAGGAACTGACCAAAAAGCTAGTCGTCATTTACCAAGAAACCATTAAATCTTACAGGGAGGATTACGGGGAATCACGCACCCCAATATGGGAACTCCTCATGGACAAGAGGTGGTGGAGGGTTAACAACAAAATCTTCAGGAAAAGAACCAAGCGTGTATGGCAGGGGATGGGGCTAAAGCTGCGAATGAAGAATTAAGAATGAAGAAGGTTCTCTTTTCATTTTTCATTCTTCATTTGTCTTATTTCGATTTTGTCTATTCTGTTGTGATCCAGTTTTATCACCTTGAATCGGTAGCCTTCGTAGTCAAAGCATGCGCCGGTTTTTGGGATTTCTTCGGCCAGGTAAAGGATGAAGCCGGCCAGGGTGTGGTACTCGTTTTGCCCATCGGAAAGCCTTTCCAGCCCCAGCTCTCCCGCGACATCATCGATGCTTAGGCTGCCGTCGGCGAGCCAGGTTCCGTCATCCCGCTTGACGATTGTTTCCCCTTCTTCCCCGGAAGCCGAAAGGACGCCGACTATTTCCTCTATCAGGTTGCGCACGGTGAGAACGCCTGCAAAGCCGCCGTATTCGTCCATGACGAAAAGGTCGTTGGCATCCGCTTTTTTGAAGGCCTCAAAAGCCTTTATGGCCGGCATAGATTCCGGGATGAAGTGGGGAGGGCTCATGATTGATCTAAGGCCGGGCCAGGGATTGTCGAGGAGTGCCCTGAAAACGTCCGTGGAGGAAACCGCCCCCGCTGCTTCATCCAGATCCCCATCTGCTACGGGAAAACAGATTTGAAGCTTGGATTTTTCCACAGCCCTTCTTGACTCTTCTGCGCCTGCATTTATATCAAGCCAGATGATTTCGGAACGGTGGGTCATAAAGGCGCTTACTGGCCTGTCCCCCAGGTAAAAGACCCCTTCAACCATGGTCCTTTCCCTGCTTTCCACAACGCCGGACTTTTCGCCTTCTAGAAGGGCAAGGTGAAGCCCTTCCTCGGTCATTTCACGCCGGGCTTGGGGGGGCAGCATTTTTTTTATCAGTTTGAGGATCCATGATTTGCTGGTGTCATTCATCGCTATGGCTTAGTCCTGTCCCATCTCTTCCCTTGACAGGGGGCGTATTATTGATATTCCGTCCTGGGATGTTTCAATTACCTTGTTCTTGCCGTCGGGCGTTAGTTCCCCGAAAATCTGCACTATGGGGAACCTGGGGTTTTCGGGGTTCACGTCAACAACCTGGCCCTTCTTCCCGCTTGAAAGGAACACATAAAGGCCGATGGGGTAAATTGAAAGGGAATAAACCAATGCCCGGACAACGGTATCGTCGTATTGCTTGCCTTCATTTTTAAGGAGTTCCAGCATCCCCGTGTAACCGTCTTTTGCTTCCTTGTGGGGCCTTTGGGCGGAGATGGCTTCGTAGGAACAGGCCACGGCGATAATCTTGGCGTAAAGGCTGATCCTGTCCCCCGAGAGCTTCCTTGGATAGCCCGTGCCGTTTTCCCGCTCGTGGTGTTCAAGGACGGCCAATGTCACTGTAAGGGGAAAGTCGTAAGATTTGAGCAGGTTGAAACTCAAGATTGGGTGGGTAAGTATGGCCTTCTGCTCCTGCGGCTGGAGGGGACGCTTGGAAAGGTATATCTGGGCAGGTAGTTTAATCATGCCGATTTCATGGAGCAGGGCCGCCACCCCCAGTTCAATTAGCCTGTGGGTAGGCAACTTCAGGTAATACCCAATTATAAGCGAAATAATGGTTGATTTCACCGCGTGCGAGGCAAGGTAGTTGTCGTTGGGGCTGGAAAGGTTGTTTTTCTGAACCCTTAGAAGGAAACGCCTGTCTTCACGGATGATATCGCACGCTGTTTTAACCTTTTCCGCCACAGAATTAAAGCTTATATCGTTTTTCAGTGCTGCCTGGGCGAAAATATTGTCAACGAATTTAACAAAACCAGCGTAGAATTCTTCGGCCTGCAATATCTTGTCGCCGTCGCTGAGCGTTGAGATTCCTGTAAAATCCCCGCTTTCACTCGGGCTTGCACCTTTGGCGACGTAATTCTCCATTGGATCCCCGGCGCTGTAAACCTCTGTAAATTCCCATTCTTCCAAAGCCTTAATCATCGCTTTCGAGAATGGCATTTCCGGGGCCATAAGGATAAACTGTTTGTCCAGATATACCGGCTCCGAAAAGAAGTGCTCAGGGGTAATGCTCTTTATTGCGTATTTTTTCATCTTTTTGGATGTGGTTTCGTCCTGGACGCTTTCATCACTCAAAAGGTTTTCCTCCTAAACGTATGCATACGATACTTCTTGCCTAAATCTTCCAATTTGTCTATTCTGTTGCATAGCCCATAATTATAAGGGAACTTGAATTGAAATTCAAATTTATCTTTGTCTTATTCATCATTATGCTTCTTCTTTTATTGGTCAGCTTTATCTTTATCCCCTATTATATACTCGGCATTTCTTTGTCATTTTCCTTCTGGCAGATGAATTGGCCGCTTTTCCTGGTTTGGGCAATTCTTTTCATAGCCTTCATTATTTTCTATTTTACCAACCGCACGCTTTTTATGCTATTGGAAAAAGAAGACTGGCCGGCCCTGGTTCGCTACCTTGAAGGAAAAGTGATTAAGAAGGGCAGGTATTCGTCCCGGCTAGTACGCCTTTTGGCAAACAGCTACCTGGTGCTTTCCGATTCAGATTCGGTGATAAAACTGGAAAACAAGGCCGGGATTGTCAAACCTGCCCTGCTCGACGGCAATGCCCTTGTTTTTGGGGCTGCCCGTATTCTGGGCAGGGATTTTACCGGCGCAGCCCGTTTTTTTGAAGCCCGCATGGAAAAGGCAAAGGCAGGGCAGAAGGAATGGCTGCACTGGTACTATGGTTTTGCCCTGCTTTTGGACCACCAGCTTGAAAAGGCGGTTGAAGAATTCTCCCTGTTGGCAAAGTTTTCGGGGGATGGGGTCATAACTGCCCTTTCATCGTATTTCCTCTCCGAAAACCTGTCCTTCGTGATGCCCGAAAAGGAGGAGGAATTTCAGGAGATATCCTGTGAGGGCAGGGAAAGGGTGCTTATAGCCCTTCCCAGAATGGATTCGTGGAAGCGGGAAGTCTCAAGGCTTTCTACAGATATCCATGTTGCCATCATCTCCAAATACTTGGAAGAAACCAGCCAATGGCTGTACGGCAATTAGTTCTATAATTTTCAAAAAAAAGTGTTGCCTTATAAAAAAAGCTGTGCTATTATAAACCATGGAAACCGGTTTCGATAACCAAAATTCAATAAAAAGGTTCAGAAACCGGCCCCAAACCACTTTTGGAGGAGATGTAATATGAAAAGAATTCTAGCGATCGCGCTGTCCTGTCTCATGCTTGCCACGCTGTTTGTTGGCTGCAAAAAAGAAGCGCCATCGACCCAGACCATCAATGTCTGGAGCTTTACGAACGAGATCCCAAACGCGCTTCTCAGGTTCAAGGAAATGAACCCGAATTTCCCGTTTGATTTCAACGTCACCATCATCGCCACCACGGAAGGCGCATACCAGCCGGCCCTCGACCAGGCGCTCTCCGGCGGCGGCGGCCAAGCCCCCGATCTTTACACCGCCGAATCCGCATTCGTTCTAAAGTACACGCAGGGCGAAGCTGCCGCATGGGCCATGCCGTATGAAGACCTCGGCATCAATGTAGCTGCCCGCCTTGCCGAATCGGAGATAGCCACTTATACATACCAGCTCGGCACAAGACCGACGGACAAAAAAGTTGTCGGTCTGGCATTCCAAAACACCGGAAGTGCGCTTATCTACCGCCGCTCAATAGCAAAGGAAGTTTTCGGGACAGACGATCCGCAGGCCATAGGGAATATTGTAGGCCCTGGATGGGACAAGTATCTGCAAGCCGCTGCCGCACTCAGGGCTAAAGGCTATTCCATCGCTTCCGGCGAAGGCGACATATGGCAAGTGATCAGAAACACCGCGGATCGCTCCTATGTAGACGCATCCGGCGCCCTTTACCTCGACCCAATGCGCGAAGCCTATCTGGACATTGCCAAAGCACTGTATGATGGCGATTTCACCAACAGGGCTAACGCTTGGCAGGATGCCTGGTTCGCTGACATGAGCGGCACCGGCCTAAGGCCGGTCTTCGGCTTCCTGGGCCCTGCCTGGCTCATCAACTACGTCATGATCAACAACGTCGGCCCCACTTACGGCGACTGGGCCATAGCCACGCCGCCGGTACCTTTCTCCTGGGGCGGAACATGGGTTATCGCCAACAAGAACATGGATCAGGCCAAAAAGGATGGCGTAAAGCAGTTGATCGAGTGGATTACGCTTGATACATCCAGTAAAGGGTTCCAGTATCTGTTTGCCAATGGAAATCTTTATGAGGGCAGCCAGCAGTTCCCCAACCAGGCTGCTGACTATGCTGCCGGCAGATTCGCCAAAGACGCCGTGGCCTCCGGTGTCGTAATGCGCAATTCCAACGGTACGCTCGACTTTCTCGGCGGTCAGAACATGTATGATATTTTCATCCCCGCCGGGGCAGCCACAAAGGGCGACTTCTTCTCGCCGTATGATGAAACCATCAGCCAGCTCTTCAACGA
>JGI24702J35022_10002454_pt1 | contig 11304 bp, 8 predicted proteins | sample TergutTh196P4_FD_35022 | JGI IMG/M metagenome (IMG submission 35022)
TGCTGCAATTCTCTGGATTGCTTCGTTCCTCGCAATGACGTTGCACGTTGCCGTCATTGCGAACCGCCTTTAGCCGCGAGCGGAGCGAAGCGGAATCCAGAAAAAGCAACATACCAAAGCGTTGCAAAAACTCCGTCCATTCGGATTTGCAATCCGAATGGATTGAATATAAGGATTTATAATCCGCATTAAATGTACGATTTTTTTTTTCGCATTTCAAATGCTAATACGCAAAATTGCTTAATTACAAATTAAGCAATACGGGAATGGCATTTGCAACATGGACGCATCGTTTTATACAGGTGCGATTGCGATATGGAGACGTGCGGCCGCACGTCTCTACAAAAAACACAGACGGCATTTGCAACACGGTGGCATCTCCCGCTCGCGCGGATTTGCAATCCGTGCGCTTACGTTTGCAAGATAATGTACACACCGATTACAATTGACTGAGGGCGATACTTCGTATTCGGCGCGAACGGGAATAACATGGTCGTATATGATTTCTGGATTGCTTCGTCACTTCGCTCCTCGCAATGACGATACACGCTGACCGTCATTGCGAGGGCGCCAGCCCGAAGCAATCCAGAAATAGCAGAATATCAAAACAGCGCTCCGTCCCGCTCGCGCGGATTCATTATCCGCATTAAATATCCTTTCGTCTTTGCGGCGCAAATCGAAATATCAATCCACACCTCGCTGATAAATAAAAATCTTTCCGGTTTGCGCCCTTCTTTTTATTGAATAACTGAATTGAAAATCGGCCGTAGCCAATCACTGAAAAAATTCGTAATTCGTTATTCATAATTCAAAATTTATTTCCTATCTTTGCATTTTGTATAAACAGGCGTTTTATGTGGAAAGAAAAATGAGGATATAAAAATGGAGCGGGTGGAAACATATGAAAATTTTGACGAGTTCAAAAAATCGGTTTATACAGAATTAGGTTATGTATAAAGTCAAACCGAGAAAGCCACCCCCCTGACGCGGATTTGCAATCCGAATGTTTTGAATAGAAGGATTTATAATCTGCATGACAGAAACCCTAACACGGTTTTGAACCCTGTTAGGGTTAGGCAGGGGAAGGATTTTTTCTTTGAGGCGCAGATCGGTTTAATAACCTGAATGAGAATGATAAATTGACAATCTTTCCGGTTTGCGCCCTTTTTTTCCTCCCGTATTGTTTAATTTAAAATGAAGCAATTTTGTGTATTAGCATTTGAAATGTGGCGGTGTCGATTTTTTAATTGGGGCGGTTGTGATTTGGAGACGCTACGCCGGACAAGAAGGGCAAAAAAGAAAAAAATATTACATGAAATGCGTTCATTTTAAAAAAAACAATTATATTTGCAGCAAATTTTGCGAAAGTAGCTCAGTTGGTAGAGCATAACCTTGCCAAGGTTAGGGTCGCGGGTTCGAGTCCCGTCTTCCGCTCTGAAACATAGCGAAAGCGAAGTGAAAGCCCCCTTGAGGCAGAAATGCCCTCAAGATGGGGTAAGGGGAGGTGTTGTCGCTTTTGTATGAAAGCCCAGGTGGCGGAATTGGTAGACGCGCTCGTTTCAGGTGCGAGTGGTTAACAGCTGTGCAGGTTCGAGTCCTGTTCTGGGCACAAGAAGATTTAAAAGATACAAAACCCATCCGAAACCCTAACAGGGTTCCAAACCCTGTTAGGGTGAGGGTGACGGATAGATTTTTTTGCAGATGCGCAGGTGGTGGAATTGGTAGACACGCTACTTTGAGGGGGTAGTGCCGGTAACGGTGTGTGAGTTCAAATCTCATCCTGCGTACGAAGGGTTCAAGGTTTCGGGTTCCTGGTTCAAAGTTCAAGGTTCCTGGTGCAGAGTTCAAAATGTAGAGGCATGACTTGTGTGTCCGCCCTATTTGGGTTTCAAAAATAGGAATTCTGAATTTTGAGTAGAAAAAAAATAATGCGAAATTTGCATGGGAAAAATATTATATGTACCTTTGCGCCCTATTTACAGAAAATGATAAGCAATAAATAAGAAAGCGATGTCTAAAATTTGTCAAATTACAGGAAAGAAAGCAATGGTTGGAAACAACGTTGCGCACTCAAATAAACGTACAAAACGGAAATTCAATGTCAATTTGTTTTCGAAGAAATTTTTTTGGGTTGAACAGGATTGCTGGATTACGCTGAAAGTATCGGCGGCCGGTTTGCGGATGATTAACAAAGTCGGTTTGGATGCCGCCATTCGGGACGCGGCTGTGAAAGAATATATAAACGATTAGTACANGAGGGATTAGAAAATGGCTAAAAAATTAAAAGGAAACAGAATCCAGGTCATCCTCGAATGTACCGAGCATAAGGGAAGCGGCATGCCAGGTACGTCGCGGTATATCACCACCAAGAACAGGAAGAATACGACACAGCGTTTGGAATTAAAGAAATACAATCCTGTATTGAAAAAAATGACAGTACACAAAGAAATTAAGTAAAGGGTTAAATTATGGCAAAGAAAGCAGTTGCATCATTTAAAAAGAGCGAAGGACGCAGTTACGCGAAAGTAATCAAAATGGTTAAGTCGCCCAAAACCGGAGCATACATTTTTAAAGAAGAAATGATTCCCAATGAAGAAGTGAAAGATTATTTCACGAAATAAAATTCACATCCGTATCCATTATCATAAATTCATACAAGTAAGGAATTTATGATCAATCCCTTTCCCTTATAATTACTAACGCATGAAAAAAATAGTATTTCTCCTGCTGTTTTCAATTTGTCTGAAAACATTTGCACAGCATACGTTAAGCGAACTTTATGGTACTCAACCGGTTGAAGTTGTCAAACCCTTTGAAGTGGACACGGTTGATACAAAAAACAAAAAATTCGGGGACGAAAATCTGTTAAAACTGAACCTGACCATACCGGAGCAATCCGCTTTTACGAAAGCGTATAAAGCCGATACGTCAGGCTTCTTTCATTTGGAACCTTTCGATGGGAAACCGTTCGTTCAACTCTTCTCTTTTTATGTCCGGTCGGATGGTTTTGGCAAGGCAGATGTAACGGTTGTATCGCCTGCTATGCTGGAAATCTATGTAGACGATCAATTAGAGTCGACCAAGCGGACAAAAGAGGATTCGCTTCATTTAGCCAAGGAGTTATCTGTCGAACTGGCGCCTTATCCGCGTGCAGCAAGAGTAGTAATCAAATTGCTGTGCGATGCGGATGGGGAGGGCGCTTTGAAAATCACGGTCAAAGACCAGGCGAAAGATTCCACCATCCGGCGGGAATTATCCATTTCGCATATGGCACAGCGGAAAATAGTGCTCGACGATGTGATTCTGGGTAAACGAGCGACAGATATAACAGTTTCGCCACAAGGTAATTATGCGTTGATCGGTTATTCGGAAAATAACGGAACCTCGTCGATCTCATCGACAGAATTATATACGGTCAAGACAGGCAGACGCATTGTGATTGACCGGGGACGGCAAAAAGCACAGTTGCGCTGGATGCCAAAGACAGAAAAACTGTACTTTGTGCAACGGGAAGGCCGCCAGTCAAACCTGATAACGATTCATCCGGAGACGCTGGAAGAGAGCGTGTTGGCTAAAAATATACCCAACGAACAGATCCTCTTCTCGCCCGACGAAAAAGCCTTTTTCTTTTCCAGGGCAGAGGAAACACCAAGAAATAATGATCCTGTTTTCAGGATGCAAACGCTGACCAACCGTACAGGAGGTTTGCCTTCCGTCTCATTGATTTACCGGTATGATCTGGCGACAGGGCTGACACGCCAATTGACTTTCGGCTCGAAGTCAACGTCGCTGAATGATATCAGTCGCGATGGCGGGATGTTGTTGTTTGTCACTTCGGATGAAGTCATTACGGAACGGCCTTTCCGGAAAAGCGCCCTGTTTTGTCTTCATCTTGAAACCATGCAAGTCGATACGCTTTGGATAGATGAAAAATATGCATCGAGAGCCATATTTTCTCCTGATGCAATGCAAATCCTGATTACAGGCGCGCCTGAATCTTTTGAAGGAATTGGGTTGAACATAGATGAAGGACAGATAGCCAACAGTTATGATACACAGGCATTTATTATGGATTTATCTACCAGGGCGATTGATCCGGTCACCAAAGACTTTCATCCAAGCATCCAGCAAGCTGTCTGGCATCCGGATGGCATGATTTATTTCAGGGTTGAAGATGAAGACCGTGTGGCGATTTATTCATATCATCCTGCGAGCCGGAAATATACGAAACTGCCTTTACCCGAAGATGTCATCAGTCAATTCAACATGGCGAATTTTGCTTCGCTCGCGGGTTATACGGGAATGAGTGTTTCAAATTCGTCACGCGCCTATTTATTTCAACTCAAAAATCAGCAAACGACCTTAGTAGCGGATCCTTACCGGGAACAGCTGGCGTTACTCAAACTGGGGGAAGTGAAAGATTTTAACTTTATCAATTCGGAAGCGACGGCGATCAAAGGGTATTATTACCTGCCTCCCGATTTCGATCCGGAGAAGAAATATCCGTTGATTGTCAATTTTTATGGCGGCACTTCACCGACCGCTCGCGGCTTCGAGAGCAGGTATCCAATGCACGTATATGCCGCTTTGGGCTATGTGATTTATGTGCTTCAACCGAGTGGCGCGACCGGGTTTGGTCAACAATTTTCAGCCATGCACGTGAATACGTGGGGGATACGTTCGTCGGACGATATCATTGAAGGAACGAAGCAATTTGTACAGGAACATCCGTTTGTAGATCAGGCGAAAATCGGTTGTATCGGCGCTTCGTATGGCGGTTTTATGGCGATGTACCTGCAGACGAAAACCGATTTGTTTGCAGCAGCCGTTTCGCATGCAGGAATTAGCTCTATCAGCAGCTATTGGGGAGAAGGTTACTGGGGATATTCGTACAGCGGCGCCGCCAGTGCGGACAGTTACCCGTGGAATAACCACGATTTGTATGTTCACCAAAGTCCGCTTTTCAGCGCTGACAAGATCAATACACCCCTGTTGCTTCTGCATGGAACAGCAGATACGAATGTGCCTCCGGGAGAGAGTATACAGATGTATACGGCATTGAAGATTCTGGGTAAGACCGTCGAACTGATCCAGGTGAGAGGCGAAGACCATCATATCCTGACCTACGACAGGCGCTTGAAATGGAACGAATCCATTTTTGCCTGGTTCGAGAAATGGCTGAAAGATGATGCGGCTTGGTGGGATAGTCTTTATTGAGATTGTAAGATTGTAAGACCGTAAGATCGTAAGAGCGTAAGATTGTAAGAGTGTAAGAGTGTAAGATTGTAAGAAATGTAGGGGTGACCTCTGCGTTTGTTGAAAAAAATTGTAAGAAAATTTGTAATAACTCCGAATTATTTCTATTTTTGCAACAGCATGTAGATTATTCGTACACTAATTTTTAAATCTTGAATGTTAAATTTTTAAATATTTATTCCATGATCAAATTACATCGAAGAGATTTTATCAGAACATCGTTATTTGGGGGTATTGCTGCTGCGTCGATACCTGCCTTTGTAATGGATGCACTGGCTGAGCAAACAAAAGCGACGATTGATGCCAATTCCCGTGTATCGCTTGTCGCCGGTTCAGACCGTGCAGAAATGGTATTCAACGCCTTACAGCCTTTTGCCAAAGAAATCGCCCAGGCTGCCGGAAACAGGCGGATCGTTATCAAACCCAATATGGTTGAAAAAGATATTCCCTTATGCGCCACCCACAAAGACACAATCGAAGGAATCCTGGAATTTTATAAATCAATCAACAAATTGGAAAATGTTGTCATTGGCGAATCGATCGCATTCGGGCCTGCAAATGATTGTTATGAATGTTATGGGTATATGCCTGTTGCAGCAAAATACAAAGTCAAACTGCTTGATTTCGACGAACATCCTTTTCAGATTCATCATGTGATGGATGAAGCGGATTTTTTACCCAAAGCGATCAGGGTATCGTCGTTACTGACCGATCGCAATAATTTTGTGATGTCGACTGCGCGTATGAAAACCCATAATACGGTTGGCGCCACCCTGTCGCTCAAGAATGTAGTGTTTGGTTCTCCCATTAAAGACCCCGGATATTTCAGTCACGAATCAACAACCGCCACATCAGGCAAGCGAATTTTACATGGGAATGGGTACAGGGCTATCAACTATAATATTTATGCGATGGCCTATCACGTCCGTCCCGATCTGGCATTTGTGGATGGCGTTGAAGGGATGGAAGGCAATGGCCCAACACGAGGAACTCCGGTGGATCACAGGGTATGTTTTGCCGGATTGGATTGGATGGCGGTTGAGCGTGTCGGCCTTGAACTGATGGGCATTGACCCTTCGTTGATAGGTTACCTCAAATTCTGTGCAGAGGCGGGAATGGGACAGTTTGATATGAACAAAATAGAAATTACAGGTGAGAAATTGGCCAATCACATCAAGACCTATAAATTACCTTCAAACTTTGAAAGACAACAGCAATGGAAGACGCCCATAGAAAGAAATATACAATCTTAATAATATAGAAAATTATGAAAATGAAAGACGATCAATTAACTTCCGACAGAAGGAACTTTTTGAAGACAGCCGCTTTAGGTTCGGCTGCAGGTATTATGGGACTAAAGGCTGATCAGCTAATCGCCNCCACCCCCTATGAAATTCCCGCTTATGCGAAAGCGATGGCGCCCGTTAAAATCAAGAATGTGAAAGCAATCGCTACCGCTCCCTCCGGATCGAACCTGATTGTGGTGAAGGTAGAAACAACCGAACCGGGCTTGTACGGTTTAGGTTGCGCCACCTTTACACAACGTGCATTTCCGGTGGTTACAGCCATTGAAAAATACATGAACGAGTTTTGTGAAGGTCGCGACGTCGATAATATTGAAGATATGTGGCAGGCATTCTATGTCAGCTCGTATTGGCGAAACGGGCCTGTATTGAATAATGCGCTCAGCGGACTCGACCAGGCGCTTTGGGATATCAAAGGAAAAAGAGCCGGCATGCCTGTGTATCAACTGCTTGGCGGCAAATCGCGTTTTGCCGTTCCGTTATACGCCCATGCAAGCGGCCGTTCGGTCGAACAGGTGGTAGACAACGTAAAAAGATACATGGAGCAGGGTTTCAGGCATGTCCGAATCCAGTTAGGCGGTTATGGCGGTGTTGGCACAGCGCAGGCTACCCCTCCCTTCAAGGCGGAAGGGTTTGGCAGTGAAAGAGATAACTATATGGACGAATACGCCTATTTAAGCAATGTCCCCAAACTGTTTGAAGCAGTGCGTAAAGCATGCGGCGAGGAAGTGGAACTGCTGCACGATATTCACGAACGAAACCAGCCCATGGATGTGATTCATTTATGTAAAAAATTGGAAGAATACAGACCGTTTTTTATTGAAGATCCGCTTTCGCCCGAAAACACCCATTGGTGGAAACAACTCAGGGAAAGCACTACCGTCCCTTTTGCGATGGGAGAACTCTTTAACAACATCAACGAGTTTGTTGATCCGATGGTCAACCACTATTTTGATTTTATCAGGATTCATATTTCGCAAATTGGCGGTATCACACCTGCCATGAAAGTAGCAAGGCTTGGCGAATGGTTTAATGTCAGGACAGCCTGGCATGGTCCCGGCGATGTTTCACCCGTTGGACATGCAGCCAATGCCCACATCGACCTTACCGTATGGAACTTTGGCATTCAGGAAGGAGGATACAACTTCTCCGACAATGAAAAAGCCGTATTCCCCGGTTGCCCGACATGCAAAAATGGCATGATGTATGTCAATGAAGCGCCCGGACTTGGCGTCGATATCAACGAAAAGGAAGCGGCCAAATTCCCGATCCATAACAGGGCGCCAGGCTGGACTGTCAGGAAATACGACGGTACGATTATCCGGCCGTAAAAAATTTTTTTTATATGTGAGATTGATTCAATTGTTTACAATTATTCCAATCTAAAACAAAACTGTCCTCGGTTCACCTGTAAATGAATTGAATGTGGCAGTTACATCTTTGAGATAAAGAACCAGCGTATTTTCGTCAGTGGCGGAATACATGGATTTGAGCGATGGATACTCGTCAAGCATAAATTGTTTTGCTTCAATTCTTTCGTCGGGGACTACGACGGCCGTGATCCGTAACCATATTCCCGACTGTTTGTTATAGGCGCAAATTTCAATTTTAGGGTTGGCGAACATCTGTTTTGCCACATTTTTGCTTCTGCCTGTTTGTATATACAAACGATTCTCAAAAATGGCGGCAGTACCAAAAGGCCGCACACGCGGCTGGTCNTTTTCAACAGTGGCGATATAATACTCGCCACATTCTTTTAAGAAATTACAAACTTCTGTCATCATTTCTTCACTTTTAACTGTTTGTGTCTGTCCTGCCATAGAAATAGTCAGGAGTAAAATAACTGTTACAATAAATTTCAGTTTCATCATTGTTTTATTTAATATATGTTATGTAATGTATGATCTTTTTTTATCTCAACCAGAAATAAATCAACAGCGTCAGTGCAAACAGGCCAGCCAAATGAAGTCTCCAGTCCCTGATCCCTTTAAACCGGGCAATACCTCCTTTGAAATTGATGGTGGTGGTAGCGAGTTTCTCCGGCGCCGTTTTTTCGGTAAAAGCCGAAACGGCAAACAATACGATGGTTATCAGTATCTCAGCCCATAATCCGCGATAACCGAAATTCAAGGTCAGCGGATGATGTAAAAACGGGAAAATCTGTTGGCCGGTTTCCGGACCAATCAACTGGTCGATAACGAAAATGGTAGACAACAGTACGCCGACCAACACAGAAACGCCTGCCCCCTTGACTGTCACTTTCTTACTGATGATGCCAAAGAAGATGGCAGGGAAAATGGGTATCACCAGATAGGCGGAAATGGTCTGTAAATATTTATATAAACCTTCTTCATTTTTGTAGACAAGCCAGGCGGCGCCAATACCTAACAATGCGGCCAGTACGATGATATACCTGCCTGCCGACACCTGTTTTTTCTCTGACATGGAGGGTTGGAATTTGACTAGGAAATCCCTTACCACCAAGGTTGAAATTGAATTATAAACTGCTATCAATGAAGAGATAAGGGCTGCAAGCAAAGATGCAAGCAGTAATCCCCGTAACCCTGCTGGAAGCAGTTTATTCAAAAGAAGCACAAAGGTTTGTTTGCTTTCTTCGCCGTTCAATTCACCGGGAAACAACGCCAATGCAATCACGCCGGGCAATGCAAAGAGAAACACCGGTAAGAGTTTCAACAGGACACCGAACATCGCCCCTGATCTTGCCGATTTAATATCGGGAGCAGCCAGCACGCGTTGTACATTGACCTGATCGATACCCCAATAAAAAGCGCCTGCATAAAAAGCTGTCGCCAAAATACCCCAAAACGGATACACCGGGTCATCATACGGTTTGGCAATACTCATCATCCCTTCCGGTACGTTAGCGACCAACTCACTCCATCCCCCAATCTTATCCAAACCAACCATCACCATGATGATTCCCCCGATTATCATAATCACTACCTGAATCGTACCTGTATAAGCAACAGCCGTATAACCTCCTATCATCGTGAAAATGGCTACAATCACAGCAATACAGACCACCGTCGACATGATATCCCAGCCAAGCAAACTGTACATGACTAATGCGCCGGCGAAAATCGTAAATGCCAATTTAGTCATCACGCTGATAATCAACATAAATACAGAAAAAAATGTTCGGGCATGATGGTTAAACCGCAACTCTAAAAATTCGGGAATCGTAAAAATGTTATTTTTCATATAATACGGAAAGAGCACGGCGCATGCAATTCCTAATGGAATGATGGTCATGATTTCGACCGATCCTGCCGAAAGTCCGTACCGATAAGCGTCGCCCGAAAGCCCTACAAGATGTTCGGCTCCGATATTGGTGGCAAAAAGAGACGCGCCGATGATCGGCCAGGTGATGTTGCGCCCGCCTAAGAAAAAATTTGAACTGCTTTGAGAAGCTTTTTTCCGGTAGGCCATGTATAAGCCATACAAAAGGCTTAATCCCAAGACAAGGCTAAAGACTGTCCAATCGGGGAGGGAGAGGGATAAATTCATATTTAATTGAGAATTGAAAGTTGAAAATTGAAAATTATTTTTACCATCTTGTGGTCTTACGGTCTTACCATCTTACGGTTTTACGGTCTTCAATAGCGCATCGATCCGCTTAATCGACTGAATGACTGCGCGAACGGTGTGGTAATTGATTTTCCATGAGTGGCTCATGTGCGTCCAGATGGGCTCGCCTTTCCTTGATAAGAGCGGAAACCACTCCCCTACCCCTTTATTCACACATTTATCGTACACAAACCGGTGGACGTTTTTGTAGGCTTCCCAGTATTTTTCGTCTTCAAACAATAACACTGCATCGAGTAATCCAATCAATACCTCAGCCTGTTGCCAGAATTCCTTTTCCTTATCGTAAACACCGCCCGAATGGGGGCCTTCCACATACACGCCGCCATATTCGTAGTCGATTCCGTTTTCGATGGTATGGTCGTAAATAATCTTGAATAATGGCGCATAAACTTCTGAGTCAGATTTTAAAACTTGCAGTGCGTGAAGCAACAGCCAGGCAAACTCGGCATTATGTCCATAACAGGTATTATCGGTGGCATTCCCTTTCTGTCCTTCTTCGGAAAAGCGATCCCATCCCCAGATAATATCAAACTTGATCTGCGGGGCAATCGTCCAGTCTTTGAAAAACTGGGGAATACCCGTTTTGTATACTGGATGGATGATCCGATTGATCAGCAGATCGATGTCTTCCAATAATTTACGTCGATGCACTTCTTCGCGGGTACATTCGTAAAGGGTGGTAAAAGCTTCCATCAGGTGCATGTGCACATCCAGCGTTTTCCGGTCGCCCCCCTGGCTGCCCGGGCCGCAAAGCGTCCAGTCGCGATGAAACATTTCCCAATAGCCTCCATACATACTGTCGACGCAGTATTTCTGGAGCAGGTCGAATACTTTGCGGGCATACTCCACGCCTGTGGGATCGCCTGTGGCAAGCGTATATTCGCTCAGGGAGTAAATGGCAAAACTGTGTCCATAGATGATTTTTTGGTCGATTTTAACGTTTCCTTTCCGGTCCATCATCCAGTAGAAACCGCCATGTTCCTTGTCCCACATCTTATGAATGAGGAAATCGACGCCATGTTTAGCCATTTCGGCAAAAAGTCCGTTTCCGTAACCCGCCCGATGGGTCGATGCACAGGTGTACAGGCAACGTGTCTGCGCTATCAACGATTTCTCGTCTTCACCCGAATCATTT
>JGI24702J35022_10002456_pt1 | contig 11303 bp, 1 predicted proteins | sample TergutTh196P4_FD_35022 | JGI IMG/M metagenome (IMG submission 35022)
CCCTCAAGCCACAGCCGCGCTATTTTCGCATTTTCTTCAAAGGCGCGCCTCAATCTCGCTCTGTCTCTCTCGCTAGTATCTCCGTCTTTGGAATCAAAACTTGAATAATACGAAATGATTTCTCCGTTGTGATCGCGCAAAAGAATGCCGTTTGTATCCTGCTTAAGCATCTCTTCGGCCATAATTATTTTTGCGAGTCTTGCATTTTGCAGCGTTTCCGGCGTGCCAAAAGTTCCGGATTCAACGATTACCAGCGTAGACGCGGGATTAAGACGCGAAATCGTCCGTTGTATAGCTGCCCTGTCAGCGCTTGAAACAAAATGAATATTTTCGCTGTATGCAGGGCTTAAATCCTGCGCAACCATTCTTGGTCCGAGATCATCTGCGCATATAACTACGATATCCGTATATGTTTCCCCCGTAGCACTTTTTTCTGCGCCGTTTATTACCGCATCGGAAAAAGCTTTAATCCTTGACAGATTTTCTGCTCTGTCAGGGTCGGACGCAAACATATCTACAAAAGCGTTTTTCATCTCATATAATATATTTGATACTTTTGTTACCAAAGCTCCCCATATTGTACCCCTAAAAAGAGCGTCTTTTGCGGAATCTATGATGTCTTTCTTCGCCGCGTTTTCAGCACTGTCAGGCAGTTCCAAGAGAGCTCCTGTTTTTTGTCCGGTTAACACCAAATAGTTATTTCCGGCATGAAAGATTATATTTGCGGCAAAGAGAACTCCTATTGCTATCGGCACAATTGAAGCAAAGAAAATGGCTGCTGCGGCAAAAGCGCCGGCAGCAATGGCCTGACCAATATAAAACAGCGAAAGAAAAGGTATCACGACAGCCGGAATCAAAGAGGCTCTTCTTAATTCCCTTGCGGCCTTTTCTTTGACTGCCACATCTCTTTGGTTCAAAATCTCACTTTTAATTCTTTCGAAATGCCTCTCGGCAAAAGCTCTTGGATTCAATATCATTTGCAGTATATGCCTTGACTCATATATCGCGACTCCGTAAGCCCTTACTTTATTTTCATCTTTCGTAAACTTTCTTAAAATGCCAACCCACCAGCTGTTTTTGATCTTATTCCATACTCCTTCAAGCTCCAAAAGTCCGGCGCTTATGCTGTCAAGAGCCTCCACTCCTGGAAGCGTTCCTTTTTCGAGGAACTCAAGCGACGCTCCGCCGCCGGTAGACACATGGCTCATTTTGTCTCCGACTCCTGCCTGATTTACCGCTGCAACGGAATCTCCTCCGCCTACTATTGTCGTAACGCCTTTTTCTCCGGTTGCTTTTGCCATTGCAAAAGCAATTGCTCGCGTACCGAAAGCAAATGTTTCATTTTCAAAAACGCCGGCCGGACCGTTCCATACGACTATTTTTGAAGACTCGATCACGGTCTCCATATCTTTTACGGTCTTAGGCCCTATATCAAGCGCCATCCACCCTTCGGGAATCGTTTCCCCTGATGTAAATCTAACTTCCGCGCCATCTTTTATGGTATTTGTTTTAAAATCATAATTTTCAGGCTGAATAATATAATGATCCTGCGCTAAAGTAATTGTTTTTCCTTTTTCCAGGGCTATTTCAAGAAGCCTTTTGGCTTCCTTTATGTTTTCAGCGTCTGCTCTGGAACTTCCGACAACGGCCGCTTTGATAGCATCGTACTGGTTTTCGCCAATATTTTCTCCGGCGGCCTCTCTTCTCATTATCTCTTTTGCAACTATAAACGAATATCCCATTGCCCCGAAAATATTGACCGAATCGAATTTATTAATGAATTCTTCGACCACAGCGATCTTGTCGGTAACTTTTGAACCGCCGAGTATCGCAACCGAAGGGCTTTCGGGATTTTCAAGTTTTGAACCCAGAAATTCGATCTCTTTAGCCATTAAAAATCCGGCGACCGCTCTTTGCGTAAAGTTTGACACGCCCACGGTTGAAGCATGCGCTCTGTGGGCAGTGCCGAATGCATCCATTACAAAAATTGAATCTTTGCCGACATTATTTTCAACAAGCTTCTCGGCAAAAGCGGCATCGTTTGCTTCTTCTTGCGCATAAAAACGCACATTCTCAAGCAATGCCACGCCGCCGTTTTCCATGGCATCTATTTCGGATTTATTATTTTCGCCTATCGCGTCTTCAAGAAATTTCACGTCTTTTCCCAGCAGTTCGCTAAGCCTTTGCGCCACAGGACTTAAACCGTATTTCAAATCTTTTTTTCCGTCAGGCCTGCCTAAATGCGACATCAATACGACTTTTCCGCCTCTTTCGGTGATATAGCGTATCGTATCTAAGGTCGCGGTTATTCTGGTTTCATCGGTTATTTTCCCGTCAGCCATGGGAACATTGTAGTCGACCCTTATAAGAAATTTCTGTCCGGGCTTTATATCCAAATCTCCAATCGCGGCTTTTCTGACGGGTTGTCTGGCATTATTAAACATATCTATAAGCATTTGCAGCTGTTCGGGAGTAGGTTTTTCATGAAATTGAAATGCCCTATATCCGTAAGCAGGATTAAATACGATATTTCCAAGTTTCATTACTTCATTATTGCTTTTTATAAGATTTTCGACTATTTTGCCCGATCGTTCGTGCGATTCTTCATAACTCAGCATGTCCATCCACATTAACGCGCATTTCTTATCAAAATAGAAATCGGAATCCGACATCTCATTTTCATCGTAATACATCACGCCGTACTCTTTACCGGCTGCGCGCACAAAAGCCGTTGCCGCTTCGCTCAACTCAGAAGATTTTTCAGAATATATATCCGCCGCTTCAGCGGGATATTTATCATACTCTTTGAGAGTTTCGTAACTTACAGGCATGAATTCGTTCAGCAGGCCTGCGGCAAAAATCAATTTTGAGATATCGCCCATATTGCCGTTTTCAAAATCTTTCCGTTTCAGATATTTCTTAACGGTGGCTGCCTGCCACATTTCATAATATTTCGCCGCTTGCGGATTATCGTATAAAATTTCATCGTCGAGACCATATCTTTCAACCATTTCAAAAGTAGGGCCTTTTATTTTGCTTATATCAAGAAAAATGTTATTTTCTGCAGCCCAGTTGATTATATTTACGCTTGAAGAATACATCTTGGGAAGAACCGCGTCCGTTCCGAAATCAAACGTGCTTATCTGCAGAACTTTGCCGAAATTTTCCATAAACTTTTTCATTTCGGACGCGGTAAACATTTTACCGAAACCTTTAAGCATAACTTTTTTGTCTTCTTCGGAAGAATATTTTGCTTTTATGGATATCGTTCCGCCGGAATTTTTGCCGACTGCAAGAAAAGGTTCGGAATATTTACCGTCGCTTGAACTTAACGAGACCTCTCCGGAACTTTCGTTATAAGTAAACAAATAATCGTTTCCTACGGCCGAATTTAAAATGTCTATAAAAGCATTCACATTTTCAAACGGAATATTTTCCAATTCTTGCGCCGCCGATATAAAAAGCTTCGCGGCAAGGCGTTTTGCTTCAAGATTATTGCCGGATACCGCATAGGAAACTATCTGCGAATATAAAGAAAGAGCAAGACTCTGAGAGAAAATTTTTGCCTGTTCCTCGGCAGCGGCTTCATAACTTTCCAATGTGCCGTCAACGTCTCCCGAAACGGACGGAGTTATTACCGCATAAGCTATTTTTTTCTCTTCGAACAAATCCGTTAAACCTCTGCTGTGATAGCCTCCGGTTACGCAAACTACTATATTCTTTTTACTTTCAAGCAAAGACGCGATATCTCCGTCTAAAACCTGTTTGCTTTTTCCGCGTTTTACAATTGCGTTATTTTCGATCTGTTTAAAAAAGATTTCGTTTCTGTTATCGTTTACTTCGTAATATTCGTTTAAAAACGCGAATTCGGATCTCAAATCATTCATCGTTTTATTGTAGAAAGAGTATTTGTTCCATATGTTTTGAAATTTATCAAAGCCGCCCTTTAAATAAGTATAGTCATCCGCGGAAATTGAGGTTTTCATATAATCCGAAAAATATAAGAAGAAATCGCTGAGAGACGCTATTTCAAGTTCGCTTTTGTTTGTTGAAAGCGCGATTCTTATTTCGTGGACGAGAGCCCTTTCTTCAGCTACAAGGTCAATCGGATTTATTTGTTTTATTCTGTTGATTACGTCGATATATTTTGAAATGCCATTCGTAAAATGCTTATTTTTAAAATCCTGCGGCATTGCGCCCAAATAAGACGACAGCTTATGCATGTCCTGAAAATTATTTGTCTCTTCAAGAATCTTCTTATATTCCGAGAAACTTACGGATTCCTTGAGAGCCGCGACAAGTTTCTGTAAATCGCCGCTTATCTTTTTGACATTCATTGAATTTTGTACTTTATAACTGTGCAGCAGCAGGCAGATATTCGGATAATCGCTCATATCCATGGGCATCAATGTTCCGTATGTCCCGCGCGACTGATCCGAATTTTTGTTAAGATAGTTAAACAGCAGAGTATAATATTTATACGAAGGTATTTTTCCTTCTTTATGCCGTTTGACAAGTTTGGCAAGTCTTTTGTTCGGGCCGTTAAAATATTTCTTTTGAAAAAAATCCAGCTCTTTCTGCAGCGCCGCAAGGGCATTATCGTAATATGTCTGTTTTTCTATCAGCAAGCCAAGCCTGCTTATATTGGCCTTATGAATTTTTTCGTCTTCAAGGCCTATTAAAAAATCTTTTTTATCATTGATCGCAGAATAATACTCGGTGCCGGTTATAGTTCCGGAGTTTAGAAGACTTTCTAATGTTTCCGTACCGAAACGGCCGTTCTTCAAATTTGAAAGCCATTCCGTATTCACTTTTCCGTATGCGCCTTCAACAAAAACGTTTTTGACGCCGTATTTTTTGACCAGAATATCTATGACCGAATTTATATTTCTCTGTACTTCCGGATGCATATGGAAGTCCTGAACGTTTAAAATAACAGTATCGCCGCCGAAATCGGCCGCGGACGTTACTCCGGCATAACTCCCGAAAGAAGTATCGACCGGCTTATCGGACATTGAAATATTGCTTACAACATCGGACGGAGTCGGCATTGCCCGGGCAAAATCCGGAAAAACAACGGAAAATAAAAACACAGCCGACACGAAAACAGAAAAACCTTTTTTTAAAAACATGACATTCCCCCCAATAAAAAAACACGGTATCATAATTGATACCGTGTTTTTAGATTTTTATTTAAAATAACTGCGTATGGCAAATTGGCTTTTTTTACGGCAAGCAGACACAGTAAAATCAGTAAGACCATAAATAGATGAAATATGAGTTTGCCGCCGGCATTTTGGGCTGCATTATCAGAATTTATTTTATCCATCACAGGATAAAAATTCTTAAAATTTTTGTTCGGATTCACATTGACGGCGTCAAAAAAGAGGCAGACGTTCACAATTTTGTAATGGCTCTTGATCACCGTTTCGCCGCATGAAAAAGAAACAAGCATATTCGTCCGCAGGGCTTCCCCGACTTTAACGCATACATTAAAAAGCTGTTTTGGTATTTGTACAAACGAAGAATGGTTGATGATCCTGTCCGAAACAGCCGCTTGTGCTGCCGGAGACTCTATGGTTTTAACGCTGACCGCATATGCAGGAGCATATGAAGTGCTCAATAATAATACCGGAATGATGATTGCCAATATTTTATTCATCATACGCCATAATAATAATCATTATTGAAAAAAATGTCAAGAGAGAGAAAAAAAAATTAAACATTTTTCGCATTTATTTCAACTAGAGTGTGTTCACACTCTAATTATCCGAAATACTTATGAAGCGTATAAAATATTCGCCGTTTGAGAAAAACCGCTCATTTTTTGCCGGATTTCAAGGTTTTGCGGCTGATCATCTTTCAATAATTGCAAAATAATTAAACTTTGAGTTTGGGCTTCCTGCGTAGGAATCATAGAAAGCTTAATATATTTTCCGCTGAGTTCTCTTATTATTTCATCCGCTGAAAGTTCGGATGAATCTTTAGAAATCTCCGAAATATCGTAATTGGAAACCGCGCCTTGCGGCAAATCCTGCGTTAAATTTAATACAAGTTCAGCCATATCTATTTTAATGCCTGCGGATTTGAATAATTTTTTCAGCTCTGCCCTTAAACGCTTCGAGGCTTTTATATTGCCGTGGTCAGAGAGCATTATTTTTATTTCTCTTTGCACCTGCTCCAAATCCCCTTCGGAGAAAAATATAAGCTGCCCGTTAACAATGCCCGCAAATAAACCTGCCCCCCCTATTTTATACGGCAGTTTTCTTACCGGAACATCGGTTAAATTATAAGACGTCCCTGAAAGTTTATTAAACTCAATGGAATGCTTCATATTGTTTTTTTTGGCTATCTCTAAATTTTCCGGAGAATCCGGCAAAGAAATTGTCGTTAAGATATTCCCGTTTTCATCTGCGGAATCTACGGTAAAATTAAAGAAAGGCTGAGAATTCGTTTTATATTGCCGCCAATTTTTCCTCAAAGTTTCTTTTATATCCGTAAAATCCAAAGCCATGCCGCTTTTATTGGCATTATTATAAAGTTTTTCCAGCTCTTTTTCGGAAGGCAAATCGTCAAAATTAAGCGCGATTAACCGAGCCATGCTTTGAGAATCGTTTGATTGTCTTCCGAAAATCAGCTCTATTGAATTATAAAAATCTTCCAACCGCTTCAAGCTTCCCGCTTGGTTTTTGTACTTTGGAATAATATCCTTTAATAACAGCTGTAACAGTACTAAATCCGGTCTTCCTATTGCAATCAGCTTATCCAGCGATTCAAGATTATCTATTTCTTTTACTTCCGTAATAATGAAGCGGTAATAATACTGTCTCAGTATTTCCACATTGACATTTTTAATTGATTGTTTTCCGTAAAAGGATGATATTGTTTGTTCCAATTGATTGATTTCAGACCGTGCATAAGTCAAAAAAACGGTTCCGGCTTGTTTACTCCTGTTCCCTTTAAAAAGAGCGAGGTCGGATAAATTAAAGTCCAATAATATTTCCCGCATGATCTCGCCCGGATCACCGTTTAAAATATCAAGCAGTCTTTTATAGTTTACATCTTGCTGAAATCCGCTGCTCAAACTCCCGTAAACAGTTGATATGATTTCAGCTTGTTTAGAACTTAAAAATATTGTTTCGGGCTCTCCGTAATAATTTGCAAGAGTTTTTACCCAGTAATCATATCGTTCGCCGTCAAATTTCTTTTCATCCGTAGATTCAAAAAAGTTCATACTAAAATACAAAGGCAATAAAGAAAAATCTTCGCTTAAATTCATATCGCGCATCTTTTTACGCGCGTTTAAATATTCCAATAACTTTATCACGCCGTGATTCATCTCGGCTACGGCATAAGGTTCTTCCGGCTGTATTTTGTGCAAACAAGTTTCCAGAATATGTTTAGCATCGCTTTTTATTGAAAATCGATTTCCGAGATCAACTTTTGACAATAATTCTTTCGCAAACTCCCTTTTTTCTAATTCTTTTTGTTCTTGCCGAACATTAAAAGCTTTAAAAACCGTTTTTTCAATAAACTCCGCCCGTTTAGCCCATTCTACATAATTTTTGTTTTCCTCTAAATAGTAATTTTTGTAGTTATCGCCTGTCAATTCCCATCTTACGGCGCTGCGGCCCGGAAATTCGTCAAAATCTTTATATTCCGGCAAGGCTTTAGCCAAAATATCCGTTATTAAATGCAAATCGCCGTCATTTATGGCTTTCAAAACTTTATAAAATTCTTCATGTTTATCTTTATTTGCAAGTACCAAAATGTCCGGTGTATATTCTAAGGCAATCACAAGTCCGAAAATTTTATTTAACATCTCGTCATTTATGCCGTCATAATTTAAAGTTTCACTTATTTCTTTTAACCTGTCGTACAGATTTTTTTGGACTCCGAAAATTTGTTCGATTTTTTTCTTTTTACCGTTTAATATTTTCAAAGATGTGTCTGCGCCGTCTTCTAATATTATTCTGTCAAAAATCAAGTTTGTTTCCTTATCGTTTATAATCCGCAGCAATTTATCCAAATGCTTAAAACCCTTAAATTCAGGGAAATTTTCATAAAATTGACGGACATTATCAAGCATTTCTTTACCTATGTTAAAACCTAATTCTTTTGCTCTAAAAGAAATTTCATCGTGCATTTCAACGTCGAAAAGTTTTGACAATGATTCTCTGCTTTGTTCGTGCTTTTCCTTATCAATATAACTTTTCAAATTTAAGAATAACTCGTCTGTTCTTCCGGAATTTATTAAATCCATGCAATAATTGATCAGCTGCACGCGGCTGAATGCTTCATCGATATCGATATGCTCAAAAGATATGAAATCATTATAGGCGGTTTTAAACATAGCAGCGTATTTTTCTTCAAGCTTGTCGGATAAAATTTCGTCAATAAACGTTTCATAAAAAGAAACCGTAATCATTTTATTAATATCTTCGCCTTTATTTATGCCGAAAGTTTTTAAAGCTAAATCTAAAAACGCTACCGGAGTATCCTTATTTTTTAAAACTTTTTCCAAAAAACCGAACCATTCTTCTTCGGTAAGCTCAATTTCCCATTCCTGCTCTAAAAGATTTCTAAATTGTGCAAGTTTTCTAAAAATTCCTTCAGGCATATTTAACCCCGAAGGGGCAAACATTTTCTGTAAATTTTCTACGGCTGCGACTTTTAAAGCATTGATTTCAAATTTAAACTTATCGCATATTTTGTATTTCTCAATTTCCGAACGCACGGAATATCCTTCAAAATACAGATTGACGATATCTTTTAGTCTTTCGGGGTTTACGGCTATTGAACCCAATGCTTTTTCAAGCGTCCTCATTGTGGGTTTGTCGGTAATGCCGTCGTCGTTCATAATCGCGTAGTGGAAATCCACAAAAGCGTTTATTAATTCGCCAGAAACTTTGCCATTATATTCCGCTACTTCTTCAAGATATTTTTTCAACATTTCAACGGCATTTCCTTTGCCAAGAGGCTCTAATATATAAGAACTGTATCTGTCTAAAACTTCTCCGCTGATTCTTGTCGAGGCAGTGCCTCCTTTTGTTGATAAATTACCGGCCGCCGCTATAAAAAATCCTTCTTTCGCATATACGGCCGTATCATCCGGAAGAGTTACAAAACCGCTTTGCGCAATATTATTTAACGCGGCTAATGCCGTCGGATCTCCTGCTTTGTCTATCTCGTCCAAAAATATCGGTTTTCCTTCAAGCATAGCTTCTATTACCGGGCTCGGAACAAAAATTTGTTCTTCGTTTTTAACCATCCAAGTTCCAAGCAATTCGGTTCCGGTCGTTTGGGCCATTACCTGCAGATAATGCGGAGAATTTAATCCTAAAATACCGTTTATCAAATAATTTGTCAAAACGGTTTTACCGGTTCCGGGAACGCCGAGAACCATAATATTATTGCCAAGGCTGATGTCTTTCATCCATTGATAGAATAAAGGCATATTGGCATTGAGTTTTAAGTTTTGATTTTTTTCCAAAACGGCTCTCGCGTCTTCAATTTTTGTATGACCTGTCTTAACTCTAACGGCACCCATAATGCAATAAATAATACCGTTTTCTTCTTCAAAGCTAAAATCTAACGATTCCCCAAAAACGGATTTCGTAACAATTCCGGCTGGGAGCATCTTTGTTAAAATACCTTTGAATATTTTTCTTGATTTACCGTCTAATGAACCTGTTCCGTAAGCTTTATCTATTAAACTTTCCAAATCATCTGCATCTTCGGGATATTTTTCTAAATGCCTCGCTATTCTTATTATGCCGCGGGTTGATAATACGCGCGAAATTTGTTTATCTTGAACGGCCTTTCTTGTTTCGGCCGCTATTTTAATTACAATGTCTAACGCTATTTTCACGCTATCGGGGAATTCTTTATTTCCGAAAACTTGAGACACGACAAGATTATATTCTTCTTCCGCAGTTAAATAATCAACGGTTATTTTGTTTAAACGGCTTATAAAATCAGCGGCCTTTTGGGTTAAATCTTTGCCCGCTACATCGCCGCCTTCGTGACTGTTGGACAAAACTATAACTCTGAAATCAGGCTTATACTCAAATCCTTCAAGTTTGCGGCGCGTAAGCACGGCATTGAGCGCCGACAGCACTCCGTCAAGTTTTATCTTATCGGCTTCGTCTATTATTACAAGTTCTCCGTTCATGGCAGCCTGATAAATTTCCGAAAACAGCGTTTCTGTTGCAGTAGCAGGTATTTCCGCGGTTGTGCCGTCCGGAAGAGTTATAGTCTTTTTGCCGTTTCTCGTTAAAACTACTCTTTCGGCAATATCTTTTTGCGTGGTATTGGCATGCAAATTTACAAACCTTATAGGAACGCCGAGCAATCCGGCCATTACAAAAGATAAAGTATTTTTTCCCGCGCCTCTCGGACCTTCAAGCCAGATATTGCTGTTTTTGGCATCCGCGTTCGGTTTTGAATAAATGGCCAGCATCTCCGCTAAATTTTCTTTGTTTTTCGGAGTAAACGTAAAAGCTTCTGTTTTTCCGTCTCCGATTTGATAATAAACGGTTTCCGGAAGTTCAATATTTGCCGTAAGATCTATCCGTTCCTGCCCTTCCGAATCAAAAAATAATTTTACCGTTCTCTCATTTTTCAAGTCCGCGTTAAAAACCGGATTTGATAAATTTCCAAACTGCAGTTTTTCTGAAGCGTAAGAGGCAGATTGTAAATTTACAGCCTCTTTATTTTCGTTAAAATTAACAACATATCTGCGCCTCACATATTTTATCGAATGTGCATAAAACTCAGTCCTATCACGTGCCCACTCATGTTCCCACTCATAGAAGACATCTTCTACAGCTCTAAATTCAATTTTCGGATATTGCTTCTCTAATTCTCTTATTAGAGCTTTCATTAGAGCTTTCATTTGTTCTCTGGGAAAGTTTCCATTTATAAGATCTGTTTTAGCGTCTTCAGACTTCATATTGAATATTCGACGGAGCTCTTGTATAAGACCTAACTGGTGTATAGACATAAAACCTGTCTTCTCTTTAAGAGGAAATAAGTTACTAGGTGTGTCATAGACTTTGCTTTCAGAATCTCTTATGGATACCTTAGCAGCTGCTAATAATTCTTTTAGCGTATCAACAAAATCATAAAGAGTCGGCTCACCAAACGGCTTATCTCTTATGTAGAACTTATCAGCTACTAATAATTCTTCCAGCGTATCACCAAAATCATAAAGAGTCGGTTTGTCTGCTTTGTTAACCGCAATAATGCCTTGGGCATAGCTGCCGATCTGCATTTCAAGGCTTCTTATGCTCGGTTTTACT
>JGI24702J35022_10002457_pt1 | contig 11298 bp, 8 predicted proteins | sample TergutTh196P4_FD_35022 | JGI IMG/M metagenome (IMG submission 35022)
TCCTTATTAGTTNATTAGGGGAAGGATATTGCTTCCTGATAAATGCCTTTTGTTATATTGTTGTGTTGTCTGCACTCTTCAAAGTTAATATTCCTTATACAAAATTTGTGGATAAAAGCAATAATCCTCTCAAAAATATTTACCAGGGTCTAGTCTATATCTATCAAAATAAAACTATTCTGTTTTTTATTATTAATGTAGCTATTTTTACAACCTTTGGATTTAGCTATATTGTCCTTTTACCAGCTATCGCTAGAGATATTCTCAGCGGAAATGCGAAAACGCTAGGATATATAATGACCATGATCGGATTGGGTGCTCTTACCGGAGCTATTATACTGGGAAGTAGAAAAAATACTATAGGAATTACTCAATTTATTGTGAACGCAGGATTTATTGCTTGCGCTGCTCTCGCTATTCTTGCAATCTCGAAAAACTTCTATACCACAGCAGTACTCGCTTATGTATGTGGACTTACTCTCATGATCCAAAATGCCGGAGCTAATATACTTATCCAGACTTTAGTTATTGACTCAATGCGCGGCAGAGTTTTAAGTATCTATTCGATGGCTTTCCTTGGCTTTACACCTATTGGAAGTCTTATTGCCGGGACCATTTCAACTCACATTGGAGTGACAAAAACAATGCTTTTTTCGGTTTCCATTCTTTTTATTGCTTGTCTCTTGCTCAGAAAAAAAAAATTAAGTACTTTATGAGGTCATCGTCGAAAAATAATTTATTAACAAGATTGAGAATAGAGTGCAGTTTTTCCATCTTTTATGCTAAAATAATAAATTTCTCCATGACTTGTACTTTTATAAAAGCTACCACATAGTGGCTATTATATACTATATCACACATTCCTCTTGGCAAGTAACTTAGCAACAGAGCAATCTTAAAAGACATAACAAATTATAACACACATTGTTATAAATATTTTACCTTTGGTATATCTTCTGTCATTTTACTTCATACGAGTCAATTTTTAGCCGTAGCGGCGATTTCCAATCACCATAAACCAGCTTTAAATGGCAATCGGAAATTACCGCTATGTGCTGTTTTGCGAGTAAATTACCACTTACACTATTCCTCGTTTAAAATGAAATATTATTTTTTCTGGATTGCTTTGCTGTGCTCACAAAGACGAGGTACATTTTAAACGAGGAATAGTATTATGTTTTTACTCCCTTCATTTACTGATAATTAGGTTTAGTGAGGATCATTTTTTGTATTGTTTCATTGATGATAAACTCACCTACAGTGCATCTTAGATTAATAGAATTATTACACTTATACAAAATTTAAAATTCTCATTTTTTTTATTGACTAAATATATTAATTTTAATATTTGACTTGGAGAGAGTATGGGTAGATATATTACGAAAGATGAATTCAATCAAATTTTGGAGCTAAAAAAAATTAATGATCGGGATGATTACTATAACTTCAATACCATTATTGAAGGAGAAAGACTCATCAAGCAAATCATTGATTATAGTATACCCATAACAAAAATTTTTATCACTCCGAAAAAAATTAAACTTTTAGATTCTTTTAGTAAGGAACACCTTAATTTTCTTTTTATTTCTGAAAAACAAGCTCATCGACTTACAGAGACAAAAAATGAACAAGGTATCTTTGCCCTTGTTAATTTTCAGTTAAAAAAAATTGTCCGGGTTAATCGGGTTATTTATTTGAATAATATCCAAGATCCTGGCAATGTTGGAACTATAATCAGAACGGCTTCTGCCTTCAATATTAACGGAATTATTCTTGACGAACAATGTTGTGATATTGCTAACCCTAAAGTAATTAGAGCTTCTTTAGGTGCTATTTCTGATGTCCCTTTTTTAAAAGTAAAAACGGAATGGCTTAAAACGAGAAAAGAATTATTTATTTACTCTAACCCCAACACTGGAACTCCATTACAAAATTTCAATTTTCCCCTAGAAAACTTTATTGTCTTTATTGGTTCTGAAGCAAATGGTATATCCAATGATATCAAACAATTTGAACATCAAGACATATTTATACCCACCTCAGGTAAAATGCAATCATTGAATGCCGCAATTGCTACTGGAATCATCCTTCATCATCTTTTTTCTTTGAAAAATTTATAATACAATAGCATGCAAATAGTTTCTCCGTTAAAGATTCCCAAGGCTCTCTGGTTAGCTCCACTTGCTGGCTACTCAAATGCTCCTTTTCGATATATCTCCAAAAAATGTGGAGCTGACATACTTGTCACAGAGATGATCTCCGCGGATGGAGTAAAAAAAAATTTTGATAGAATGCAACACTATACTAAATATACAGAATTAGAAAGACCTATTGGTTTCCAATTATTCGGTGATAACCCTGACATCATGGCTAATGCAGCTCTATTGTTAACTAAATTTAACCCTGATTTCTTTGATATTAATATGGGATGTCCTGTAAAAAAAGTAGTAAAAAGGTATGCTGGAGCTGCTCTCATGCTAAAACCTCTCTTAGCTGAAAATATCGTTCAAAAAGTTGCTTCAGTATTAAAAGAAAAAAATATACCACTCACAGTAAAAATTAGAGCGGGATGGGATAGTGAGAACCTTAATGCACTCGATTTTGCTCAAATGCTTGAAAATGCAGGCGCTAATGCTATTATCGTTCACCCAAGAACTAGAAATCAACTCTTTCAAGGTAAAAGTGACTGGGAGATTATCAAAGCTATTAAGAATAAATTACATATTCCCATCATTGGCAACGGAGATATTACTTCTCCTCAAGATGCAATGGCGATGTTACAAAACACGAATTGCGATGCGATCATGATCGGGAGAGCTGCCCTTGGTAATCCATGGATCTTTTATGAGGTAAAAAATTTTCTTATCCAAAATAAATTAATCTACTCTTCCGAAAAGAATAGTTTCGTTTATAATAACGATGAAAAACTTAAAATTATTTTTGAACATATTGATAAAGTTATTGAACATAATAACAACACAAATTCTCTTATACCCATGAGAGCACATTTCGCCTTTTACACAAAAGGATTTAATTTCGCAACAGAAGCTCGAAAAATTATCTTTAGCTCCCAAAACCCTAACGAGATTAAAAACACTCTTGCTAACCTTTATCATCATAATAACAATGGCTAATCTATCATTATGATTAATTTTAATAATACTATCCTCCAAGCGCGTTTTCTCGCTAAAAATAATTGGCTCCAAGCAGTAAAAATTCTTGAAGAAGCTATTCATAATAATCCTACCTCTATTGATTTATTATTTGAATTAGCTGATTTGTATCTCATCAAAAATGTTCCGAAAAAAGCGCTTAACGCTTATCAAAATATTCTTAAAATTGATAATAATAACTCTATCGCGCTATTTAAAACCGGGAATATTTACCTTGAAATTGCTGAACCAAAACTTGCTATTCACCATTATGATAGAATTTCCGAATTTCATCCTGAAGCTATTTTTAATAAAGCACTTGCTTTATATAAACTAAAAAAATTTCACGAAGCCATCGACATTCTCCAAATCCTCGAAAAAAATAATTACCTTAATGAACACACTTATTACTTCATTATTGAACTTTTTTTCATCATCGATAAAAATGACGAAGCACTTCAATACATTAATAAAGCTGAAATGATTCTTGGCAAAACTTATCAGTTGCACTATATGAAAGGTTTTGTCTTTTCCAAACAAAAAAATTGGCTAGCTGCATATTGTGAATACTTAAATGCTCTACCTGGGTTAGAAAAAAACGCTAAATTGCACCAAGTTCTTGGGATCACTGCTGAAAATATTGGACAATCTGAAAAAGCAATCCAGCATCTGGTAGATGGACTAAAGATTGTACCTCAAGAAGAATTTATGATCAGCGATTTGATAAGCATTCTCGTTAAAAACAATTATGTCGATTCCATCGATGAACTTAATAAATTCCTTGATCATTTAAATATTAATCCTGATACATCAAAAATAGCAAAAAAATATTACAAAAATTTTATCAAAAAAAATGAATCCAATTATTAAAACCGAAAATCTAAATAAGACTTATCATCTTGGTAATATTAATGTTGAAGCCATAAAAAATATTAACCTTGAAATACATAAAAACGAATTTGTCGCTATTATGGGACCTTCTGGAAGCGGAAAATCTACTCTTATGCACATTCTCGGTTGCCTCGACTCTCCAACACAAGGCAATTATTACCTTAATAATCTACTTGTTAGCTCTTTAAAGAAAAATCAACTAGCTAAGATTAGAAATAGTAATATTGGATTTGTTTTTCAAACCTTTAACCTCTTGCCTCACCTCAATACCTTAAAAAATGTTGAATTACCTCTTTTGTATAGTGGGCTTGGTGCAGAAGAAAGAAAAAAAATTGCGAAAGATATCCTTACCGAACTTGGACTTGGAGAACGATTACTCCATAAACCTTCTGAACTTTCTGGAGGGCAAAGGCAAAGAGTAGCTATTGCAAGAGCAATTGTGAATAATCCCGCGATAATTCTTGCTGATGAACCTACTGGAAATCTTGATTCACAATCTGGTAATGATGTACTCGCAATTTTCAAATCTTTACACCAAAATCAAAATACGATCATTCTCGTTACGCATGATCTAAATATCGCAAAGATTGCTCAAAGAATTATCTACATTAGAGATGGAGAAGTTGATCATGGCAATATCTGTCTCTGATAGTTTAAAACTTGGGTTTATTGACTTCTGGGAAAGAAAAACAAGAAGTATGATCACCTTAATCGGTGTAGTACTAGGAACAATGTCCATCATCGTTATTCTCTCTATTGTGAAAGGAATGAATGAAATGACATTAAGATGGATGAACGAAACGGGAGGAATGAAGCTAATCTCCATTTCACGCAACTGGAGATATAATAATCCTTTACAATTACCTGATTTTTTTACCATCAATGAAATTAATTTCATTAAAGAAAATATTCCTCCTGTAGAAGCTTTTAATGCTTATAATACTGACTGGGGAATTTCCCTTTCCAATGTTAATAACCAGACTTCTGCATACCTAAATGGAGGAATGCCTGATATGCAAAAAATTATGGACTGGAAAGTTGAACAAGGAAGATTTTTTACCTATTACGACTATAAAGTCTCAAACGAAGTTATTGTTTTAGGTTCTACAATTAAAGATGAATTATTCGGAGCTCAAAACCCTTTGGGAAAATATATAACTGTACAAAATACCCGATTGATGGTCATTGGAGTTATGACTAAAAGAATAATGGAAGGTTTTTTGGGTAATAATAACCCCCTAGAATGGGAAAACCGCAGAGCTTTTATACCACTTACTACTTCTATCAATAAACTCGGTAAAAAAGACCAAATCTCCGATATTAGTATCAAAACTTATTCCGAAGAACAAGCTCACTCTCTTAAACCTATTATTGAAGATATTCTCCTGAATCTCAGAAGAGGTCAACCTATTTTTGAAATTGAATCTCGAGTCGAGGAAGCTAGTAAAATGAAAGAAAATTCCAAAATGCTCACCGTTATCTTCTTCTTTATCAGCTGTATTTCGCTTTTTGTAGGAGGAATTGTTATTATGAACATCATGCTCGCCACAATTCAAGAAAGAACTAGAGAAATTGGGATTAGACTTGCTGTTGGAGCAAGAGAAATAGATATTCTTTTTCAATTTCTCATCCAAACCGTCCTCATTACTTTTATTGGGGGGATACTTGGAGTTACTATTGCTATTTCTCTTATAGATTTTGTTGGCAAGTATCTGAAAATGAATACGAAATTAGATCTACTTATGATTCTTATTGCACTAGGGGTTTCTGTTATTGTAGGGCTTTTTTTTGGTATCTATCCTGCTACTAAAGCTAGTAAAATGGATCCTGTTATTGCTCTAAGACATGATTAAGAAAAAAATTTAATTAAATGATTAATCTCTGTAATTAACCAAATAATTTTTTAAAAGGATGTATTTATATGAAAAAACTAGGACTTATCGCTGGTGGCGGAATTATGCCCTTCGAAGTAATCAAAAACTGTATAAATACTCAACGCCCACTTTTCGTTGTGGGAATTGAACCATTTTTTGTGGTACCAGACTCTATAATCTTTCCTCATTGCTCTGTAAAACTTGGAGAAGCAGGTAAAATACTAAATGCTTTTAAGCAGAATGAATGCCAAGAAATTGTCTTGGCCGGATTTATTAAAAGACCTTCGTTCAGAAACCTCATCCCTGATTGGAAAGGTGCAAAAATCCTCACTAAACTTGCTCTCTCCGGTTTATCTGACGATCATATTTTTAAGGCAATTATCAAAGAAATTGAAAAACATGGTTTTACAGTTGTAGGAGTTGATGAAGTTATTCCTCAAATGCTGTTCTCTGAAGGTATATATACTGCTACTAAACCTTCAAAAGAAGACTTAGATGATATTAAAAGAGGAGTAGAGGTTTCTCTTGCCCTTGGTACCGTTGATGTTGGGCAAGCTTGTGTTGTTCAAGAAGGTATGGTACTTGCAGTTGAAGCCATGGAAGGAACTGACGAAATGATGGCAAGAGCAAATACGATAAAAAGAAATGGAAAAGACCCTATCGTTGTTAAACTAGCTAAACCAAACCAGGATAAAAGAGTTGATTTGCCAACAATTGGTTTAAATACTATTGAACAAATGAAAAAATACGGAATGAAAGGAATTGCCGTTCAAGCTGGAGCTATCTTATTACTAGAACAAAACAAAGTGATCGAAAGTGCAAATAATGAAAAAATCTTTATCATTGGTATTAATCCTACGGAGGTTTTATGAAAAGAGCTCTATTGAGTGTTTATAATAAAAAAGGGGTCATTAAGCTAGCCCAAAAATTAATATTACTTAACTATGAAATTATTTCCACTGGGGGCACCCTTCAAACTCTTCTAAACCATGATATTAAAGCCATCGCTGTTTCTCAAATCACTGGATTCCCTGAAATTTTAGATGGACGCGTTAAAACTCTCCATCCTAATATTCACGCGGCAATACTTGCTAATAAAGATGACCAAAAACATTTAGAACAACTCCAAAAGATGAGCATTAATACATTCGATTTCGTTGCTATTAACCTCTATCCTTTTCAAGAAACTGTTGAGAAGGAATCTTCTTCTTGGAAGGAAATCATTGAACAGATTGATATTGGAGGACCTGCCATGATTCGGGCTAGTGCCAAAAATTATCATCATATAATCATTCTTACTGATCCGGATGACTATGATGAAATCATTCAAGAGATTGAATTTAATGGAGAAACTAGCATCGAAACCCGTTTAAAACTAGCCCAGAAAGCTTTTCAGAAAACAGCCGAATACGATAATTATATAGCTAAAACTTTTAAAAATAAAAATTTTCATTTTAACTGTGATGGATCTGATGCATATATGGATATACCTGAAAGTCATTCACTGCTTAGATATGGTGAAAATCCTCATCAAAAGGCTTCCTTTATTCTAAAAGATACTCCTATGATAACAAAACTTCATGGGAAAGAGCTTTCATATAATAATTACCTCGATCTTGATGCTGCTCTAAAAACTATCTATAATTTCTCTCAGCCTACCGTAGCAATTTTTAAACACACAAACCCTTGTGGAATTGCTTCAGATAATGATTTAACTCTTGCTTACCAAAAAGCATTTGATACAGATAAAATATCTCCTTTTGGCGGGATTATCATAGCTAATAGAAATATTAATCGCTCTTTCGCTGAGAAATCGAATTCTCTCTTTACGGAAATGATTATTGGACCTTCTTTTGATCACGAAGCAATTAGTCTTTTGAAAAAAAAAAAAGAACGCCGAATTATCCTCTATCAACAACATGATTTATTAAAAATATGCGAATCACCTTGTATGCGATCCTGTCTTAACGGTGTTCTTTTCCAAGATCACGATTTATTAAAAGATAACCTAGAAGAATGGACATATCCCACTATTGTTAAACCCACTGAACACGATATAGATGAATTATTATTTGCTTGGAATGTTGTTAAATCTTTAAAATCTAATGCAATAGCTTTTACAAATAACCATCAAACCATAGCACTTGGGAGCGGACAAACATCAAGGATTGATTCTTTGAATCTTGCAATCCATAAAGCAAAATCTCTATGTATTGAATTATCAAGCTCCTACTGCGCTTCCGACGGTTTTTTCCCCTTCCGGGATTCTATCGATATTCTTGCCCAAATGTCTGTTCGTTATGTTATTCAACCAGGTGGCTCTAAAGCTGACTCGGAGGTAATAAAAGTTTGTGATGATAACAATATCTGCATGATCTTTACACATCGCAGACATTTTAAACATTAACTATTTGGCGCTTATAAGATGAAAAAAATTAAAATCATTGGAGCAGGCCTAGCAGGATGCGAAGCAGCACTTCAACTTGCTAAAGACAACTATCAAATATACTTATACGAAATGCGACCTAAGATACAAACTCCTGCTCACAACACTGCTCTCTTCGCTGAACTTGTATGTTCTAACTCTTTAAAATCAAAACTGATAACTACTTCATCAGGTTTACTGAAAGAAGAAATGAAACTTCTTGATTGTGAACTCCTAAAAATTGCTGAACTTGCTAATGTACCTGCCGGTAATTCATTAAGTGTTGACCGCTTATTCTTTTCTGAACTAATTACTGAAAAAATCAAAAAGACTCCTAACATTACTTTTATCAATGAAGAATACATCCAATTCGACAACCACGAAACCATTCTCGCAGCCGGACCTCTTATCTCTGATCAACTTACTGCCAACCTCATCAAAATAATCGGAGATCATCATCTTTTCTTTTTTGATGCTATTGCTCCTGTTGTTTCAGCCGATTCTCTTGATTACACTTTACTATTTTGGCAATCACGCTATAATAAAGGAGAGCCTGACTATTTGAATTGTCCTTTTAACAAAGAGGAATATCAATTATTTGTAAAAGCTTTAGTTGCTGGTAAAAAACATGTCGCCAAAGAATTCGAAAATGCCTTTTTTCAAAATTTAAAATATCAGTTTTATGAAAATTGTATCCCTATCGAAGAACTTGCTTTAAGAGGACCAGATACACTTCGCTTTGGGGTTATGAAACCTATTGGACTATCAAATCCTCATAATTATCAAAAACCATATGCAGTTATCCAGCTAAGAAAAGAAAATAATGAAAATACTGCTTACAATCTAGTCGGTTGCCAAACAATGCTTCAATACTCAGAGCAAAAAAGAATCTTCTCTTTGATACCTGGCTTGAACAATGCTGAATTCCTCCGTTTTGGTTCTATTCATCGCAATACATACTTAAACACTCCCCAAATTACTAATCATGATTTTTCACTTATAAAAGCACCAAATATTCGCCTCGCCGGGCAAATTGCTGGGGTCGAAGGATACACTGAATCTATTTATTCGGGTTTATTGACGGCTGGATTAATGACTGGCAGAATCAAAAATCTCCCCCAAGAAACAATTACTGGCCAATTATGGCGTTATCTTACTACTCCCCAGCAAAACTTTAAACCAATGAACGCGAACTTTGGTTTACTACCCGAGATTTTAATGGGAAAAAAAAACAAAAAAGAAAAAAAAGAATTATTAGCCCAGAGAAGCCTTGCTGCTATACAACAATTTATCAATTAAGAATAGACCAATGTATCTTTCGCTAATTCATTATTACTCTAATGTATAGGTTCTATTATATGCGACAAGATGAAACTGCAGTTTTTATCTATACTATTCCTCGTTAAAAAGTAGTGTTGGCTTCCCAACCGACGGTGTATTTATGGTCTCGAACTAGAGAGTTCGAGTTACATTTTAAATGAGGAACAGTACTAGAACCCTACAATCCACCAATTTCCTACCGAAGTCTTACGAATGACATTGGCATTTTATAGTCATAAGTGACACAACCAGAGAGACATGGGGTGTCCAAAGCCCGAAATGTGTGGAACATTCCTTCGTATTTTCTCAAACATTATCGTAAAATATCCCCCTTTTTACCATTTCTATCGAACTTTATTCTGACACTATATTGTCATATTGCCTTATATATTAACTACATACAATATATTTGTATCTCTCAAACTTTAAATGACCCATTTACTAACGCTACTTTTTAACGAGGAATAGTATAAAATGGTCGCTGCCCATAGATCCCCAAAATAATTATTGACACCAGAATACTAATTATAATTCTTGTGCCTAAGGAGAAAAACCATGAGAAATTTAAAAATAACCATACTTATTATTATCCTGCTAGTCTCTATTGCCTTACATTCACAAATCATTGTCAAAATTACTAAAGAATCCAATGAACAGCAAAACCTATTGGAATCTTTGAATTTAGCTCTTTGCATCGAAATGACTGATTATCTTATTATATCTATTGATAATACAACTCAACTTGATGTTCATAACATCAATTATACGATCCTCTCTCCAGATTTCCATAAGCAACCTCTTTACATGATTACTGGTCTTAATAATCAATCTCTAAGTGATTTACCATATCTTTCTGATATTGTCTTGAATGATAAAAATTTAAGAATTGAAATATCATTTTCACCAAAAATATCTGATACTTTATATTTTCCAACTATCAGAATTAATAAATTAAAGATTTCCCCACAAATCTATAGGAACATCAAAACTTACAAATACCCAAACTCCTATTCAAGAGACTTTAAGCCTGAATGGCAAAATATTATTAATGCTGTAAACCCTGATTCAATTTCATGGTTTATTCAAAATTTAGAAAACTTTGGCACTAGGTTTGCCATGCATGAAAATAGAATAGATGTCGCACAATGGATTGCTGACCAGTTTATCCGCTTTGGCTATTCTGATGTTAATCTCGAACCATTTACCATTAATACTATTTATGGTTCATATAACCAAGCAAATGTTATTGCTCAAATTCCTGGCTTGATATTCCCAGATCGCCACGTGGTTATCGGAGCACATCATGATTCTATAAACCAACAAGGAGGAGCTAATACCTGGCCTGAAATTATTGAAATCTCTATGAATTATGCTCCCGGAGCTGATGATAACGCCAGCGGAGTTGCAGCCGTTTTAGAAATTGCCCGTTTAGTAAAACTATTTAATTATCAACCATCTTCAACTATTAGGTTTACAACCTTTGCTATGGAAGAACTCGGTCTTTTTGGATCCTACTTCAATGCTGAACAGCTCATCGAGCAAAACTTGCATGTCGCAGCTATGATTAATAGCGATATGATCTCCTATACTCCTTCACCTAGTTGGAATTATAATATTGTCAATTACCCCCAAGCCA
>JGI24702J35022_10002458_pt1 | contig 11297 bp, 4 predicted proteins | sample TergutTh196P4_FD_35022 | JGI IMG/M metagenome (IMG submission 35022)
TGATCGCGGCTTTCCACCAGGTCGGCGAAACCGTATATGATCGCGTTCTGCAATCGCTGAAGCTTCGCCGTCCGCTCCCGGATCAATGCGTCTATGCTGAGGTGCGTCCTTATCCGGTTCAAAAGGACAGGCGCCGAAAAGGGTTTTGTCACGAAATCCACCACGCCGAGTTCAAAGCCGCGGACTTCCACGGACGGATCGGTGACGCCGGTAAGGAAGATGACCGGGATATCCGCCTGCTCGGCGTTTCCTTTCAATTGGTGCAATGCTTCAAAGCCGTCCATTACGGGCATTTCTATATCCAGCAAAATCAGGTCGGGCATGATCTTTTCGATGAGGGCGAACATTTTCGCCGCCGACGGCAGGGTCATCACCCGGTAATGTTCCTTTAAAGCGTCTTTTGCCGCGGAAAGGTTTGTGTCGTTGTCGTCCACAACAAAGATAGTTTTTTGCATTCCGTTTATCCTTTTTCCTATACCAAGCTATACTAAAGGCATAATGATTGCGCGCGGATAGGGCGGGTTAACTCCCTTTTCCTTCCTGCCATCCGGTATCCAGCTTTTTATAAATGATGATGTCAAATTTTTGCGCTCCGGAATCGTCCGGACGTCCGTTCATAACAACACGAGCGTTTGATTATACTGCGGAAACTCGTAAAGCGGTATCGTTTTTTTGGATGGGATCAGCCAGTTGCGCGATATGCCGGAAGGCGGGAAGGGAATGGAGGCGCCGCCCGCCGGGCGGATTTTGGATTTCGGATTGACAATGGAGCAGCTTCGCTGTCCGTCGGGAACCATCTATGGGGTAACTTCAGGAGTGAAGTTATTGAGAAGGCTTATCCGCCTTATCCGCCAATTATTCAGCGTTTCATTGCTCGCTTGCGCCCCCTCGCTACGAAACCCCATAAAATATCCGGGTTAACAAGACTGAATTATTGCCACAGAACAGCCCTGCCATTGCGCCGGTCAGGAGGCAGGCTAGAGTCGCGATGAACAGGGCTTTCCATGCTATAGCGGCAATATCCCGCTTGCGTTCCGGCGCCAAAGCCGTTGCCCCGCCGACATAAATGGCAAGCGACGGCAAATGGGCGAACCCGCACAGGGCATAAGCCGCAATCACCGCCGATCGCGGCGCAATGGAATTCGAGGCGATCATTTGTGAAAGCGTGAAGTATGCCGGAACTTCCGATGCGACCATCCGGGTTCCCAGCAGGTCCGCTACGGACGGAACATCCGCCGCCGGTACGCCCATAAGCCATACGAAGGGATAAAAAACGTAAGCCAGTATTCCTTCGATTGACCAGTCGCCGGAAAGGCCAAGTAACGGGTTTACCCGGCTTCCGCACCAACTGAAAAAAAGATTGGCAACCGCGAGCAGGCCGACAACGGCGATTAACATCGTAGTGATTCCGACTATCATTTTAAAACCGGTTTCCCCGCCGGCGAGTATGGCTTCAACGAATGAATTTTCCCGCTCGTAATGCGGATCAACGCTGACGCCGAGAGTTTCAGGTTTTTCGGTTTCAGGAACGGCGAGTTTGGCGAGAATGACCGCAGCCGGTACCGAAAGGATGGATGCCGAAACCATATGCCCCGCGATTGAAGGAAAAACCTCGCGGAGCGCGCCGACGTAAATCCCGATTACGTTGGCGGAAATCGTCGCCATGCAGCATGAGAGCACGACGCATAGTTCGGAACGCGTGAGTTTCGGCAAACAGGGGCGGATGGCGAGCAGGGATTCATTCCCGACGAACATGTTGGCGGTCGCGGCAAGCGATTCCGCGCCGGAAATTTTAGTCAAAGCAGAGAATATGGCGGAAAAAAGCTTCAATACGCGGCTCATGATTCCAACGTAATACAGCGCCGCAAGCAAGGCGGAAATCACCAGAATCGTTGCTAGCCCTTGAAAAAACAGGAGGAAGCCGATGCCGTTTCCTTCAGTGGCTGCGGGGTCCGCGAGGGAGCCGAATACGAATTTAGGGCCTTCAAGGGCGGCGTCGACTATGGCAATCACGACGGTGTTTATTCCGCCGAACAGGCTTTGGCCGGTTTCCGTCCTGAAAACAAACAAGGCAACGAGAAACTGGAGCGCAAAACCCCAGGAAACTAGCCGAAAATTTATTCCTTTAAAGTCGCGGGAAACGAGCCATGATGAAAACGTAAAAACCATAATGCCCAAAAACGCGATTATTTGTTGTGCGGCCATCTGCATACAGAAAAGTATACTCTATTTTTACAGGCGTATAAACCCAAGGTTTTCCAGCCATGCAAGAGTTTTTCGCAAATCCGCCGTTTCAGCAGCCCATGTGGCGCTTGGCCCGCAGATAAGCGGTTTTTTCCCGTATGGATGGTGGAGCGCAACGTAGCGATTCATTTCCCGAAGTTGTGGTACAATTTTGCCACAACATTGCGGAGGAAGGTTATGCAAATAATACCGATCAGGGATTTAAAGGGCACTAATGGAATATACCGGCACCTATGACAATGACAGAAATTCCACCGTTTGTTCATCTGCATAATCATTCCGAGTTCAGCCTGCTTGACGGGGCGTCCAGGCTGGATCGGCTGGTAGACATAGCGTTCGATATGGAAATGCCCGCGCTCGCGCTGACCGATCACGGCAACCTTTATGGCGCGCTGAAGTTTTACAACATGGTGAACAAAAAGAACAAAGACCGAAAAAAAGAGGGGAAATCCCTGTTGAACCCGATCATCGGATGCGAAGCCTATGTCGCAAAGGAAAGCCGCAACAAAAAAACCGGCGGCGGCGACCAGTCAAACCACCTTGTGCTGCTTGCGGAAAACGACGAAGGATATCGAAACCTTACCAAGCTTATCTCTAAAGGGTTTCTTGAAGGATTCTACTATAAGCCTCGGATAGATAAAGAACTTTTAAATCAATACAGTAACGGGCTTATTGCTTCTTCCGCCTGTTTGAAAGGCGCCGTGGCGCAAAAACTAGCGATGAACCAAACGGAAGACGCGCTTTCTGAGGCGCTCGAACTCCGCGATATTTTCGGCGAGGGAAATTTCTATCTTGAATTGCAGGATCACGGGCTTGAGGCGCAAAAGCGCGTCAACCCAATGCTCGTGGATATTTCAAAAAAAACCGGCATTCCGCTGATCTGCTCGAACGACACGCATTATCTCAGGCGCAGCGACAGCGAGGCTCACGATGTGCTCCTTTGCATAGGCACAGGCAAGACCGTCAACCAGGCGGACAGGATGCATTACGAAACCGACCAGTTCTATTTCAAGTCGCCGAAAGAGATGTACGCGATCTGGAAAGAAATTCCAGAGGCTATGAGTAATACTGCCCGTATAGCCGAACGCTGCCATGTGCAAATCAAACCCGTTGATGCCCTCCCGCCGTTTGAAGTGCCGGTGGAATATGACGATGCGGACAGCTATTTTGAAAAAATGACGCGGGATGGCTTCGACCGCCGCCGCGTGAAGCTGGAGTCCCTCTCAACCGCGGGGAAGCTTAAACATACGCTTTCCGAATATGAAAACCGGCTAAATTCCGAAATCGCCATGATTAAAAAGATGCAGTTTTCGAGCTACTTCCTGATTGTGTGGGATTTGTATCGCTACGCGCGTGAACGGTCGATTCCTGTCGGGCCGGGCCGGGGTTCCGTGGCGGGCAGCCTGGTTGCCTACAGCATGTTCATCTCCGATGTCGATCCTCTTGAATACGACCTCTTTTTCGAGCGTTTTCTAAATCCGGAACGCATATCCGCGCCAGATATCGACATGGATTTCTGTGAAGCCCGCCGGTCGGAGATGATCGAATACACGGCGAAAAAATACGGCCGCGACAACGTCTGCCAGATCATCACATTCGGGACAATGGCCGCGCGCGGCGCTATAAAAGATGTCGGGCGCGCCCTCGATATCCCTTACAATGAAGTCGAGAAAATCGCGAAGCTGATCCCGGACGAACTAAAAATCACGCTTGACAAGGCACTCAAGGACGAGCCGCGCCTCAAAGAGGAGATAGCGGCAAACGAGACAACGGCTAAACTGTTCGAAATAGCCCGGCGGCTCGAAGGGCTTTCGCGGCATTCGTCCACTCACGCAGCGGGAGTCGTTATAACGCCGAAACCGCTTATTGAACTGATACCGCTGGCGAAAAACACCAAGACGGATGAAACGACGACGCAGTATGACATGAAAGGCCTGGAGTCCATCGAAGTTTTAAAAATGGATTACCTGGGGCTGGCAACCTTGACCGTCATAGATAATACCTTGCGCCGCGTCCTTGAGGAAACAGGCGCCGCCGTGGATATGGCGTCCCTGCCCCTGAACGATCCGGGCGTTTACCGGCTCTTTGCCGAAGGCCGCACAAATGGCGTGTTCCAGTTTGAAAGCGGCGGCATGAAAGAAGAGCTGCGCAAGCTGAAACCCACGCAATTCGGCGACCTTATCGCGCTGAACGCCCTGTATCGCCCCGGCCCGATGAGCATGATCCCTGATTTTATCGAGCGCAAGCATGAAAAGGTCACGGTTCAGTACCCTCACCCCATGCTTGAGGATATATTAAAGGAAACCTATGGCGTGATTGTCTACCAGGAGCAGGTCATGCAGATAGGCAGCAAAATGGGAGGGTTTTCACTGTCCCAGGCAGATATTCTTAGAAAGGCCATGGGGAAAAAGCAGAAGGACGTCATGGACGAATACCGTCCAAAATTTGTCGAAGGCGCCAAAAACAACGGTGTTTCAAAAAACAGCGCCGAGCAGGTGTTTGACCTGATGGAAAAGTTCGCCGAATACGGCTTCAATAAATCGCACGCTACGGCTTATGCCCTCCTCGCCTATCAGACCGCATGGCTGAAGGTTCATTACCCCGTGCAGTTCATGGCAGCGCTTCTTACAAGCGAAATCGGCAACACCGACAAGATAGTAATGTATATCACCGAATGCAGGGACATGGGCATCAACGTGCTGCCGCCGGATATCAACGAGAGCATGATTCATTTTCATTCGGTCGGGGGGGCTATCCGCTTCGGCCTCCTGGCGGTTCGCAACGTGGGCGAAGGGGCTATAAGCTCAGTCGTGGAATACAGGGAAAAACACGGGCGGTTCCGCGACCTCTTCCAATTTTGCGAGGATGTCGATTTGCGGCCGCTTAACAAGCGCGCGCTGGAAAGCCTTGTCAAAAGCGGCGCGCTCGACTCGTTTGGATGGAAACGGTCGCAGTGTATGTTTATGCTCGACGCCGCCATTGAGCAGGGGCAGAAACTCAGGCGCGACCGTGAAAGCGGCCAAAAGGGCCTTTTCGCGAATTTTGGAGCCGAAGCCGCCTCCGCGCTTCCCGCGCCGCAACCGCCGGAGCTTCCCGAATGGCCCATGGAAGAAATGCTGGCGCAGGAGAAGGAAACCACGGGTTTTTATGTTTCCGGGCACCCCATTGAAAAATTCGCCCGTGAGGCAGCCCTTTTCTGTAAGAAGACCATCACGGGAATAATAGCTGAAGGAAAAAATACGGAGTGCAGGCTGGCAGGGATCGTCACCGATATCCGTGAGCGGCGTACAAAAAAGGGAACGGGCGACCGGATGGCGATTTTCACCCTTGAAGACGTTGGCGGGTCAATAGAAACTGTGGTTTTTCCCAACGCTTTCCAAAAATACGAACCGTACATTACAACCGACCAACCAATCATGGTTTCGGGAAGATTTGAATTTGAAGCGGGCCGTAAATGCCAAATGATCGCTTCGGAGATAGAACCGCTTGAGGGCATCATGAAGCGCCGGGCGCGGACGCTGCGCATTTCGATGGATATCGGCGCCATTTCCGGCGACACTGCTGATTCTCTCAGCAGGCTTTTTGAAAATATCAGGGGAGAGACGGGGATTGAGATCGAACTGTACCATCCTGAAAATATCAGGGTAAATATAATGTCTTCCAGTTTTGTGAAAGTGAAATCAAGCCCCGAGTTGATCGAGCAAATCGAAAACCTTTGCGGCCGTGGTTCGGTACAGCTTATATAAGAATAATAAAACATTATCCGGATTGATTTGCGTGGAGAAGGAAAATGCTTAAAAAAAATGCATTTATAAATAAAATCAGTTTTCGGATATTAGTCATGCTGTTAGTGCTATTCTCCATTACCGCCGTTATTATCAGCCTGGTAAACCGGGATAATATCCGCCGCCTGTACGAAGAAAGTTATACCGAACACGTGCTGCTCACAAACGCCCTGATGGCTGCCATTATCGACAGTGAAGACGTGAATTACTTTGTTGAACTGATGAAAAACCAGGCCGATGAGTTTAAACAAAAACAGGTTCAGTTCTATTACAACCGGCAGGAATTACAGAAGCTCCAGGAAGAAGGCGCGAGTAAAGAAGAACAACAGAAGCTGGTGGACCGTTTAGCGGCTTTTTACAGCGAAATGGCGGTTTTTAAAACTGATAAATACTGGGAAACCGTAAATGAACTGAATCGTCTTAGAGAAGTCAGCCATTCGACATATCTGTATGTAATAGCTGATACGGGCCTGGTGGCAGATGATGGGGAATCTCTATATACATTTATTTTTGACGCGGAAGATTCGCCTGAATACAGCAGCCTCTACACTGACGGCCTGGGAACCTGCGACATTAGCCAGGGTACGATGGAAGAGGTCTATGCGACAAAAAAGAAGATGGAGCGTGTTATTTACTATAGCGGGTATTATGGGGAACTTTATTACTCATATGCGCCAATATTAAATCAAAACGGCGATGTTATCGCCGTTTTGGGAAACGATCTCGACCTGGGAAATATGAATAGCGCAATCTCGTCATCCGCGTTGCTTTTCAATACAATATTTATGACGTTTTTTGGAATTACGCTCCTCTTTATATTTATTTTCCTTCGCCGCAACATAACCAAGCCTTTGAGCAGCCTTACCGATACCGCGCATGAACTCGCCCAGGGAAATGTTTATTCGCCCACGTCGGAAACAGCCCTGAAACAGCGCGGTGAAATCGGAATGCTGGCCAATGCCATCAACGATATGAGCCTTACTTACCAGGATATGATAAGCAGCACCGGGAAAATATTTGATGCCGCAAATATCGGCAGGCTGGACGTGCGGAACAACGCCGGGAACTTCAAAGGCGATATACAAAATGTGTTAAAACAGATTAACGATACGCTTGACTCAATGACATTATACCTGAACAGCGTACCGGAAAGCATTTTCATTATGAGCCGGGAACTCGATACATATTTCCGGAACGATCATTTTATCGGCTATTTCGGCGATATGTCCGCATTTGAGTTCATAGTGGAGATACTGCCGAAAGACGCGCAAAACGGCCTGAACCCGCAAAACCGGAATGAATATCTTAAAGAATGGGTCTCCGGAATATTGAAAAAGGAGAATAACAACATAACAGTCTGGATAAACGATTTATGTTTTTCGATTATCCTTAAGGAAATCGTCTTATCGGGTGAAACGGCTGACAACAGCATACTGGTCATTGCGGTTGATATTACCGATCTGATGAATGAAAAGGAAAACGCTCATGCGGCTGCCAGGGCAAAGAGTGATTTCCTTTCACGCATGAGCCACGAAATGCGTACGCCCATGAACGCGATTATCGGCATGACCAGAATTTCGGAAACTACGGACGATGTTTCCAAACTGAAACACTGCCTTTCCACTATCGGCGCTTCGTCGGGGCATCTTTTGGGCATAATAAACGATGTCCTGGATATGTCAAAAATCGAAGCTGGTAAATTCGAGCTTGAAAACGTCCCGATGAACATGGAAAAAATGTTGATGAAGGTATGCAACATAGTCATTGATAATATAGAGAAAAAGAATCAGCAGCTTAACGTGATATTAAGCAAGGATATTAATCTGAATTACATCGCGGATGATCTCAGGCTTTCGCAGGTAATAACAAATTTGCTTTCAAACGCCGTGAAGTTTACTCCCGAACAGGGGAAAATTACCTTGTCGGTTGAAAATACAGGGCGGAATGGAAACATAAGCACCTTGCGCTTTTCCGTGTCAGATACTGGAATAGGCATGACACGCGATCAAATGATACGGCTTTTCAACGCATTCGAACAGGCGGATGGCAGCGTATCCCGCAAGTTCGGCGGCACGGGGCTAGGCCTTGCCATTTCCAAAAACATCGTTGAAAAAATGGGCGGCCGTATTTGGGCGGAGTCGGAACCGGGGCGCGGGTCAACGTTCATTTTTGAGGTAAACCTTGAACAAACATCACACCAGGATACCGTTATTTTTGACGGCATACGCCCCGGGGACATCCGATTGTTAATTGTCGAAAGCGATGACGCCGCGAGAAGCCGTTTCTTAAATATAACCGAACGCTTCGGCATAACCACGGACGCGGCGGCGAATGTCGATGAAACGCTCTCCCTGCTTGAAACGGCTGCGAATACGGGTCGCGCATATGATATTATTTTCCTTGATTATGACATGCCGGGCACAAACGGGATTGAGTTTGTGAATCAGCTCAACGGCCTGATTCAAAGAAATACGGTTATTATAATAACAACGTACCTGCAATGGCACCGGATAGAGAAATTCGCGCTCGAAAACAATATCACCCGTTATATTGTCAAGCCCCTCTTCCCTTCATCCGTTTTGGACGCGATCAACGATGTCGTGGGTACGGCGCTGAAATCCTTCGACATAAAAACAGACACGGATGAGGATGCGCCGGATTTATCCGGCGTCAGCATTATTCTGGCGGAGGATGTGGCAATTAACCGCGAAATATTCCTTGCCCTTCTTGAAAAAACGCGCATTTCGGTCGAACCCGCTGAAAACGGGCTGATAGCCGTGGAGAAATTCAGGGAAAACCCGGGCAAATACAACCTTATCATTATGGACGTCCAAATGCCTGAAATGGACGGTTACCAGGCGACGCAAGCCATTCGGGCGCTAGATATTCCCGAAGCGAAGGCAATTCCTATTATCGCGATGACCGCCAATGCGTTCAGGGAAGATGTTGAACGCTGCCTCAAGTCCGGTATGAACGACCACCTGGCAAAACCGATAGATGAAAAATCCGTTATAGAGAAAATCTTGCGCTATTCAAAACGCGATACGAATGAACGAAAAACTGAATCAAAAGCTTGATAATTTGCCTGCTTCGCCGGGCGTTTATATTTACCGGAACTCGCGCGGAACGGTTATTTACGTCGGCAAGGCTGTCTCGCTGCGCTCGCGCGTACGCTCATATTTCCAGGAAAGCCGCGATCTTGACCTGAAGACGCAGCGCCTTGTCGCCGAAATCGACGACATGGAATATATCGTTACCGACAACGAGGTTGAAGCGCTGATTCTCGAATCAAACCTGGTGAAAAAGGATCAGCCGCGATACAACATCAAGCTGAAGGACGACAAAAGTTTTCCATATCTAAAGCTCACCGTGAATGAACCCTATCCGCGTATTTTCATCACGCGGCGCATCCGCAAGGACGGCGCGCTTTATTACGGGCCGTTTCTGCCGGCAAGCTACGCGCGCAGGACGATCAAGCTGGTAAACCGCTATTTTAAGCTGCGCACCTGCAACCTTGAAATCGACGGTTCGTTGCCGCGCCCCTGCCTTGATTACCAGATGAATCGCTGCCTTGGCCCCTGCGCCGCAGGCCTGTGTTCGCCGGGAGATTACGAGCGCGCGGTTGACGACGCTAAACTCCTGCTCTCCGGAAAAACCGACGAACTTGCCCGTATCCTTGAAAAACGCATGGCGTCCGCCGCCGAAGCCTTGAATTACGAGGCGGCGGCCGTCTACCGCGACTGGATGGCGATGATGCGCGAAGTTTCGGAGCGGCAGAAAATGACGCTGGAAGGGCAGGACGACTGCGACATTTTCGGATACTGCCACGAAGGCGCGCAGCTTGCGCTTGAGGTCTTCGCCATGCGCGGCGGGCGCGTAATCGGGAGGCGCGAGTTTTATTGGGAAGATATTATTTCCTTCAACCCGGAAGAATTTTTCTCGGGGACGCTTTTGCAATATTACCTGTCGGACAATTTCATCCCCAGGGAAATATATATCCCGGCGGACATTGGCGACGCCGAAATTCTCGAAGGCTGGTTTACGGAACGCAAGGGGCGCAAAGTCTCCATCCGCTCACCGCGCCGCGGCCTGAAATCGGAAATGATGGATCTTGTCATGCGCAACGCGGCGATGGCATTCGACACGCGTTTCCGCGTATTAAAACCCAGGGGCGAGGCGCTGATCCAACCGCTTAAAGAAGCGCTGGGCTTGGAAAATCTGCCCCGGCGCATAGAAACATTCGATATTTCGCATGTCCAGGGGACTGATACCGTGGCAAGCATGGTTGTTTGCCTTAACGGGGAAATGAAACGGAACGGGTACCGGAAATTTAAAATAGAAAATGAGAAAATGCCGGACGATTTCGCCGCCATGCGCGAAGTCGTGCATCGTCATTATGAGAATGTGCTGGAAGACGACGACGGCAAACTTCCCGACCTTGTTCTAATTGACGGCGGCAGGGGGCAGTTGTCCGCCGCAGTCGCGGCTCTGAACGACCTGGGACTTGAAAACCAGCCGGTCGCCGCTATTGCGAAAAAAGAGGAAAAGCTTTTCATCAAGGGCAGGGAAGACGCGCCCGTCGAATTGCCGAAGGATTCTCCCGTTCTGCACCTGGTTCAGCGAATGCGCGATGAAGCGCACCGTTTTGCCGTAAGCTATCACAGGAAGAGGCGTGAACTGCGTGATTTTGATTCCGAATTGATGGATGTCCCCGGCGTAGGTGAAGTCAGAAAGAAAGTGCTGTTGCGCGCGTTCGGGAGCCTGGAGCGGGTAAAACAGGCCGCTTTTGACGAACTGGCGCCGTATGTGGGGCCGAAAGCGGCCGCGTTGATTGTTGAATACTTCCGGGATCGCTCATAACATGGTGTAAAATTGCAATGTTTCTTTAAGAATTGGAGATTATGAGAATATGAAAATCGCTATTGCGGGAACAGGTTATGTTGGTTTGTCAAACGCTGTTTTACTGGCACAAAATAATGAAGTGTATGCGCTGGATATTGTGCCCGAAAAAATAGAAATGATAAATAATAAAAAATCGCCGATTGTCGATGCGGAAATTGAAGAATACCTGGCAACAAAAAAACTGAGCCTGACGGCTACGATGGATAAAAATAAGGCGTACGAAAACGCGGAGTTTATTGTTGTCGCAACGCCTACGGATTATGACCCGCAGTTGAATTATTTTAATACACAGACGGTTGAAGCGGTTATCCAGGATGTGCTGACGATTAACCCGCGGGCGGTGATGATTATCAAATCAACGGTGCC
>JGI24702J35022_10002459_pt1 | contig 11297 bp, 8 predicted proteins | sample TergutTh196P4_FD_35022 | JGI IMG/M metagenome (IMG submission 35022)
TCGGCGGATGTTTCTTCCACTACGGAAGGCACAACCGTCACATTGACCATTACTCCTGATTCCGGTTATGAATTGGATGCAATCTCCGCTTATAAAACCGGAGACGAAACTACCGCCGTCACACTCACAGGCACGGGCAACACCCGTACGTTTGCCATGCCTGCCTTCGATGTTACGGTAACGGCAACTTTCAAAGAAACACTTTCTTTGTCCGTATCACCTGCATCGTTGAGTTTTGTTGCCGAAGGTGAACAGCAGACATTCACCATTACATCCAATACTGACTGGACAGTCGGCAGCGATGCTTCCTGGGCGACAGTTTCCCCGACTTCAGGCAATAACAACGGTACAGTGACGGTTACCGCCGCCGCCAATACAGCCACAAGCCAACGGACAGCAACCATCACTATCAGCGGAACAGGAGTAACGGCGCAAACCGTAAGTGTAACACAAGCTGGAATCCCGGTAGTTTCTGTAACTTCCGTCACGCTTGACCTTGCTTCCATCGAATTGACAGCCGGTGAAACCGGACAACTAACCGCCACGATTTCACCAAGCAATGCAACGAATCAAAACGTGAGTTGGAGCAGCAGTAACGAAGCGGTTGCCACTGTTTCTAATACCGGTTTGATTAGTGCAGCCGGCGAAGGAACCGCAACAATTACCGTTACCACTGAAGACGGAAATTTCACGGCTACATGTGACGTTACGGTAATAGCACCTCCTTCAACAATTGCCGTCACCGGCGTTAGCCTTGACAATACGTCTGTTTCGATGTGGGTAGATGAAAACCGGCAATTAACCGCTACGGTTGCACCAAACGATGCGACAAATCAAAATGTAAGCTGGAGCAGCAACAACCCGGCAGTTGCCACTGTTTCTAATACCGGCTTGGTTACTGCCGTAAATAAAGGAACCGCAACCATCACCGTTACTACCGATGACGGTGGTTTTACAGCATCTTGTGCGGTAGAAGTACTGCAACAGGAGATTGTTGTTCCGGATAGCACGCAAACAGGTGCAGACGGAAAAGGTACCATTGTATTATCTCTGACCATACCGGCAGATGTACTGTTTTCCGGTTCGTTCCGATTGACACTTCCAAATGGTGTACAAGTGGATTTATCCGTTACTCACTTAATGGGTGATTTGGCTTCTCAATTAGATCTGACTATTGTGCAAGAAGCCGACGGCAGTTGGACATTCACCATTACGCCGCTAACCTTGCGGAGCATTACGGAAATGGCTTACAGCCAAATCATGGAAATTGGTTATATCGTTGATGAGACAGTACCGGAAGGAACTTACGAAGCTGCTATCAGCGATTTGTCATTCACATTCGATGACGGCACTTCTATCACCGAAAGTGAATTACCGGTGCAACTTACGGTAAACTTACAGACAGGTATTCCGGAATTGAATGCGGAAACCGGTGCTTATTTGCACAAGGACAGATTGTATGTCAAGAGTCCGGTTGCCGAAACCATTCAAGTTTATTCGGTGAACGGTGTGTTGTTGTATAACTTCCGGAAACAGGCAGGCGCAATGGATTATGTAATCTCTAACAACCAGGGTTCGGTTCTGATTGTTAAAGGCAGTTCCGGTTGGGTGAAAAAAGTGATTCGTTAGTAAAATTTCCTGTAATTGCTTCCTGCTTTTTGCATCGCGAAAAGCAGGAACTAAATGAAGCTGTCTTCAAAGAGACTTTGGAAGACAGCTTCATTTTTTGATAAAAAGATCTAATGATTATCCGTTTGTAGGTCGGTTCTTCGGGGTCGAGGCAAATAATGGTTTTCGGGTGGTAGTCTTTCAAATTTGCAAGCGAAAAATTTCACTTTATCAAAAAAATCAAATAAAAATTATATCTTTGCAAAAAATAAATTTTAAAAATAACCAATTATGGAAAATTTACAAAATATACAAGCAGCAACGCCCGAAAGCGTATGGGCATTATTACAGGAAGTTGCTCAATCACAGAAAGAAACCTCCCATCAAATGGAAGAAACCGACCGTAGAATGAAAGAATTGCAAAAAACGGTCGGAGGAATAACAAATAACCAAGGGGCATTTGCCGAAGAATATTTTTTTAACTCGTTTGAAAATGGTAAGCAAAACTTCTTTGGTGAAAAATTCGATGAAATCGAAAAAAACATAAAGCCTAAAACAAAAAACCTTCAAGACGAATACGATATTGTGCTGTATAATCACGCTTCGGTGGCTATTATCGAGGTGAAATATAAGGCACACATAAGCGATATTCCTACTGTATTGAAAAAAGCAGAAACTTTTCGCATATTATCTCCTGATTATAAAGATTTTAAAATATATCTTGCTTTAGCCTCTATGAGTTTTTACCCCGAATTGGAACAGGAATGTGTAAATCAGGGTATCGCCATTATCAAGCAGGTAGGCGATACGGTAGTAATTAACGACAAGCATTTAAAGGTTTTTTAACAACATTTCAAATCGCCGTAAGAGTATCTAAATTCGTCATAGAAACCTTGATTTTAGGTTGGTTTTGCACTTAATATGTAGAATAAAAAAATCTAAAACATTTTACAGGCATTTTATATAGTAATTGTTCAAAAAAAATACTATATTTGCAGGCTGAAATTGAAGGCACTTAAGAATTAATGTCAAAATAAATTATAAAATCAAATGCAAAACAAAGGATTTGTAACAGTCTTTGCAGTGCTATTGACCTTAGTATGTTTGTTCTATCTGTCATTTACTTTTGTGACAAACGGATATTACAAGCAAGCGAAAGAATATGCTGCAGAAGGCTATGGAAGCGAGAGTCATTATCTTGATTCATTGGCAACACAAAAAGTATGGCTGGGATATACGCTGAAAAAAAGCCGTACCATGGAGTTAAACTTAGGTCTTGACCTGAAAGGTGGGATGAGCGTCATCATGGAAATTAACGTGGCCGATATTTTGAAAGCGTTGGCCAATCACAACCCTGACACTAATTTCAACCAAGCGCTGTCTAATGCTACCGCACGACAGGCAACCAGCACCCAAGACTACATTTCGTTGTTTATAGAGGAGTACCGGAAATTAGATAGAAATGCCCGTTTGTCGGCCATTTTCAGTACTTTCGAATTAAAAGATAAAATTCAACCCCAAAGCACGGATGCCCAAGTAGAAGCCATTTTAAGAGCAGAATTGAAAAGTGCTATTGACAATTCATTCAACGTGCTTCGTACCCGTATCGACCGCTTTGGTGTGGTTGCCCCCAATATCCAGAAACTGCAAACCGACGGACGTATTTCTATCGAACTTCCCGGTATCACAGAACCCGAACGGGTTCGGACTTTGCTGCAGGGTAGTGCAAACCTCGAATTTTGGGAAACTTTTGAAGTAAAAGAAATACATCAGGCATTGCTGGCTGCCAATGCAATTATCAGAGATTCAATCGCGAATACTCAATCTCAAATACCGGCTGTTGCAGATACTCCTGAAACCGCAGCTACGGAAACAGGAGCGGAATTGGATTCCTTAATCTTTGACGATATGGCAGATGATACAGCCAACAATACAATCGCCAAAAATGAAGAGGATTATCTTCAAAAGAATTTCCCGCTGTTTTACTTGTTGAATATAAATCCGGAGGCAGCTGATATTAGCGGTCCGACTGTCGGAACCGTTCGGAAATACGATATGGTATTGATTGACAAATACCTGAATATGAAAAAAGTACAGGATGTACTTCCCCGCCAGTTAAAGTTGAGATGGGGCGTAAAGCCGGTCGATGACCAGGAAAATTTCTATCAATTATATGCGTTGAAGATTACTACCCGCGACGGACGGGCTCCTTTGGAAGGAGATGTGGTAACGGATGCCCGGGATGAATTTAGCCAACATTCCAACAGGTCGGTAGTAAGTATGAGAATGAATACCGAAGGCGCTAAAAAATGGGCGCGTATGACCAGGGAAAATATCGGCCGGCACATTGCCATTGTTTTGGACAATCAAGTATATTCCGCTCCGGTAGTAAACGGCGAGATTCCCGGCGGACAATCGGTTATTCAAGGTCATTTCACCCAAGAAGAAGCAAAAGACTTGGCGAATGTGTTGAAATCCGGTAAAATGTCGGCTCCGGCGCGCATCATACAGGAAGAAGTAGTTGGTCCGTCTTTAGGACAGGAAGCTATTAACAAAGGATTTATTTCCTTTATATTCGCACTTGTTGTTTTGATGGCATACCTGATTTTCGTTTATGGTTTTAAACCCGGTATGATTGCCAACACCGCCTTGTTGTTTAATTTATTCTTTACCTTGGGATTCCTCGCTTCTTTCCATGCGGTATTGACGCTTTCGGGTATTGCCGGTATTGTCTTGGCTTTGGCCATAGCGGTGGATGCGAACGTGTTGATCTATGAGCGCATCAAGGAAGAAATCCGGGGTGGAAAGCAAGTGAAAAAAGCAGTAGAAGAAGGATATAGCAAAGCGTTTTCGGCTATTTTCGATGCTAACTTAACCTCTATCATCACCGGTATCATCCTTTACATTTTCGGTACAGGGCCTATACGAGGTTTCGCAACCACTTTGATTATCGGTATTGCTGTTTCATTCTTCACCGCAGTCTTCCTGACACGTGTATTTTATTCGTACTCGATGGAAAAAGGCAGATTATTGAATTTGACCTTTACTACTCCGTGGATGAAGAATTTCTTAGTGAATCCGGCTTATAACCTGATGAAAAACAGGAAGTTGATTTATATGGTAAATATAGCTGTCGTTCTCATCTGTATACTTGCCTTTACTGTCAGGGGATTAAATCAAGGAATTGATTTCACGGGCGGTCGCAATTATGTGATTCGCTTTGATCAACCTGTTAATACTGTAGAGGCCCGGGATATGCTCGATCCGTTCTTCGAAAATCACACTCCGAATGTAATCACTTACGGAAGCTCCAATCAGGTACGTATTTCAACGAACTACAAAATTACCGAATACTCGGANGGTGTTGATCAGGAAATAACCCAAAAGATGTTTGANGCAGTGAAGACTTTACTNCCGGAGGGAACAACTTATNCACAATTCATGAGCGATTACGTGAAAAGNTCTCAAACAGTGGGACCAAGCATTGCCGAAGATATAAAACAAGGCGCTGTCTTTGCCATCATCTTTGCCGTTATTGCTATCGGTTTATATATCTTATTGCGGTTCAGGGATGTTTCATATAGTGTCGGCTCCATTATCGCCTTAACGGGTGATGCGCTTTTCATTATTGGTATTTACGCCATTTTTTGGGGAATCCTCCCGTTCTCGTTGGAAGTTGACCAAACGTTTATAGGAGCCATTCTGACGGTTATCGGTTATTCAATCAACGACAAAGTGGTTATCTTCGACCGGGTGCGTGAATTTACGCAGCTTTATCCGACGCGGTCGAAGTATGAATTGTTTAATGGCGCACTTAACACAACGCTCGACCGAACATTCAATACGAGTGTGAGTACATTCCTCGTCATGATTATCATCTTCGTTTTTGCAGGAGATTCCATTCGTAGTTTCTCGTTCGCTATGTTGCTCGGTGTATTTATCGGAACATTTTCTTCGTTATTTACCGCTGCACCGATTGCTTTCGAAATTCAAAACAGGAAACAACAAAAGAAATTGTTGAAAGAAAAAGCTGTATCGAAGAAATAATTGATAAAATGCAATAGCGTTTATAGCCGTGTGTGCCAGACAGCACACGGCTATGATTATAAAAACAATAAAGCGTGGAAAATCACTCACCCACGCCTTCTTTTTCCATAACCATATTAAAATAACTATTGACATACATATAAAATGTAAAAGAGAGATAAAAGGTTTTAGTTAATAGGGCTAACATCAAAACACTTTGCAAAGGAAACGGTTATTTTCCAATTACTGTGTTATCAATATGTTATTTTAATGTTAATATTGCATTAAGAAAGCGTATTGTATTGATTCAGCTTACTGATGTACTTTCCGATAATGTCAAATTCCAGATTCACCACCGTTCCCGGCTTAATTTGGTGAAAATTCGTACATTCATAAGTATAAGGAATAATTGCCACCTGAAAACTGTTATCCTTTGAGTTGCAAACTGTAAGACTGACTCCATTGACACAAACCGAACCTTTTTCGACGGTCATGTAGCCCTGGCGTGCTAAGGCTTTATCAAAAACGTATTCGAAAGTGTAATACCAACTTCCGTCGGCTTCATCTACCTGGGTACAAACAGCGGTTTGATCGACGTGTCCCTGAACGATATGTCCGTCCAGACGGCCGTTCATCAGCATACTTCTTTCTAAATTCACTTTGTCGCCTATGTGCAGAAGCCCTAAATTAGAGCGTTCCAAGGTTTCTTTGATGGCTGTGACCGTATAAATATCCTCTTCAAGATTGACAACAGTCAAGCAAACTCCATTGTGAGCGATGCTCTGGTCGATTTTCAATTCTTTTACGAATGAGCATTTTAACATTAAATGCAAATTTCCTTGATCGGCGACTAATTTTGTAACGGTGGCTGCTTCTTCTACTATTCCGGAAAACATAATTGTATCTTTTTTATTAAAATTGATTACAAAGGTAGTCAATTGAATTGAAATTTACCGTATATTTGTACTCAAAAAAATATCAAAATGCGCCCACCTACATTGCAATATTTCTATTTAGAAAAGCCGATGACCTTGTTGATACTGATTACTTTTATCAGTGTCGCTTTGTGGATTGGAAAAGGAGATTTTTATACCAAGGGAGAGCCTCGTGAGGCTTCGGTAGCAGTTTCCATGTTAGAAAAAAATCAGTGGATTTTACCGGAAGGATACGCCGATGAAATGGCCTACAAACCCCCTTTAACCCACTGGTTAATAGCTGTCTTTTCTTTACCGCGAGGTGAAGTGACCCCTTTTTCATCCCGTCTTCCTTCGGCTTTGGCATTTGTGGGTCTGATTGTTGTCTCGTTCCTTTTTTTCGGAAAAAATTTGAAATTTCAGGATTCTTTTCTGGCTGCATTGATTTTGCTTACTTCTTTTGAGTTACATCGGGCAGCCATGACTTCTCGCGTAGATATGTTACTCACTTTCCTGGTTGTTTGGGCATTAACTCGTCTGTTCCGGTGGGAAGAAAGAAAAAAGCTAAAAGGTTTTCCGGTTTGGATTGTCATACTTCAAGGTCTTGCAGCGCTGACCAAAGGACCGGTCGGCATCGCTCTGCCGATGCTTATTTTCGGGATTTATCTTTTATTTCTGAAATACAACATTTGGAAAATAGCGGCTAAATTGATTCCGGTGGCCTTAGCGTCATTGGTTTTACCGTTGATTTGGTATTTTTTGGCTTACCAGGTGGGAGGCAAAGCATTTTTGGATATGGTCTGGGCTGAAAACTTCGGTCGCTTTTTGGGTTCGGAGAATCTTTCCATTCATTATGATTTAGGACATGCGGAGGCTTGGTGGTACAATTTCTTGACACTTGCAACGGGATTTATTCCCTGGATAATTTTGTTGTTTATTTCCTTGTTTGGACTGAATTATTCGAAGAAAATTCCGGGCATCAAGTCTTTATGGAATTTGTTTATACATCAGGACAAAATCAAACTCTTTTCGGCGATAGCTGCGATTGTTATTATCGTTTTTTATTGCATTCCGGTTAGTAAGCGAAGTGTTTACCTAATGCCGGCTTATCCGTTTATTTCGATATTTATTGCTCAATTCGTTTTGTATTTGCGGGAAAATAAGACGAAATTATCTTCCGTTTTTGATATGCTTATCGTTGTAATTGCCTGTATTGTAAGTATGTTTGTTTTATTAACGGTAATTTTTCCGGTTATAGATCCGGTATTGCTTACTTCTTATTTTGTAAAAAGGCAACGGACTTTAGATGAAATCGCTGCTACTTGGCAGTCGCTTCAGGGCTTTTCAATATTGCATGTCTTACTGTTGCTGGTTTTGCTGTATTCGATATTTGTTTTTTTCAAACATTTCAAGAAGAAAAATTATCTGAAAATTTTGTATGCTACGATTGGGGTTTATTTGGCTTTGAATCTGGTATTGGATGGTATATTTCTTCCGGCTTATAAGTCTGGAATCAGTGTAAAACCTTATGCCGAAACTTTGCAAGAAAAATATCAATTTGGTGAGAATAATCTGTTCGTTACTAACGATTTGTTAAAGTATGGCGGAAACATGTACGGCCTGAATTTTTATTTACACAATCAGTTCGGAAATTTTGAGAAAGAACAACCGTCGGAAGGATTTTTTTTGGTAGGAAAAGATGCTTTTGAAAAAGTTTTCCAACAGTATGGTGAGGATTACAATTTTACATTGCTGGAGGAATATAAAAATAAAACCCGCGACGGGGAGCGGGTTATATTGCTTTATTCGTTTATGCTTGTTGACTTATCGACTATCGACGATTTGAGATAAATTCCAAACCGTATTTTCTATATTTTGGAAATTTACTATCATTGCTAATAAGCGGTAGTTTTTCGGTTATTGCCTGAGCAATAATCAACCGGTCGGCCGGATCCCTGTGTTCGTCAATCAAAGGTAGTCTTGCGAGGGTACGCAGATGTTCTTTGGAAATGTACTTGATACCTATATTCAGCTCTTCTTCAATAAAATCAAATAGATTGTCGGTAATTTGCACCCTATTTTTGGGTGGTCTGATTTTCTCACTTTGTACCAGATGAATAAATTCCCTGATACTTTCAGAACTGACATGGATTTGGTTTTCGTAATCAGACAATATACCTCGAATATTATCGGATATATAATCGTATTCGATGATGTTTATCAGTACATTCGTATCTATCAAGTATCTCATATTACTTGTTTACGGCGCGCCTGTCAAGAACCTTGATGATACCTTTAGGATTTCTTTCCCAGAAAATGGCGATTCTCGATTTCCTTACAGGCACTTCTGCTATTTTTGCAGTTTTTCCTAAATTGTTTCTTCTCAAAGTTGTTGTTTCCATAATGCTTTGTTTGAAAAACTCGGTTTACACTCCGCTGAAAGCGCTGAATCCCCCATCAATAGGAAGAATAGCACCGGTAATGAAACTTGCTGCGTCGGAACAGAGGAACTGTACCGCACCATTCACCTCAGTAATATCGCCGAATCGTCCCATCGGTGTTTTAGCCAATATCTTTTTACTCCTGTCGGCCAAAGAACCATCAGGATTGATTAACATTGCACGGTTTTGATCGCCGATGAAAAAGCCCGGAGCAACTGCGTTTACGCGGATTCCTTCACCGAATTTCTGAGCCATTTCCGTAGCTAACCATTTGGTGAAGATATTGATGCCTGTTTTCGCTACCGAATAACCGGGAACACGCGTCAAAGCCGAATAAGTGGCCATCGAGGAAATATTAATGATACTGCCCGTTTTTTGCTGTGCCATTACTTTGCCAAACACGAGACAAGGAAGAACCGTTCCTTTTTGATTCAGGTTGATAACTTTGTCCCAATCTTCGATTTTCATATCAAAAATCGTTTGATTTGGATCGAGCGTTGCGCCCGGGACATTACCGCCGGCGCAATTGATGAGCATATCAATCGTTTTCCATTTATCAACGATTTTCTTTGCCGTTTCTTCTAAGCTGCTCATATCCAAAACATTGCAAAGGAAACCTATGGCGATTCCCCCTGATGATTTGATTTCTTGTACGGCATTGTCGATGTTTTCTTGCCGAATATCCAACACAACAATCTTAGCTCCGGCCTGGGCCAAACTTTTAGATATACTACTTCCGAGAACTCCTCCGGCGCCTGTAACTACAGCGACTTTTTCCTTAATACTAAACATGTTATCCATAATATAATAACTTTTTTGCTCTAAAATAAGTACGCAAAGATATAATTATTTTTATTATTTATTGCTCATTTGGATGTTATTTTTAAAATATACCCTTTCCCATAAATATGATCTATATTGATTCTTTCCACCTCTTTCAACAGTTTTCTTAAATTTAAGATGATATTTCTCACCATTTGCTCGTAGCTCGGCGCTTCGGAGTTATGCCAGATGTATTTTATTAATTCCTGATAAGCCACAAGTTTATTTTCATTTTTGATCAACAAATACAGGACTTTGCCTTCTCTCTCCGGCAAATAACATTCTTCGCTGTGTACTCTTAATGTATTGTTGGAAAGATTCAGACTAAAATCGCCCATATCAATTGCTTCATCAAAATCGTATTTTATTTTTATCAAGGATCGGATATGCGCTACGACTTCTTTTGGGGAAAAAGGCTTTCTGAAAAAAGAAACAGCACCCAGTTCGTAACTTTTCAGAGAATCGTCTTCACTTATTCTATGTCCGCTCATAATTACCACCGGAATGGTTTTATCTTCTTTCCGGATAATTTCCAATACTTCCCAACCACTCCTGTGCGGCATGTCGATGTCCATTAATATAATATCCGGATTTTTTGTCTGATATAAATAAACGGCTTGTTTGCCATCTTCTGCGCGATAGGTATCAAAGCCATTTTCATTAAATACTTTTTGCAACATTTTAGCAAGAAGCTCTTCATCTTCGGCTATTAATATCGTATTCATATACTCCGACTAAGGGTTGAATAAAAGTGTAAATTCAGTAAATTGACCTTTCTCCGAAACTGCGGAAATGTGTCCGCCCATCTTTTCCGTCATCATTTTGACATAACTTAATCCTAAACCAAATCCTCTTTTTCTACGTTTCTCTACCGTTTTTCCTCTATAAAACTTATCAAAAATGTAAGGTAATTCTTCTTTGGCAATACCCCAACCATTGTCATGATGCTTGATTATAATCTCTTTATGTTTCTTATAAGCGGAAATTTCTATGGTTACCTCATCATCTGAATACTTCATGGAGTTTTCAATCAGATTCTCCGCAATATTGGAAAAGTGCAAAACATCGGTAGTCAGGATCAATTCTTCGTCAACAGATAAATGAACGAAAACTTTTTTACGGTTCGACGATTCATATTGTTTTTTCAACTTGGCAAAGAACGGATAAAGGTGAAGCGGTTCCATCAGCAAATCGACATTGCCTTCTTCTCCGTTGCTGATTTCCTGTATTTTTTCTATGTATAGGTTTTGCCTTCCCAAGGANGCTACCGANTCGGAAAGTAATTCNTCTGTNTGNGATATATCGTTGCTCTGGATATTATCGAGCAAATACTGCAGGGAAAAAATAGAAGTAGCAAGCGGTCGTTTCAGTTCGTGCGTCATTGTATCGATAAAATTACGCCTGATGTTTTCCTTTTTCCATTGTTGTATAATGGTGTTTAGCAATATGAGCAGGCAGGAAACGGCAAACACTATCAGGATGATCG
>JGI24702J35022_10002460_pt1 | contig 11297 bp, 10 predicted proteins | sample TergutTh196P4_FD_35022 | JGI IMG/M metagenome (IMG submission 35022)
CCCCAAGCCCCTAGCGCCACATGGCGGCGGGCGTTTTCATTTTCATGAAAACGCTTTGCCGCTATGTCTGTTTACGACCAGCAGGAAAAGAAAAAGGAGCATTGCCACATGGCTATCTTTCATTGCAGCATTAAAATCATCTCGCGGGGCAAGGGCCAGTCGGCAGTCGCCGCCGCAGCTTACCGGGCGGGCGAACTTATCCAAAACGAGTATGACGGCATTACCCATGACTACACACGCAAGGGCGGCGTCGCGCATACGGAAATCCTGCTGCCACGATACGCGCCACGTGAATACGAAACCCGCGCCGTCTTGTGGAACGCTGTGGAGCAAATAGAGAAGGCGAAGAACTCCCAGCTTGCACGGGAAATTGAATTGGCCCTGCCTGCGGAACTCACGCTGGAGTGGAACATTTTTCTTGTTCGCGAATACGTAACCAGGTGTTTTGTTTCTGCGGGTATGTGCGCGGACATTTGCGTTCACGACAAAAAAGACGGCAACCCACACGCCCACGTCATGCTCACTATGCGTCCGTTTATGCCGAGCGGCGAATGGGGAAACAGGCAGAAAAAAGAATATATTCTCGACAAGCGCGGAGAGAAAATCTACGACCCGATGAAGCGTCAATACAAGTGCCGTTCCATCCCCTCCATCGATTGGAACGAGCAGACCAAAGCGGAGGAATGGCGGGCAGGCTGGGCTGAGGCTGTCAATGCCTGCTTGGAACAGCAGGAACTGCCTGAGCGCATAGACCACCGCTCCTACGAGCGGCAGGGCATTGAACAAGTCCCCACCGTTCATATGGGCGTTGCCGCCACGCAGATGGAGCGGAAAGGCATTGCTACTGAACGGGGAAACACGAACCGGGAAATCGCGGTTACGAACAAGCAGCTGCGTCAGCTTCGGGCGAGGCTCAATCATCTTAAAGACTGGCTGAAGGACGCCGATGCTCCTGCTGCGCCGCCTACGTTGATAGGCGTGATTCAAAGCATTCTGGACGGCGGCGGGCAGTCGGATCGTTATACGCGAATCCCTGAGAAAACGGCAGAACGGGTTTTTCTTTTCCTGCGGGTCAACAATATTTCTACTCTGCCTGGGCTGAGGAAGAAAGTTTACGAAATGCAAAACCAGTTGGACGACCTGCGGGGCAGCGTGAAATATATCGAGCGGCGGCTGACTACTCTGGACGAGCATATCCGGCAGGGCGATGTGTATCTGAAGCACCGGGAGCTTTATGCGGAGTATCAGCGGTTAGGCCCAAGGAAGCAGCCAAAGTTTTATGAGGAACATCGTGCCGAGTTGATGTTATTTGAAGCCGCCAAGCGTTATCTTGACGCACACCTGAACGGACATGAGTTACCGCTTGATACGTGGAAAAAGGAGCGCGAGAAATTGGCTGCTGAAGGGGGCGAGTTCTCCCGCGAATACGCCGCGCTAAAAGAGCAGGTGCTGGATGTGGAAAGTGTTCAATGGACGGCGGAACGGATCATGCGCGAGATGAAGCAACCGCAGAAGGACAAGCGGGAAAGGGCGCAGGGCCTCCTCGAAGCTACCCCGCACAATTAAGATCGTTCCGCTTAAGTACACGTTTGCGCGCAGTCCGGTGCTGGCATCGTCTAACCGTTCGCGGTATCAAAGGCATATTTCTAAAGGTGAAATTCGAAGATTTTTTACAAAAAACACTTGACTGAAATTGAAAATTATGGTAAAATAACAGCAACACTAGAAAGGTTGAATGTTTAGCGTTCGCGAGCGGGAGGGGATGCGTAAGAGAGATGAAATACACATTTGTCAAGCAGCACGACGCTACCGACTGTGCCGCCGCCTGTCTTGCGATGGTATGCCTGCACCACAACAAGGAAACAACTATCACCCGTCTGCGCGACAAGATGGGCACTGACTTGAAAGGCACCAATCTGCTGGGCTTGAGCAAATGCGCCGATGAGCTGGGATTCACCACGCAAGCGATCCGCGTTGACCGCGAGGGATTCCTGAGCAGGTACACCCTTCCCGCCATCGCTAATGTTCTTACGCCGGAAGGTATGACCCACTTCGTTGTGGTGTTCAAGGTGTCGGACAAGTACGTGGTGATCGGCGATCCGGCAAAGGATATGATCCGCGTTACCGTGGACGAGTTCTATAAAGGCTTTACCGGCGCGATGCTTATTCTCAAGCCGAACAATTCTTTCGTTAGCGGCAACTTGAAAGGGCAGTCGGTATTCCAGCGATACATAAAGCTGCTATTGCCTCAGAAGAAGCTTTTTGTTTATGGTATCGTCGCGTCGTTTATCTTGACCGTCCTGGGAATCGTGTCCTCGCTGTTCAACAATGTTATTTACGATGAAATTCTTCCCTATCGGCAAGAGAATTTGCTCAAGATGATCATGTTGGTGTTTGCCGGTGTAGGACTGACGCAGGTGATTTTGGGATTCGTTCGGCAGTGGATGATGATTCATCTGTCGCAGAAAATTGATATTCCTTTGATGCTGGGTTATTTTGAGCATATCTATAAGCTACCCATGCGGTTCTTCGCCAGCCGGAAAACGGGCGATATCACCACACGCTTCTCCGATGCCTTCACAATTAAGGATATCTTCACTAATATCGCGCTCACTCTCATTATGGACATCGCTATGGCACTGATTACGGGCGTGATCCTGTTTAACATGAACACTACGCTTTTTACCATCATCGTGTTCATGACCATCATTAGCATCATTTTAGTCTTTGTTTTCAAGCAGCCTTACAAGAAAATAAACGAAGAACAGATGCAGCAAGCCTCCATGCTGAATTCGCAAATCATCGAAGGGCTCCGGGCGGTCGAAACCATTAAGGGTAATGCCAACGAGGACACAGAACTAGAACATATTGAGCGCGAGTACATCCGCTCTCTGCGCATAGGATATAGGAGCGGAATGCTCTCCAACATTCAGGGTTCTATTTCTGGTATGATTTCCACATTCAGCAACCTGATTTTGATGTACTTCGGCATTATGCAAGTCATTCAAGGGGAAATCACTCTTGGAACTATGATGGCCTTTATGACTTTGGCGGGGTATTTCATGGATCCCATAGGGCGGCTCGTCAGCCTGCAACTTTCGATTCAGGAAGCCAGCATTTCTATGAAGCGCATTTCTGAAATTCTGGATTATGAGAGGGAACAGGACGTTAGCATCCCGGATAGCTTTCAGAACATCGAAACGATTGACGGCGATATAGCAATCAAGGGCGTTACTTTTCGCTACGGGAACCGCAAACCAGTGTTGCAAGACATCAGCTTTACTATTCCGCAGGGCAAGAAGGTTGCGCTGGTTGGCTCCAGCGGCAGCGGAAAGTCCACCATCGCCAAGCTTCTGCTGAAATATTACGAGCCGGAAGCGGGTACGATCACCATTGACGGCGTGGACATTACTGAGTACAGCAATGATTCCCTGCGCAGGGCGATCTCCTATGTGCCGCAGACGATTGAACTGTTCTCTAAAAGCATCTATGATAACATCCGGGTTTCGCGTATGAGCGCCACCCTTGACGAGGTGAAAGAGGCCGCTAAGGCCGCCGACGCCCACGAGTTTATCCGCAAGCTGCCCATGCAATACCACACCTTCCTTGAGGAAGCGGGCAACGGTCTGAGCGGCGGTGAAAAGCAGCGCATCGCCCTGGCGCGGGCGTTCCTGAAGAAGAACGGCTTTTATATCTTCGACGAAAGCACCAGCAACTTGGACTTCGCCACAGAGAACATTGTGTTCGACATGATCTACAACAAATTCCGGGGCAAGTCCATGCTCATCATCGCCCATCGGCTTTCCACCGTGCGCAACTGCGACACCATCATCGTGCTGGAAAACGGCGAAATACTGGAGCAGGGCACCCATGAGGAATTACTGGCCTTGCAGGGCAAGTATTATCAGCTATGGGAAATGCAGCAAGGAAACTTCATCGCGCAGGAAGAAATAGAACAAGGGCAGGCCAACGAGGAGGATGTTCCAGACGAGGACGAGCTCACTTACTAATGGCGCTAATGCACGTGCATTGCATACAGTCGAGGGCAAGCGACGACTGGCCTGATCAACCAGTTCTTGTGAACCCGAAAGCGGAGTATGGAGGAAAGGAGGAGAAATACAATGACAGCTACAAAAGAATTGCTTCTGCCGATCGGTTGCCAGATCATGGACGCCGAGGAGATGACGTATACTGAGGGTGGAGCTGGTGTAACAAAAATCGTCCAGAAATGGTACGGGTTCGATCTTTATATAAGTAACGAGCTTTGGAACATGATGGATGGTGGCTTTATTGCAGCAGGAGGTGGTATTGGTGGCGTTGCCGCTATACTTACCTATCTGAAGGCAACCGCTATTATTGCACTTAATCCAGCCGTAGCACTAGGATTGGGCTTGCTTGCTGCGTCAATTGCCATAGTGCGTGGTATTGCGAAAACGCAGAACAAGGGCAAGGGCTTAATCTTTGAAGTGAATTATCTCTTTGGCATACATGGCATTAAGGGACAATAAGTATATACACAAATCCGAGCAAAACATCAGAAGGCGAGGTTTTCTCTTCTGATAAAGATAGAATCTCGCCTTATTCATTCTAGAATAGGAGCTAATATGAAACCGATAAAGACCATCTTAATGATTCTAATTGGTGTTTATTGCATTGCTGGTGCTACAAGTTTGTTTGACGGCATTTCTTTTTACGTCAGTCCATTTGTTATTGAGATAGCTCTGATTGGAACCTTGTTCTCTCTTGAGTCTAAAAACAACTGCCTTGGCATTTTCACCAAGATACTTGGAGGAATTTCACTTTTTAGTGCTATTATCGGAACGATCGCTATGTTTATCAATATCTATAATGCTATGGACGCAGTGCTTTCTATCGTTAGCGGAGCTATTCTAGCGGTGATTTCTGTGTTGGTTTTCGTTCAAAAGAAGTCTAAACTGGAGGACTAAAGATGCTTTCCGTACACCTCACAAAAACCCTTAAACTCACTAATGTATTAATTCAAGAGGTTGCACAGGAAAACATAGCACAGGTATCTTTGTTAATTGAACAAATGCAGAATTATCTGAAAAATCGCGGTGTACATCCTATGGGGCCAGTGGTACAATACACTTGGCCAGAAATGGACCCAAATGGCCAATTGAGCGTGACTTTCAAACTCTTTCGACAAGCAAACAACATGCTACATCATTTGGAACCACCCTACACGATGGAGTCGGTGTTACGCATACCAAATTGTATGTATGTACGGTTTGTCGGCAAGGAAAGCGATCTTCATTTTGCCTATGAGAAAATTGGCGTGACAGCCTATGAAGAAGGCATTAAGCTCAAAGGGGATAATTACACTGTACTTATCGACCAGCAGGACGACATCCTCACCGCCGATATTTTCATGCCGAGGGCAGACGAATGACGAAGCAGACGAAAACCCTGGAACAACTGAAAGACAGCCGTTTGCTGTACGACAAAAAAATCCCAGCGTTCGGCTACATGATCGTGCTGGCGACCAGTGCCCTATTGATCGGCGTATTGGTTTGGAGCATTTACGCGCCCAAGCTATATATCATTATTGCCAACGGGACGGTCACCAGCACAAACTCGACCTATGTCATGCCCTCATATTCCGGCGCGATTGACCAGAGCTTCATGGAAGAAGGCAAGCGGGTATCGCAGGGCGACGTGTTGTTTACGGTAAAGAGCACGGACTTGAATCTACAGGAAGAACAATTGCTTGAAAATAAGGCCAGCTTCGAAGCAAAAATTCAGCAATATGAGAAGTTGGTTCGATCCATCAAAGATGATTTCAATTACTTTGACAAAGCCAATCCGGGGGACGAATTATATTACTCCACCTTTGAATTATACAAGGCACAAATCCGGCAAAAAGAGGTTGATCCAAACACGTATAAAGCCTATGGCTATTCAGATGAACAGATTGAAGCTGAAATAGCTAAAAACCAGAGCGCCGTGGAGGAACTTTACTACGGGGCGATTCAATCGGCGCAAAACGCGATCCGCGAGAATGAATCGCAGATTGCCCAAATCGACGCGCAGCTTTCCGCTGTTTCCAGCGGCCAACAGGCATATGCCGTGACCGCGACCATTTCCGGCACACTGCACCTGCTCGCCGACTACAGGCCCGGCATGGTGGTGCAAGCGGCAAGTTCCGTGGCGACCATCACGCCGGAGAACGAAGACACGATTATAGAGGCAATGGTCAGTGCGGCGGATATGGCCCGGATGCATCAGGGCGACGATGTGCAAATCGCGGTACAGGGCCTTACACAGACGGTTTACGGAACAATCAGCGGAAAGGTAACGCAGATTGACAGCAACGCCACGCCTCAGCAAAACCAAGACGGCAGTACTGTCAACCTGTTCAAGTTGCGCATATTGCCGGACTTTACTTATCTGATTACTAAAAGCGGCGAGAAGGTGAACATCTCAAATGGCATGGCTGTAGAAGCGCGGGTTGCCTATGATAAAGTGACCTATTTCAATTATGTTTTAGACAAATTGGGATTTAAACCGAGGTGAGGGTTTGATGCATAAGGCAAAAAAAGCGTTCGTTTGGCTAATGCTCTTTTGCGCATTGGCCCCTTCTTTTTATGCGTTTGCAGCAGTACCTGTAACCGATTTGGATTTAGGCGATTACTACGCTGAAATGGAAGTGGGCACTTCGCAGGTGCTGATGGTGACTGTTATCCCGCTCAATGCGGACAATCAAACTCTGTCTTACAATTCGAGCAACCCAGGCGTTGCCTCCGTCAACGGCATCGGGCGCATATCCGCGCTGGTTGCCGGGCAAACGATGATCACCGTGACCTGCGGAAGCATCAGCCGCAATTTTAACTTGACTGTGAAAGAGAGGGAAACAACTACAGTACCGACGACCGTCCGGGCAACTGACTTGGACTTAGGCGACCCGCAAAAGAAAATGACCGTCGGAGAAACTCAAATGCTGATGGTCACGGTTATCCCGACGAACACAACGAATCAGAATTTGACATATAACTCAAGCAATGCAGTTGTCGCGGAAGTCAACGCGATTGGCCGGATTACCGCGAAAAGGGCGGGAAGTGCGACCATCACAGTTAGCAATATCAACGTCAGCAGAAACTTTCAACTGGAGGTTGTGAATCAAGAGGTCACGACTACGGTTCGCGCAACAGATATAGATTTAGGTGATCCGCAGAAAAAGATGACGGTTGGCGATACGCAGATGCTTATGGCAACGGTGATCCCGGCTAACGCGACAAACCAAGAATTGAAATACAAATCCAGTTCAACCATCGTTGCTGAAGTGAATGCTCTTGGCCGGGTCACCGCAAAAAGAGCCGGAACCACAACAATCACGGTAAGCTGCGGCTCGGCAAGCAAAAGCTTCACGCTGGAGGTAGTAAATGAAATTTTGGCAACGGGCATAGATTTAGGCGAACCGCCGAAAGAAATGGCCATTGGCAGTACACAGATGTTGTATGCCACCGTGATCCCGACCGACGCGAAAAATCAAACACTAACATATAAATCCAGCAATTCACAAGTGGCGGCGGTAAATGAGTTGGGACGTATCAGCGCGCTGGCCGCTGGCGAGGCTACAATCACAGTTTCCTGCGGGCGGGTAAGCAAGACATTTCAATTGAAGGTTGTACCTGTTGCCATTGAAGTTGAGGATTTCGAGGACGAATTAGCGGTAGATGAAACCTTGCGGCTCGCCGCACGGGTAACCCCGGACAATGCACCTGTAACGACGATTCAATACAAATCCTCTGACCCAAAGATCGCGACAGTGAATCCCTCTGGCGAGGTGAAGGGCATTGCGCCGGGCCATGTCACGATCACTTTGACGGCGGGGGAAGTAACCAAAGAGATCACGTTGATCGTAAATATTGCCGGCAAGAGAATTAACCTGAATAGCAAGTACATCATATTGAAGCCAGGCGAAAGCTTTACTTTGCAGGCTAATCTGGTGCCTGCGGACGCGCGGCAGACCATCAAGTTCAAGTCGTTTGACAGCAATGTCGCGGCGGTTTCCGCTAGCGGCGTGATTACCGCGCAGGGCTTTGGCACTACGACCGTTCTTGCGTCCACCGACGATACCGGGGCCGCCGCAACGGTGATAGTAAATCAGTCCGGCACAGTTGAAGAAGCAACGGAACCCGCTACCCTGCCCGCGAATGCTTCCCCCGCATTTCCCAACACCATCAACGCGCAGGATTATCCGGTGCTCACGCAGGAGATGCTCAAGTATTATTATGAATCAGGAGTAATATGCACGGTTACTGGAGATGGGTATCAGCTTTCTCTCAGAGGAAAAGACATCGTCAACTATAACAATGAGTTCAAAACGATAATCGCGTTTAGCAAGGAGGAAAACGGCATATCCTTTGTTCTAAATGATGGAAAACCGTTATGCGGAAGTATTACTGTTGAAACGGGAAAAGCCGTTGAAGGCGCAAAATATCTCTACTTGCTTAACGAATCTACAGGGAAATATCGGCAGTTACAAACAAACGGCCTCAGCGTATTAAAACTGGATGTCGCGGGGAAATACCTGATCGCTGAAAAGAAAATTACAGGATTTAAGCTCAACGCCATTTTTTTCATCATCGCTGGGGTTGTCGTGCTTGGAGGGCTTGCCGCTTATATCGCGGTAAAGAAAAGGCATTGGTTCTGGTAGTGGTGACTGGCATCTGTGATTTGTTTTAACGAGCTGGGACTGAATACAACGCCAGCCACACAGTAGGCTTTAATGGTGCGTTTTTCGCGAATTTTTAGCTAAATAAGGCGCTTCGTATGAGTAGGGTCAACCGTAACATTGGCCCTGTTTTTTTATGCCTTACAGGCGAAAAAATCAGCAAAAATGACACCTGAAACGACACTTTTTAAAGGAGGGTTAGAGATACCGAGAATGAGTAAAAAGAAGCGGTTAGAAATGAGCATGTTCATCAATAGCAAGGGAAGGATTGAATACAACCGACTTTGCAAGGCTTGTGCCCACGACTGCAAGCAGAGCCATAAGGCAATTGTTATCGACTGCCCGAAGTACACACCACGGCCGAAGAAATCAAGGGGGTGACCCGATCCCAAAAAAAATTTCAGGAAATTGGACATTTACCCTTGACAAAACCTTTACCAGCGGATGTTCTTCGCCAACCTCACGATTGTCCACACTGCGGACACCCTGCGTGAGTTGAACAACGACACCGACGGCATCCTGACCACGGGCCGCAAGCACACTTGCCAGATCGCCACGCTGAAATGGCAGCAGATGGACGGCCTGCTGACCGCCCTGCCCATCGGGGTGCGTTACCTGTCGAACCTGCGGACGCTGACAACGGAATCGCTTGCCGTGCTCATGCCGTTTTGGGTGCAGGAAATTCAAGACCAGGGCGGGATCTACTTTGGCGACAACGCCATCTCCCGCAACCTGATCCTCTGCAACAAAGCGAAGCTGCAAAATCCGAACGCGTTCCTGCTGGGGGTTCCCGGTTCGGGCAAGTCGTTTAGCGCCAAGGAATTGATCCTGTTCCTGGCCCTGGCCACCAATGACGACATCCTTGTTTGCGACCCCGAAAGAGAATATGCGGCCCTGATCGAGGCCATGGGCGGCGAGGTGATCCGTATCGCGGCGGGCAGCAAAGATCACATCAATGCTCTGGACATGGCCGAGGGCTACAGCGACGGCGACCCCATCGCAGAAAAGTCCGAGTTCATCCTGTCGCTGTTCGAGCAGCTGGACGACGTGGGCATCACGTCGAAGCAACGCTCTTTGCTTGACCGCAGCCTGGGCGACGTGTACGCCAAGTTCAAAAAGAAAAAGCGTCAGCCTACCCTCAAGGATTTACGTGCGGAGCTCTTGGCCCAGCCGGAGCCGGACGCACACGAGCTGGCCCTCTCCCTCGAATTGTTCACCAACGGCAGCCTGGACGTGTTTGCCCACCAGACCAATGTGGACACGAAGAACCGCATGATTGTCTATGATATTTTCGGCTTGGGCAAGCAACTGAAATCCATGGGCCTACTTGTCATCACGGACGCGATGCTGAACCGCGTGACGGAAAACTGGCGGCAGGGCAAGCGGACGCACGTTTTTCTTGACGAGTTCCATGTCGTGTTCGAGAACGAGCACAGCGGGGAGTTCTTCAATTCGGCCTGGCGGCGGTTCCGCAAGCGCAACGCGTTCCCCACGGCCATCACGCAGAATGTGGAGTACCTGCTTGACAGCGTTCTGGCGAGCACGATGCTCAGTAACAGCGAATTCATTGTGATGTTCAACCAGGCCGCCGCCGACCGCGAAAAGCTGGCGAAGCTGCTCAACATTTCCCCGGAGCAGATGAGCTATATAACGAACAGCGAACCGGGCTGCGGGCTGATCCGCTATGGGCGGGCGCTTGTGCCGTTCAAAAACGAACTCTCACCGGCAGTGGCTCCGACGCTCTACCGCCTTTTAACAACATCCGCAGGGGAATTTTGACCTGGAGCTATTTTTTGCCCCGCTTGGCCTCAATTTCCCGCAACCAGACCTTCACGGGGGCTTTCCACGGTTCGCTCTTGCTGGGGATATTTTTGATTAAAGAGCGCGGATTCAACCCCAACCGTTTTGCAAGCGCGATGTCGTCCGCGTTCAGGCGGCATTTGCGCTTGCATTCGGCCCATGCTTCGTCGCTGTATGCCATGGTGCTTCCCCCATTCAGCCGACCTTGAAACCGTACTTCTTTGCGAGCTTTTGCAGGCCCACGGAGCCTTCGTCAACAATCAAGTCCGCGTCCGTAATATCCAGTTCCTGCCCGAAGCCGTTGACCATCGCGAAGATGCTGACATTGTAGCGGATCGCCGCTGCCAGATCGAGGCGATAGGGCGGCTCTTTGTCTATGCTAGGCAGGCGGTCTACCGTCCTCGCCAAATACTTCAGCGCCTCCCCGGATTTTTCGACAAACCAGCCGCTGAAGTCCACGTTCCGATCCCCCAACCTGATTTCAGGCGCTTTACTCATTCCCTTACTCCTGCTTCATATTTATTGGCAACCATTATACAGCAGTCCCGCGAAAAATGCAACCGCGAAAGGAGATTTTCGTGCCCAAGACAATCAAAACCCGCGAGGTTACGCGGGACATAAAGACACGCGACCCTAACCCGCATATCGGCAGGCAGATGAAAAATGCCGCCATCAAAGCCAAGGACGCCGCCGCCCAGCAGGTGCAGGAGCCGCAGGGCAATTCGCCCAACGAATACGCCGGGAACGCCATTGAGGAAAAGGCGAAGGGCGCAGCGCGCGATGTCGTGCAGGCGGCAGACAG
>JGI24702J35022_10002461_pt1 | contig 11296 bp, 5 predicted proteins | sample TergutTh196P4_FD_35022 | JGI IMG/M metagenome (IMG submission 35022)
CAGTAAATTGTTGGAAGCGTACGCTAGCAAAATCCTGAATCCTGAATCCTGAATCCTAAATCCTTGGGTTGCGGGCAAAGCCCGCTTTGGCAACTTAATCCCCAGGAACGCAAATAAAAAACTAGTTGTGGAAGGATTAAGTTGCTAACGCCGCGCGAATAGCGCGGTGCGAGCGCCTTGCGCTCGTGAGGCGAGGGGAACCGCGCTTCGCCGAGCCGAATTGGGTTGCGGGCGTTAGCCCGCTTTATCATATTGTCCTTGGAAAGGGACTTTAATAACTACTACAATATAATACAAGAAGGCATATTATTATGATAACTTTTGATATGTTGCTGAAAATGCCAGCATTAAAAACGCTAAACGTAGTGGCTGGTATAAACGGGCTCAATCGCGAAATAAAAGTGGTTTCGATAATGGATGCGCCAGATAGTTATAAATGGCTTAAAGGCGGTGAATTAATTCTAACCACAGCTTATTTATTTGGAGGCGATTCTAAGCTTTTAGAACTAGCCTTGATGAATCTCATTGACGCCGGATCGAGTGGTTTGGGAATTAAAAAAGATCGGTTTTTGAAAGACATACCGGAAGAGCTAATTATTATTGCAGATAAACATCAATTCCCTATATTAGAGATCCCTTACCATTTTGGTTGGTCTGATATTATCGCTTCATTCTACGAGCTTCTTTACAATGTAACAGAAAACACACACTGTACTATTGAACCACATCATATTAAAGAGATTTATAATGCTGGCCGTTGGGGTTCCAGACAACTGATGGAAAAACTAACAGAGTATTTCAGGACGCCTTTGGCGGTATTATTAAATAACAAAAAAATACAAATGGATAATGGATTACCGGGAGTAAAGCTAATTGGCGCCGCACTGGAAAGTGCTCCTGTGTTTCTTGAAAAAATGGGCGACGATGTTTTAACGATCGGTAAATACTTCTTAACTGTTTTAAACATCCCATTTTTATACCAACATAATGTGGAATATCTTGCTGTAATGTCTCAGGATCGCGGTTTATTTGCAGAAATACGGAAGTTATTTCATTTTCTTTCTGATTTAGTCGAACGTGAAAAAATCGTAACTACTGACAAAATACAAGTTTACCGTAAATTTATGATCAGCATAGTTTCTGGAAAAGTTACCAAAGAAGAAATACATAGCTTCGAAGCATTCCGCGGGACTGATGAGACGATATATTCTGGTATTATGTTAATATTTTCTTCAAATACAATGGCCGTATACTCTAAAGTATTAGGGGAGTTAAAGAATACGCGCCTATTAAGAATAGGTAAAGCAAACCCGCACATTGTAGATAATATATCGGACCATGAGGCAATAGTTATGTTTGAGCTTGATGCGAAAGACGATAATGAATCATATAAAGAATGGCAACGGATATTTTTTGATGACATAGAGTATAGTATGCAGGAATATCAAGATGGTTATATTTCAATGGGAAGGTTCTATAGCAGATTAGAGGATATCGTCACCAGCTATATGGAGGCTAGAGAAGCATATTTTATTGGGCAGCGTTTATGGGAGGATAGGCGTTGTTTTTCATATTCCATATTATCAGCATACAGCGTACTCCACCAAGCGCATCCTTCCAAAGTTGATTTAAGTTACATTGAAATTCTTAATAAACATAAGGCTGGTTTTTCTTTCGATTGTTTATCGACATTGGAGGCATACTTCAGATGTGATGGCTATAAAAAAGCGGCGGATAAACTGCAGATTCACGAAAATACGATGCGCTACCGACTGCAAAGAATTAGCGATTTCCTGCACTTGGACATTGACGATCCTATTGTTACCCATTCGCTGGTAACTCAAATAATGATGTGGAGACTATTACAGAACAACGGAAAAAATCTTTGAAGGTAGCCTACAATGAGATTCAGCAGATATTGCAGGTTCAAACGAGCATGGCGAAATACCAGGAGTTACCTTGCTAACGCGGAGGGGTTAGCGATTCCGGAGGCGGAGTATCTTTCGGCGCTTTCGCAAAGACAAAGAGGGAAAATGACGCAACTGTACAAATGGCAACAGCGATTGCAGCCACCATAAAATGTCCGGACAAGCCAGGCCTGTATAATCCGCCAAGGAATCCCAAAATAGTTGGCGCCAGAAACAACGTAACGTTAGTTACACCCGTCCGTAAAGACATTACTACAGGTATAAGGCGGGGTGGCGTCAGCTTCATCATGGTTGCGTTCATATAAGGGGTGGTCGCATTTGCTCCTGTACTAATGAGGACAGCGGCAATAAATAGAAAAATAATATTTTCCGTGAAATTCATCAGGATGAGCAGTGCAACAGTTGCACATCCATATCCAAATACAGGGATCCAATTTTTTAAAGGTTTTGACCAAATGGCATAGGTGAAGCCGAGTATTATACCGGTAAAAATAAATATAAAGTCAGCGATGTATACCCCAAAAGGACTTGCGAGTGTAAATTCCGATATTGCGTCTATGGAAATATTTAGCATATACGCGGTTAAACCGAGTGAAAACAGGATTCCAACACCTAGAATCAAGAAAACCTTTGGTGGGATACCACCCATCAGCGCACTGGCGCCGGAGTCGCCGGATTTGGCTTGAACTCCAGCAATGCCGCTTTCGTCGGCTATACTACCTTCGTCGGCTATACTGCTTTCGTCGACTATACTGCCTTCGCCGGCTATACTGCCTTCGCCGGCTATACTGCCTTCGCCGGCTGTATCGGGTCTCATGGGCATCAGAATGAAAAACACTATGGCACAGGGGACTGTCAAAAATCCCGGAAGAAAGGCTTCAGGCCAATTAGCTTCGCCATTGAATGCTATAATCGCGTCACCGATAAGATTCATTATTACATTGCCGCTACTTACGATAGCTCCGCTTGTAGCCAAAGCGCCGGCAAGTTTTTCAGGCTCGATAAACTCCCCTAAAATGGAGTCGGTTAAGGTCAATGCCGCTCCTTGCGTGATACCAACAATAGCCGCCCCAATCAAAAGGAGGCTAAAAGGGCCGTTGCTGCCGACAAACGAAAAAATAGTAAAATATAAAGTTGAACAAACGGCGCAGAAAAGCAAAAGGTATTTCTTGTTGATTTTCAGCGCCAGAGGTCCGACAGCGAATGACACAAAAAGTCCCACTAGCCCTGGTATAGTCATTAACAGCTCGGCGGTTGTGAACAATACGTCAGGATAGGAGTAAATTATGTAAAAAAAGACCGTCCTTGCAACTAAGTAGGGCATCGCACAGCCGCACATTAAATATACGGCGACCTTTGCTCTTTTTCTTGTGGTCATATATATCTCATCCCTTCCTTCTTAGACATTAATAGCAACTAACTCCCCTGTCAAGCGTTATTTGAGGATTTGAAGAAAAGCGTTTTTTGAGGATTTGAGAAAAAACGCCGCCAACAATGATGTGGAGACTGTCACAGAACAACGGAAAAAATCTTTGAAGGTAGCCTACAATGAGATTTAGCAGATTTTGTAGGTTCACGACAATGAAATAATGTGCCTTAGTTGATATATTTAAACCATGCCAGACGATTATGGTCATCCTTTTATACTTGAGACAGAAAGTGAGTTTTGAAATTGCATTACGCACAAGCTTTCAGGGGCTGGAGACAAGCAGGGGTATAGCCGTGATCGTCAGGGTCGCGGCTCTATTATATTTCTAATAAATGCAAATTGAAAGGAGAAAATAATGTTTAAGAAAGAACAAATTACAAGGCTTTTTGCTGTACTGCTGGTGTTTGTCATGGTTTTTGGCACTGTACCGGCATTTGCCTTTGAAAGTGAAGACTCTGATGTTACAGATATTATCACGGAAGTGATCGGAGAAGAACAGCTAGAGATCGTCGATGACGATGATAGTATAGCCATGGAACCGGAGCATTTTGCTGAAGCTCCGGAGGAATCAGGGGCGCCGGAATTCATTGGTATCATGCCGCTTGCTGCGCTCAGCCTGCCGGATGATGATATGCACGATTTCGTTCCCGGTTACGAATACGACTTTAACGCGCCAGATTCGCATAGCTATAAATATTTCAAGATATACGAGTATGGGACGGTAAACGTGCTGGGCGAAGGGCAAATTGGCGGGACGGCTCAGTACAAGGCGCCGATGATCCCTGACGGCCGTCTTATCGCATTCGAGTTCCTGAACGAGCAGACACAGGAGATCAGGCTTGAACTCTGGAAAAATATAAATGGCGCGCCGGGTAATTATCTCGGCCTTATTTCCTGCGGCATAGCACAAGGGCAATGGGGCGTACTGGGCGAAGAGCAATGGCATATACATTCCACTGAGGAGGGTGATATCGTCCCGGTTGCTAACTACCTGATATGGGACGGGCTTTACTGGGATACTATTCGTCAGGAGTTCGTTTTTCCAGGTGAGGATGAAAATGGTGAAATAGAGCCAGGCGTATACAATTATTTCGTCCGTTTCCAGCCAACGGATGAGAATACATATATGTTCACAGTGGATGTGCCTCTCGTCATCAGCTATACGGAAGAAGATATCGCAAGGCTATTACAGCTCAGAAATAAAGACAAGAGAGATGAATGCGGCGAGCCGGTATCAATGATCAGCGGAAATTTCATTTGGGATTATACTGATATCACTGTTTATGGCGCACAACCACTTGAGTTTATGCGTTATTATAATTCCCTTGACTATAATAACGGTGAACTTGGATTTGGCTGGCGCCATAACTATATGTACAATATTGACAAGACTTTGGTGTTTGCTAATCTGGTGCTTCCGAACGGTTACAAAGTATCATATAACATCAAGGGCGACGGCTCGTTTGTTGGTCCGGAAGGCGTTGACTACTATCTGGAAAGCTACAATGAGGGATACCGTCTCACTGATCAGGCACTGACTCAGTTTTTCTTTAACAGTGACGGGTATCTGACCGAGATTGAAGACATTGGCGGAAACCGGACTGTGATCACTCGGAGTGGCGCCGAGATAGCGACAATTACCAATAGGAGCGGAACGCTGACATTTAGCTATTCTGACGGAAAGATCGGCAGCATCACAGACCAGACCGGTCGTAGCGTGTACTATTCCTATGATGTGGACAGTGATTTGGTTTCCTTCAGGAATGTGGATAATGATACTTTAGATTATTCTTACGATGGTGCTCACCGGATTATTGAAATTTCCGATTTCAACGGAAATACATACCTGCGTAATACCTATGATAATTTAGGAAGGGTCAGTGAACAATATTTAGCAGATCAAGGAACATTCCAGTTTTCTTATGATGTTGTTAATCGGGTATCTGTATTCACGGATGCTAATGGCGCCATAACCAAATACTATTATGATCTCAAGCAAAACGTTACAGCAATTGAAGATATTGATGGGCAGGTACGCTATGAGTACGAGAATGGCCGCACTTCAAGAATTACTGATCGGCTTGGTAATAAGTATATCGTATACCTACGATGCTGCAGGAAACAAAACATCGGTGACCTATCCTGATGGAACAGCGGATTCTTATACATACAATGATATTAACCTTATCACAGAATTAACTACTAATGATGGAAATACACATCAATACCTCTATGATGGACGAGGTAATGTTATTTCCTACACCAACCCGCGTGGCGATGTTTCCACTTTCGCATATGACAATAATAACAACATGCTTAGCGGCACAGACCCATTGGGAAATACTACCAATTACACATATGATTCCAGGGGTAATCGCTTAACGAAAACTGATCCCCTTGGTTATGTCACTTCGTTTGAATATGATGGACAAGGCCGGATAATCAAGCAAATTAACGCTGATGGCAGCATTGTGGAATACGAGTATACAGGTGCTGGCAAGCAAGTTAAAACAACTGATTCAGCAGGTAACACAATTGAATACTTAATATCAAATAATGGGTATGATACCCAAAATACGGACAGGATGGGCTATTCGACATCGATTGTCTATAATGAGCAAAATATGCCCATAAGTTTCGAAGACCCGGAAGGAAACATTACAACATACGGATATGATAACATGGGGCAACTTGTTAATGTCACTGACGCGCTCGGCGCCAATGTCCGGTATGAGTATGACCTCGCCGGCCGGATAGTTATGATGATAGATGCCAATGGCAACACCTGGTTGTATGATTACGATGCTGAAGGACGTATAACGGGAACAAAAAATCCATTGGGTAATTATACAAAATGGACATATTCATCAATGGGGCGTTTAACATCCAGCACGAACGCGCGAGGGAATTCGACTTCATATATGTACGATGCAATGGGGCGTATCACACGTACAACAGACGCGCTCGGCAATTATAGCAGAAATGTGTACGACGCTAACGGTAACCTCATTGAGCAATATGATAAAAATGGCAACAAATGGGAATATACATACGATACCAACAATCATTTGATTGTAGCTAAAGACCCGCTTGGGTACATAACTACTTACGTTTATGACGCCAATGGGCGGCCTACTAAAACGATATCTGCTCTCGGGGCACAGTCGCAGTCAGTTTACGACAGCATGGTCAGGCGAATCAAGTCTATAGACGCAAACGGAAATGAGACTGTTTATCATTATGACATCCTTGGCCGGCTAGTGAAAATTTCATATGCCGATGGAACGTTTACACAAAATGAATACAACGCTAATGGTTGGTTGACAAAAAGCATTGCGATGGATGGCGGCGTAACGACATATACCTATAACAAAAATGGACAAATTCTCACTGTAACAGATGCGCTCAACGGCGTGATTGAGTATGTGTACGATGTACTTGGCAGAATGGTATCTGAGACAGACGCGCTCGGTGGTAAAACATCATATACTTATGATTTGAATGGAAATCGGATTTCAGTTACAGATGCGCTCGGCGGTGTAACGCGATATAGCTATGATGCGATGAACCGTGTTATTTCGTTTACAGATCCATTGGGAGGGGTAACAAGTACAGAGTATGACGCAGCTGGAAATGTCAGCAAAGTTATCAACGCAGACGGTGGCGTCATAACTTATATTTATGATTCCGTTGACAGGCTGATTAGCTATACTGACGTCGAAGGATATATATGGAGTTTTTCTTTTGACGCTAATGGCAATACCCTCACATCGACAGATGGGCGTGGGAAAGTATCGTCAAATGTTTATGATGGACTGAACAAGATTATTAAACAGACTGATACGGCAGGCGGCATAATATCCACAACATATGACGCAGACGGTCGTGTGACTAAAATAGTTAATGCGGAAGGCGCTGAAACGTTTTTTGATTACGATCTCAATAGCAACATTGTTAAGGTGGCTGACGCGCTTGGAAACATAACTTTGTTTACCTACGATTCGATGAATCACGTGTCCGCAATAACAGATGCCCGGGGCGCGTTGACAACCTACACTTACACCGCGACTGGAAATATCGCAACGGTCACCGACGCGCTTTCAGGCGCGCGTAGTTATGAATATGACTTGCTTGGCAGGTTGGTAAGTGAAAGCAACGAAATTGGCGAAACGACATCCTATACATACGACGCGCTTGGCCGCGTACTGACAGTTACAAATCCGCTTATGAACACAGACAGGTTCACTTATGACGCGCTTGGCCGGATCAAGACGGTCACCAATAAAAACGGCAACATAACAGAGTATAATTACGATGCAAACGGCAATATAATCGAGACTATCGACGCCCTCAATAATAGCAGCTACTTCGAGTACGACGCTATGAACAATTTAACAAAAGTGACGTTGTACCGCAAGGACAACCTGCATAACGTCAACGAAGCACAGGTCACGTTGTACAGCTATGATAAGCGCGGCTTGGTTACAAAGGAGATCAACGCTACCGGCGACATGACTTTTTATGTTTATGACGGCAACGGGAATATGATCCAGAAAACCGATGAGGACGGCTTCGTCACTGAATTCAGCTACGATCCACTAAATCTGGTTGATGCTATCAACTACACAGACGGCAAGGAAGTTCAGTTCGCGTACAACAAAAACGGCGAGCTCGTCGCAATGACCGACTGGAACGGAACGGTCAACTTTGCATTGGATATACTGGATCGCATCATTTCTGTCAACGACCAGAATGGGAAGGTTACAAATTACACATATGATGCGGTTGGTAACCAGACCAGTGTCAAATATACAGACAACTCGGTTGCTACGTATACTTATGACCTTCTCGGCAGGCTCACTAATCTGAAGGATGCTGAGAACCAAAATACGCTGTACGTTTATGATGCCGCCAGCAGGCTTATCGCTCAGGCTTATCCCAACGGTTGGAATGAAACCTATGAATATGACGCGGCAGGACAGCTTATCCGGCAGCTTGCCACAGACCCCTCCATGGCTCTGAATAAAGCTATTGAGACTCTGTATACATACGACCCGCAGGGCAATATCCTTTCCGAGTACCGTGACGGCGCGCTGGCTCGGCTCGGAGAGGACAGCAGTATGCACGGGATGGAGCGTTTCAATCTTGCCCATACGTACGATTCGCTGAACAGGCTGACGAGTACAACCGGAGATCAGGGTTACAAAGCGCATAACTACACATATGACAGTTTGGGAAACCTGATTTTCGAGCAGATCCATAACAAGGGGAATGAGTACTGGTATAACAGCCTCAACCAGCAGATCAGGAAAGTCGTGGATAAAAAGGATACTTACACCTATACCTTCGACAAGCGCGGCAATCTGGTAGAGGGAATGTACTATAAGAACCAGAACCAAAGTTATGCAGTGGAATCATATGTCTACGACGCCACGAACCGCATGGTCAAAGGTATTAACGAAGCCGGAGAAGAAAGCCATTACATATTCAATGGGCTTGGATATCTTATAGCCAACGAATTGCTCGTGGAAAAAAGCAGTTACGGGTATACGGGCGTTGAAGCGTATCCGAGCGACATAGTTGCAGCGCCGGCTATCACCCCAGCCAAGTTCCAGGTTTTGCGCAAAAACTATACTCTTGACTACACTTCGCCTTTGATAAACGTTATCATGGAGTATGAGAGCGGCGACGCCGGCCTCACCTATCGCCATGTGTATGGCCTGCAGAAAGTCAACACAGTCATCACCGGTATCCCGAATGGTGTGGGGTCAGTCATGCAATATACCTATAATGACGAGCTTGACGAGTTTGTGCTGACGACACAAGATCCTGGCTATGACGTCATAAAGAACAGCATCGTGAAGCTGTGGTATCACCACGATCAACTTGGCAGCACAAATTATCTGACGGATAATGTAGCAGGCAAGGTGACGAGCTATGCGTCCTACGACGGCTGGGGCGCGCTCACCGCAAAAGCCGTGCTTAGAATAGGCGCGCGTGAGCTCGATCTGGTGACTGAGTATACGGTACATCCATATGACGCAGTGCTTGACATATACTTCGCACAGGCGAGGTTGTATGATGCGGCCGATAGAAGGTTTATGGCTGTGGACTCAGTGAAGGGCAGCGTTTCTGAACCACTAACGCTTGTACAGTATTTATACTGCCTGAATAATCCAATTGTCTATATTGATCCACTTGGCAAGTGGCATGATGATGTACATTACACACAAACAAAAAAATGGGCGCGAGAAAAAAAGTTTAGTTTAGATAATGCTGAAATAATTGCAAATGCAGATAATGATGTTGACTCGGGAGTTACAAGCCCTATTCAATTTTTTGTAAGTGAAGAAGCATTTGAAGCATGGAGTTGGCATTTTGACATGAGTAAAGAGTTGAGCAAAACAAAAGATACAAGGGATTTACACTTTGAAGAAGAGTACCAGAAAGCGTTAAATTGCCTACAAGAGGCCCGGCTGGCCGATAAACTGGCAGGATTAGGAAAAAACAACAAACGAATAGTCTTCCAATTCAAAGGGTATTTAGATCGCAGGCAAGCTATGGCGTATTTTGGTAAAGGATTGCATTCACTGCAAGACAAGGATGCTCACATGGACTGGGCGCCATATTCTGGCGCTTTACCGATTCCACATACTGCTTATATTCAACGTTTTTACGATGACGGAAGAGAATATCAGTACTTGGTTGAAGCAGATTCTGATTTACCATTTGTAAGATACTTCGATGACATAAAGTACGATATTACATATGAGGAAAGAGAATTTCTCTATACAAAGGAATTTGGTCATACTTATGTTGTCAGGTCCTCGGCTTATGTGGCTCGCTATGTAAGTAAGGATGGTGGCGCCAGATACCAAAACACCGCAAAAGTGACAAACGAGAAACTTGAAAGCTTCTATGCTGAGATACAAAAGTAAACACACTGATAGTCAGAGGGCGGGGGATTAACCTCCGCCGCCCTCAAAAACTAAATGATAGGAGGTATACGAACATATGAAATTATTTGGGCTTTTGTTCAGTGTAATTGGTGTTTGGGCCATTAGAGTGATTGGCGCGTTAGTTGCATTTTTCATGATATACAAAGTCATAAAAAGAACAACCGATGCAAACAGGTTCCTGAAAACAGGTATTATTGTCGTTGGCTACATAGGGTTGTTTTTTGTATCGAAACCATTATTGTTAAGCAATTACAGTTCTCCGTCTGATGTCGATATATCGCCTTTGTACGCGTTAAGCGATATAGAATTTATAGACAGCGCGCATATTGGTGCAATAATGAACACTATTGAAGCACGGCAAGACTTTAGTTCTGTTAAAAAAGAAACTGGCGCCTTTGACATATATACATTCGCGTGGAACGGAGATAAAAAGCCGTGGGAACCTGGCGGCGTTAGTGTTACGTTTTGGCATTTTTATAGCAGCGACGAAGCAAAAATACTATTTGGAAGTGATGTAGGTAAATACGTCCATATAACGATCTCAGACTACATTGAAGCAAACTTGTTTAACTCAATAATGTATAGGGCATCAGATTCATTTTATGTCGCTAATTGGAAAAAAAATATAACAACAAACATTATTATTGGGAATTTAATGATAATAATCCATGAAAAGGGAAGTTTTAGAGACATCGGTAAGTATACTAGCCAGAGTATTGAAATATTATGTGAGATTATCAACAGCGCTATGCAAAAAAATTAAGCCCAATCAGACTATAATAGCGCCATTAAGCTGGAGTAAAATTTGAGAAATCATCGTGAACAAAAAGGAGTGTATATTATGAAAAAAAAGTTACTTGCAATATTGTTCATAGTATTGTTGGCTGGGTGTTCATCGGCAGTTAACTCTCAAGTGGATGCAAAAGAAGCCGTTTGGGCTATTAAACCTCAATACGATCAAGCATATGGATTTGCGACAA
>JGI24702J35022_10002462_pt1 | contig 11296 bp, 2 predicted proteins | sample TergutTh196P4_FD_35022 | JGI IMG/M metagenome (IMG submission 35022)
AAGTGTTTGATACCAAAGAACCTCTGTAGGTATAACACTTGTCGGGATTTCAGGATACAATTGAATTAATTTTGGAGATTGTTTCAAAATAATCATACATATTTGTACGAAAATGCAAAGTGGAACCATCAATATCGTTAATCCCCATGCTCAAGCATGGAACAGTATCGTTGCCAGCATAACAATCAACCTCTAGTGTTGTTCCATATTTTGCCGCCAAAATAATAACTGCCTCAAGATATGTCCCTTGGATATTTATTGACGCTTTGAAGAGAACATTGTAGCCAAGCCACTTTTTTATCTTATTTATGATAGATTGTTGAGTGCTTACGCATATTGATATTCCTACTCCTTCTCCTAATGCACTTGCCTCAACAAGAAAAAAACTTGCCTCCTCAACAAAGCATGAACAATTCACTAATAGGTCATTCACTCCAAATATGTTAATGACTCCTAATAGCTTCCGTAGAGACTCTTCTTTTCTTATATCCATAATATCTTGAATATAAACCATTGCCAGCCCAGTTCTTTTATTCACACTCGTTACAATCTTGCTCATTTTAAGGGGTTTCTCCCATAAGAGTACTGCTTAATCCTGTGAGCAATACCCCCAAAGGTATGTGAGCAGTACCAGTTAAGGCTGTATGCGCATGTAATAATGTCTGAGAACCAACATCAATGCGCATGGCATTTCCGAATTTTATAAGCGTTCCTCCAGTCTCCCAATGCTGTATACTATTCGGAGATAGAATTTTTGCTCCTGTATCAAAAAGTGGAATACCACCTTTAGAGCCAGTTTGCATGCCCATGTCTGCCGCAACTTTGAACCCTCCACTTAACACTTGTGACCCACCTGACACAATGCCACCCACCATAAAGCTACTGGCTAGTGTGTCACCCACGTTATCAAAGAAAGCATCGCCACTTGCAACATTGACTATTCCATTAATACCTACACCAATTGCCATACCGGCACCTACTTGAATAGCAGACGATAGCAGTGCTGAGCCAAAAGCAGCAACAAAAGGACCTCCAGCTCCTCCTGTTAAGGCGGTAATAGCTGCTCCACCGACAATGAAAGCCGCACCTATAGCAAGCTCTACCCAGTGGTCTCCAACCCAGTCTCCAATAACATTGACCGCTTCTGCAACTGTATTGGTGATATCTTTGGCAGTTTCAACAACATTGTTCACAACAGTTTTCGTGGTTTCAACAACATTGCTTACTACGGCTTTAGTGGTATTCACAGCAGCGGTGGTAACAGTAGCGACTGTGTTTACAACAGTATTAACAGCCGTTGTTGCTATATTTACGGAAGCGGTTGCAACGCTTTTTACGGCATTGATTATTTTGCCAAAAAATAGCCCTGTAGGGTCAATAAACATGACGGGGTTGTTGTTGGCATATGTGTACCAGTTAAGACCCGACCTAACTGGGTCCTCGGAAATGAAGCGACCAATGCTTGGGTCATAGAATCTTGCACGTAAGTAGTAATAGCCTGTTTCGTGATCAAAATACTCGGCACAGAAACGGAAAGGGTTGGAGTCATTGGGGTCGGGGTTGAGTTCGTTGCCGAAGGCGTCATAGGCATAATTGTTAACAACTGCTCCATAGCTATCAGTAGTTTGGATTATGTCTGAATGGGCATTGTACAAATAGTAAAGCCTAAAGCCATTACTCTCAGCGGCAATCAGGTTGAGTCCGTGTATGTACTTGGCAATTACAGCGTCACTGCCGTCCAGTTCAAGACAGATATAGCTTCCGTCCCAGATATGCTTGGTAGTGCTGTTATCCACTGTCTTGGAAATACGTAACCCATCGGCTTTGTAGGAGTAGGTAGCCTCTACTTCGCCGATATTAACCGCTATCAATCGATTTAGCCCGTCATAGGTGTAGGTGTCAAAGCCTTCTTGTCCGGCCGATAATCCGATAGAGGGCGATGTTCCTCCCAATGGAATGTACTGCAGTTCTTGGTAGTACTTAACTATCTGGTTGCCGTTGTTGTCATAGGAGTAGTTGGTAATTGCCCACCCGTTCCCGGTGGCTCTGGCCTCTGTAAGCAAGCGATTGTTTAAGTCATAAGTGTAGTCTGTCACAAAGGTCATGGATGGGCTGTAGGTGACCATCATAATGCGATTGTGCGACGTGTCGTAAGTATAAGTCCAGCTTTGTTGTACTATGTTTAGTAAAGTCTCTTCTTCTAACACCAGCCTTCCCATTCCGTCATACTCATAGGTAGTAACGAGCCCAGTGTGGTCGGTCTTGGTGTGCTGATTTCCATCTAAGTAGTAGGTGTAGGAATAACTTGAGATGACAGTGCTTCCCTCTTTGTTGATTAGGCTGGTTACCATGTTGGCAAGATTGTAGGTGTAGTATTCCGACGTTCCGTTGGCATAGATTAGGCTATCTCTGTTGCCATTGACATCATAGGTGTACACAGCAACGGTTAATCCGTTTTCCTCGACAATTTCCAGACGGTTGAAGTGGTCATAAACATAGCTGGTATTTATCAAGATGACATTGTCTGCTTCTAAGACGTAGGAGAGGCGGTTATCGGCAATATCGTAAGTGTATGTTTTGACTACGTTGTTTGACTCACTGACAGAGACTAGTCTACCCAGTTCATCGTAGGTGTATATCGCGGCGAAGTCTCCGTTATCTTCGCTGAGCAGAAACCCGGCCAGAGTGTAAGTAAAATGTTGTTCACAGTCTGTGCTAGGATTACCGGTACTTACTGTTGTAGATATTATTCTTCCCAGCCCGTCATAAGTATATGTTGTAATCCATCCGTTACGGTCGGTCTTCGTAAGTAAGTTGCCATTAGTATCATAAACAAAGGTTTCACTGTTACCTAACGCATCAGTGAATTCAATTAGTCTTCCCGCATAGTCGTAGATGTAAATAAAAGTAGATGCACCGTTGCCTGCGGTTGTACTCTCCATCAACCCATTGTTATAGTAAGAGTAATTGGCATAATAAGCCGTTACTCCATCGTACTGAATAGTCATAATTGGCAAGTCGCGGTTGTTATACTGATACTCAGTAGTAGCATAAGAGGGAGCCTGCCCGGGTAGGTTAGTTAAGAATTGTTCTTTGACTATGTTGCTATTGGCGTCGTAGTAGTATTTATTGACTGAGTAGTGGACTATGCCACTGTTTTTTTCCATAGGGATGCTCTCTTGCAATAACCTGCCCATATCGTCATAGACATAGGTAGTGGAATAGGGTGCAAAAGATGCGTTAGCTGCATAGTCTGTACTGCATACCAGCCTGCCCAAAGTATCGTACTCAAAGGATGTGTAATCTCCGGCTACGTTATACTGCATAATTACCCTGTTGGCAAAATCATACTCATATTTGACCGTATATGGGACTTGATTGTAGTTCTGCACGGCGATGGCTGTCTTCTCGCTAATTAGATTGCCAACATAGTCGTAAGTGAAATAGTCAAAAAATTCCGTGTTGCCTAAAGTTCTGGATTGCTTCTCCAAAAAGCCGTATTTGTTAAAATAGATTGAACTGACGACAGAAGCGGCATAAGCGTCACCCTCTACGGTATGGGTTACCTTCTGATATTGCCCGTTGTCTGCCGCATCGTCATACGAAGAAGTCTGCCATGCAATGATATTATTGTTATTATCTTTGGTTTGTTGGCTAATAACTCGACTTAGATAGTCATAGGTATAAGTTGTTTGAGCACTATCGGCACTATTGTTGTGGTTATTGGATGTCGCGAGGCGCATCTTGGCATCATAAGTATTAGTGGTTAGATATTGCCCTGCTGTCACATCATATACGCGCAAAAGGTTGCCAAAACCATCGTAGTAATACTTCATTTTTGTACCGATTTCGTCTGTAACAGTAAGAATGTTATTGACATCATCGTAAGTCATAGTTTGACATGTATTGTCGGCATGGGTGACATTGATTATTCTACCCAGTAGGTCGTATTGATAAGTAGTAGTATTACCGAGAGCATCGGTATAGGAAGTTAATTCCCCTACGCTGTTGTAGACAAAGGTCACTGCCAGCCTTCCCATGGCTGAGTTTATTCCAGGAGTGCCAGTTACCAAATTGCCATCAACATCCTTAACCCCACTATTGATAATACCAGTCAGGTTACCTGCCGAATCATAGGTGTAAGTTGTTTCGACATAGTTAATAAAATCGTCTTTGAGAGCTTTTTCTGATGTGACTTGACCTTTCGAGTCATATCCATATTGCTTCTTGGATTTCAGCACGCTGTTAACTAAGATTTCAGCAGTGCTAACTGCTCTTTTATCAACTGTAAGAGTATAGTTCTCAGTTATTGTAGTAAATGAGTCCTGCCTGTAGGTCTTACTCAAGAGTTGATTGTAATTTCCAACGCTTGTGTCATAAACATATGTTGTCTTGAAATCAGTTTTAGCTTTGTTGCCGTTGGCCTGCTCATTCCAGAAAGCAGTAACATTGCCTTTATTGTCGTATTCATAGAGCAGAATAGTTTCCATGTAGTTGCCACTTGAATTATATGTATGAGAGGTTATAGTTGTTGGAAGTTTATCAGCGTTATAGTCGTAAGTTGTGGTGGCGACAGTGGCATTGTTATTCTTAATTGTTTCGCTTATTGACAGGTGTTTATTGTCGAAAATATAGGTAGTGGTAAGGATATTCTGTGGGTCATTACCATCCGTAATTGTAGCGGAGTAGGTATAGCCTGACGGCAAATCATTAGGATCATATGTCCCGTTGCCGTTACTTGAACCGCTGTAGCTATAAGTTTTAAGGTTGTAATCAGTCCAATCTACAATGTCTTTTCTTGCAGTCACTCTGTAGAACTGGCGATAACCATAGCTGCCAAAGTTGTCGGTGTATTTGGTATAGCTGAATACCTTCTTGGCTGAGGTGGGATAGGTTACTTCGGTCAGCAATGCCCAATAGTTATTTGAAGGAGAAACGTAGTCTTCCGCAAAAAGATTAAAAGCACCCGAGCTGGTGGTGTAGTTGAATTGTGTTTGGTTGCCTATGGGGTCGGTGATTTTTGTTAAAGCGTAATGCGTCATGTGCCCTGAGATTTTATCCATGGTTATGACAGTTTGAGCTCCATCCGGAGCGGTAATGGTGACAGTGCGTCCATTAGAGGTATTAGCGTAAACCAAATTGATTGTACGCCCTGCTGAGTCAATAATCTGACTCAGTACCTGATTGCCGCTAAAAGAGGAGTATTTATAGGTTATGGTGTTGCCATACCTATCGACTTGCGCCATAAGCAGACCTTTGTTATTGAAATAGGCTTTGTCGCCGTTTTTGTATTCCAGTACATAGTAGGATGTGTACTGGCCGTTGTTATAGCTATTAGTTTGTTTGAGGACCAAGTCTTGCAGACTGTAGTTTTTCAGCGCGTATGTTTTTGTAGACGAGTTGTATGCTCCAATGGTATATGACTGACCGTTGCCTAAGTTAAGTGTGCTGTTATTGCCATCAGCGTTTATACTTGGTAGATTCCAGCTCCAACCCGCTCCCAATCCGTTGCTCTCAACCCTATTGTATGTCGTGTTGAAGTAATCACAATCCCAGTCTTCTTGGTATACGGCACTTCCACTGTAGCGCACTGTTTCATATACTGAATAAACATCGCCATAAATACTTCCTGAATAGTAAGTCAGCCAAGTCATGTAGAATTCGTAGCACCAATTCCAATAGGCGTGCCAAGGGTCACCATCGCAGTAGTAATAAAGCAAATCTGGCCCGGAAACATATGGTATATAGCCCGAAAAACGAATGTATTCTTCAATAGAGCCGATCTCAAGAATGCCTTCATACTCAACATACAAGTAGTTAGGCGCGGGATCTTCATAGATAATCGCCCACTCATTTCCATATGCCCATGGGTCGCCAAGAACATCATTAAAATCGCCGCCATAATCCCAACAAATTACAAGAAGCAATTCATTAAGCCAATAGTTTGAAGTTGAAAATGGATATGGGAACGCTTCCCATCCTTCTTCATAATCAATCAAAACGCCATTATTATATGTGTTAATATAGTCTAATGCGTCGAAGTAATCACAGAAGTACTCGAATTCTAAATTCCCAACTTGATAGAGATATTCGTTTCGATAGCAATAATCCTGATAGGGAACAGACCACAATACTGCGTAGTAGACACAATCCCAATCTTCCTGATATAAAGTTGAATCTGATGAGTTGTAAACAAGTGCTAAATTTAAGTCAAAATCGTTTATTCCCGGTAGATTCATGATGTTTTGACTATATTTCAGATTCCCTGAATTGAGGTCAATACTCTCATCGCTCCCATTATTTACCGAGAACGGTGCAACAGGGTCAAAATCTGTATTCTGAGTACCTCCTCGAGAAGGGTATGACCCGCTGGATCCATTAATACGAATTTCGTCAGTTTCTACATTTATCGCTATCCTCACAACATTGTCATTTAGCGTGAGCGTTTTTTGAACGGTACTGAGGCTATTGCCGCTTAGTATCATTGTTTTGGCGGCTTGGTAAACCGAAGGCTCACTTCCAATAGTACAAACAAATAAATCGAACACAAGTGTTACTCGCTCAGTATCATCCGGATACAGTACTAGCAATTGCTCGGCTTCAGCGACGTCAAACATCCCCGTTTTCATAGCAATACTGATTTGAAGAATATCTTTTGCCGAAGTGCCCTTTGCAATTAGCGCCTCTAATTGAACTGAGCTCAAATTGCCGAAAAACTTCTCTATTGTTGCCCAGTCTTCATCGCTTATTGTGTCAAAGGTGATTCTCCCTTCTAAAAGGTCAAATAGGATTACCTCAGGAGCGATGCTATTCTTTCGCTCTGCTTGTTCTTTTTCCCATTTAGCTATGAAATACAACTCTTCTTCAGTGAGAGGCCTAGAAAGTCCCAGATAATCCTGAATATACTGTTTATCGCCTTCAGAAAAGTTATTAAAATCGCTCAGATTGCTCAATAACTCTTTGGCTCTCTCGTCAGACTGCAGTGATCTGCTATTCAGGTAACTGATATTCCGCTTTGGAATAGTTGAAGATACAGCAGATAGCGTCATCGAATAAGAGGAGAACGCTCTTCCTTCTGACGTTCCCAAAGAATCTCCTCTCCCACCACCAGATGCTTCAGAAAGCGTAATTGTTATTTCCCCATCATCGAGAGCTTTGAAACGAAAGGCATTAGTGATTCCGTTCCAAACCATATCAAACGGAATATCTTGATTGACCAAGAAGACAATTTCTCCTGCTTCAAAGCTGATTATCGTAATACCAGTGCCGGAGATTTCCCCAATATCTAATACCTTCTCCCATACCAATGCGCTCAGTGTATCAACCTCTAACATCAAGTCGTCGTATGTTAGGACAAAGGTCATTCCGCTAAAATCTTCTATTTCGTTTGCCCATGTACTTACGGTATAGAGATTGCCTTCAGTTACATTTAGTACAAGCCCGTCACTATCCGAAAAAGAGGCTAAGACAAGTGTCGCTGTCGCAACAAGACCACTATATGTTGCTGTAAGCCCTACGTTCCCAACTGAAGCGGTACTGTCTACTGTTACAATACCGGTAGCACTATTTATACTGACGCCTGCATAGATATCGTCAAGACCGTAGGTGATGGGAACTGCTATTTGTCCCCCGAATGCGTCTATAACAGTGACGCTAATCGTCACTGTTTCATTTGGGCTGCCTGACTTTGGAATAGTTAGGGCATATGAAGACTGGTCGAAGACGAGTTGGACCATGTTAGCGAATGATTGTATGGGAACGCTTGTCTGTACTAGTCTACCAAGGCCAAGCTGGCTGTGTTCATCCTGGCCCCAAGCCCAAATAGTGCCATCAGATTTTATGGCTAGACTGTGCATATAGCCAGCAGTAATAGAGTCAACACTTGTTAATCCGTTAATTTGCACTGGAGTTATACGCTGAGTTGTTGTGCTATCGCCTAGTTGTCCATAATCATTATTACCCCAAGCCCATACCGTTCCGTCTGATTTTATGGCTAGACTGTGCATATAGCCTGCGTCAATAGCAGTGACTCCTGCAAGATTGCTTACTTGTACTGGAACCAATTTTTGAGTTGTTGTCCCATCACCGAGTTGTCCATAGCCATTTGAGCCCCAACCCCAAACTGTACCATCTGATTTGACAGCTAAACCATGATTATATCCAGCAGAAATATCCACTACTCCTGTAAGCCCACTTACTTGCACTGGAACTAATCTTTGGGTTGTTGTCCCATCGCCAAGCTGGCCACTGCTATTGTTTCCCCAAGCCCATACTGTACCATCGGATTTGAGAGCTAGGCTGTAATAAGATTCGGTGGCAATAGCTACCACCCCTGTAAGGTTATTGACTTTTACCGGAGTGGAACTATCAGTTCTTGTCCCATTGCCAAGCTGACCACTGCTATTGTTTCCCCAAGCCCATACTGTACCATCGGATTTGAGAGCCAAGCTGTGATACTGCCCTACAGCAACATCCATAACTCCTGTTAGATTGGTTTGCGCTGGTATGGCACGAATAATAGTAATTCCATCGCCGAGTTGCCCGAAGTTATTTCTTCCCCAAGACCAAATTGCGCCATTTGCCTTAAGTGCCAAACTGTAGCTATATCCAGATGTAATCTCCGCAATGCCTGAAAGTCCATTCACTAGTACTGGAGTGGTACGTTCAATCGTTGTTCCGTCACCGAGCTGACCATAGCTATTCTGCCCCCAATTCCAGACTGTACCATCTAGTTTTAGTGCTAGGCTGTGATACTGTCCTGCAGTTACACTCTCGACTCCTGTGATGTTGCTTACTTGTACTGGGATAGTACGATTAGTTTTTGTCCCATCGCCAATTTGTCCGTAACTATTGCTTCCCCAAGCCCAAACAGTGCCATCCGATTTAACAGCAAGACTGTGTTCCAACCCTGCAACAATACTCACTACTCCCGAGAGATTGCTGATTTGCATTGGGGTGCCACTATCATATGTTGATCCTCTTCCGAGCTGCCCGAAGTCGCCTCTTCCCCATGCCCAAGCAGTGCCATTTGATTTGAGTGCTATACTGTGCCCGTATCCAGCTGCGACAGAAATAATGTCTGCCAAACCATTTACCTGTACCGGTGTAGTGCAAGTACCTGTCGTTGAACCGCCAAGCTGTAAATATCCATTCCATCCCCAAGCCCAAACAGTGCCTTCCGATTTAACAGCAAGACTGTGATAATGTCCGGCCGTAATAGCGGTAACATTAGTTAGTCCGCTCACTTGTATAGGTGTGGGAATGGGATAGTACGATGCTACTCCATTGCCGAGTTGCCCCCAGTTGTTGTAGCCCCATGCCCATACTGTACCGTCTGTCTTAAGTGCTAAATTGTGACTTTCTCCAGCTGCAATAGCAGTTATGTTGTTGAGTCCAACGACTTGTACCAATAACTCGGAATACGATGTTATTCCATTGCCCAGTTGCCCGTAATTGTTATTTCCCCATGCCCATACTGTGCCATCACTCATGAGGGCGAGGGTGTGGGACAATCCTGCCGCTACTTGCACCACTGTCAGCGAGCTGAACAGTTCGAAGTTCTCCTCCGGTGTGGGAGCGTAGCCATGTACGTCAAAATCATCTTCATACTGAACTGTGAGTGTAGAACCTTGTATGCCTGCTAGAGCATTGTCAGTATTAAGATAGCGCCCTGATGTTACCTTGTTGTACAGATGAGTATACTTGTCAGCAGAGTAGAGAATACGTGTAGCAAGGTCGTTTGAGTTAAGAGTGTTGTTATTTGCTAGGATTACTGCTGTAGCGCCAGTTACTCTAGCGGCTGCCATGGAGGTTCCGGTCATGGATCCATAACCTCCACCCGGTATAGCTGAGGTAACTTCACGTCCTATTGCGGCTATATCTACTCCGTTGTAGTTGGAGAAGTAGGAGTATCCCATGTCGGCATTAACCGAACCCACCGATATTACATTGTCCAAACCAAAGCAGGCCGGATAGACCGGCTTAAGCTGTAAGTCTTCTCTGCCGTTACCTGTAGCACAGACAAACAGCATGGAACTGGTTTCCATGGCTTCATACAGCGCTTGATTATATGAGGCATTGCCAAAAGAACAGTTAACAACCGAAGCACCTAAGAGTTCGGCTGTCTCAATAGCCGCTAATATATCTGATGTATATGCATAACCTTGCGAAAATACCGGCAATACCAGTATCTGTATATTGACTCCATACTGATATGCCTCTCCAGCAATAATTCCGGCAATATGTGTGCCATGGGCAAAAGCTAACGGATTAGATGAATCATATACATTTGGCGTCAAAGGATGAAGATATGAAGCATAGGCAGTATGATTCGGGTCAACTCCGGTATCAATGACTGCAACAGTTATGGAAGCTATTGACGAATTGGATGGTGGATTAGTATTAAGTCCGCTGGTTGTTGTAGTTCCAATATCCAAACTGGCTATTTCCATCTCATAGTCAGGTTGGATATAGATAATATCGTTATAAGCACCAGAAGCAATCAGAGATTCTTCAAACTCAGATGGGAATACTTTTTCTGACAGTATTAATACTTCTATGTCGGAATATCTTAATGCTGAAGAACGGGAGTTGTTAACGTTCTGGCTGTTTTTGCTATTCGGTAATACATCAGAAGTTTCAAGAGAGTTTCTTACTGAATCAATGCCATTACTTGAAGCAAGTGTGTATGTAAGTTTTGATTTGAAGGATTCGGCTTTATTTTCCTTATATTTAACTATGAATCTATCGGTTTTACCCACATCAGGATCTATTTCGTCTTGAAGGAGGAGGTTATCATATGGTTGCTCTGTCGGTAGTTTGGGTAGTTGAGCTGCTTGTAAGGCCTTTTGCTGTGTTAATACCGCTGTAAGCGTACTGGTTGAGAAAAGAGTAAGCGCTACCAGTACAGAAATAAAAACCTTCTTGCTAAATTCCTTAACAGACTTTTCTACTTTCATGATTTCATCTCCTCACATATTAACTGAATACAAAAAACCCATGCTACTGTGCCTGACACAGAAAACATGGGTTAAAAGGTTTGTTTTATCGGTGCTTCCTTTGCACCACAAGACGTAAGGGGCATCAATAACTCCTTATTGGCTTGTTTGCTTTTTCAAGCGCACTTTATCATAGCTTTTAGCCCTAAGTCAAATATATTAGGTGAGTTGTGTAGGATTATTATGTGGCAATATCTTAAATGCCCTTGACAGTATGAAGCTTTGGCTCCAGACTCTCCTTCTTTGAGAATCCGGATTATTTGTTCCTCTGTGTAACGCTTGGCTTTCATTTAAGCCCT
>JGI24702J35022_10002463_pt1 | contig 11295 bp, 8 predicted proteins | sample TergutTh196P4_FD_35022 | JGI IMG/M metagenome (IMG submission 35022)
GTCGCGCACATCCACACTTCCAAAAAATGAATTAATAAGTTGAAAATTAGGATTTTCTGTTGTTCCATTATTTTGATAATAAGACAGAATTCCTCTACTGTTTCCAATTATCAAGTCTAATTTTCCGGTTTTTCTTATGTCAAAAAGTTGTGGCGCACTAAAACCATCCACCTTAATATTCTGATAATTCACGACAGGCGGTTTAAATAGTGGCAGTTCACCCGATGTAGCGTTATTTTCAAAAAAAATAAGCGATCCATCGTTATTTCCGCACAAAAGATCTATGTTGCCATCTCCGTTCAAATCGGCAAAAGTGGGATAGAGCGCCACAAAGCCATATTTTTTCAAATCTCCAAAATCGGAGGTTATCCATTCAAATTCAGGATTTTCTTTTGTTCCAATATTTTTATAATAGGTAATAGATGATGAATAGTACGATTTTAACATGCCCTGTCGATAGGTGGCGCTGTCGAAACTTCCATAATTGGCAACAAAAAGATCTAACAATCCGTCTCCATTCCAGTCGAATAATACAGGAACTGCTCCGCTGCCTGCATCTATCATATCTTCTTGCAGAAAAGCTTTGGTTTTTAATACATAATCGTTAATCTTTTCATCATACTGATAGTGCCACACTGAATTAATATCTTCCGATTTTGTGAGCGATGGATCTGAAGGCGAAACAAAGAGATCCGGTTTTTTTGTATTCCAAAAATTCAAAGTAGAAACAGCGGGCATCGAATAGAGGTGTACAGGAGTTTGCGCATTAGGAAAACTATCGGTTTGAAAAACCATCAGCGCTTCCTCTTTTGTTCCGCCATTGAGTAAAAGTTTCAATCCAGGAAAATCGGTATCGCCAATCACTATATCTATTAATTCATTTTCATCGTCATCAAAATTGAATAAAAAAATTGAGGAACCTGTATGTTTCGGGTTATTTTCTTCATGTTTTTTATTGCAATAGGTAAAAAGTGTAATCTCGTTATTATCTGCGGCTTCTGAAAAATTTCCCCAGCACTCATCGGCTAATGTATAATTAAAAAACTCGTTATTATTTGAAATATTTTTCTGAAAATGCACATATTTTCCCAGCACATAAAAATTTAGAATATCCAATTTTCCATTTCCTGTAATATCTGCAATTCCTATATAATCGTCCGGTGAGGCAAAAATATTCACTTCATATCCGTAATAATTTGATTTTATTGGATCTGCAACCAATTTAAAAGCAAGTTCCTGATTTGAAATATTTTCAAAAACGCGTATGCCGCCCAAACCGTAAGTAAAAATATCTGCTTTTCCATCGTTGTTAAAATCTTTTAATATCACCCAATCGTGCAACTCAGGAAAACGATGTTTATATTCAGGCGCAAACACAAATTGGGGATTTGTGTTTGTACCTGTATTCACAAAGGTCAAAATTCTATTTCCATGTTTTTCAAAAGCAATAAAATCGGAAATACCATTTAAATTCAAATCAATTTGAGAAAAATAGACCGAATTGATTCCGCCAGCCCATGGGTACAAAAGTTTTTGCATATTCTTTTTAACTTCAATGTTTTGATCTCTTTCAAAGCCTAATTTATAAAATGAGGATTGAGGGTATAAAACTATAAAAGAGAATGTTAAAAAGAAGAGAAAAAAAATACGCAGTTTCATTTTATTATGTAGTTAGCTGCAATATGAATCAAAAATACCCAACTTCGCCAAGTGATTTTTAACGATGATGTCGTGCTTGTTTTCAGATAAATAGTTTAATGATAGAGTTTGATTTATCATTTTTTTGTGTTTATAAAAATATTGGCAAAAATAAGATAAAATAAAAAATGAGCAATTCAAAAGTAATATAAAAACGGTTATATTACTACATAATAAGATTTTTGTGTTTCTTTGCAGGTTTATTCATTCTCGCGTTTAACAACATGCTAAAAAAAGTAACAAAGCGTTTCTTTAAAATTATTCTTTGGATTATTGGCATTTTTATTGCCCTTGATTTGCTGATTGTTACGCTAATTACGATTCCCCCCATACAACAATTTGCAGTACTAAAAGTATCAAAAATTCTTACCCATATTACCGGCGGCGAAATTACCGTAGATAAAATTTATCTTTCCCCAACCCTAACCCTTACAGCCAAAAATTTTGCCATTAAAGATCATCATTTCAATAATATGATTTTTGCTACAACCCTCAAAGGAAAAATAAATCTGTCTAAAACAAAAAACGGACAAGTGTGTTTATCTTTTGCCCAATTGGATGAGGGCGAAGTCGTGCTACGAAAATATGCAGATGAAGAAAATGTAAATATTGCGATTTGGGCAAAAGGTTTCAAAAAAAATAAAGAAAAAAAATCAAAATTTAAACTGTTATTTGAAAATATAAAACTTAATGAGGTGCGTTTTGTGTTTATTAATGATGACAAACGACTTTATAAAGAAGATAATACGATAGATTATGCCTTTTTTGAACTGCAACATATTGTTCTGGATGTGGATAATTTTTTAGTTTTTGGTCCGGATATCTCTTGCCAAATAAAATCTCTAACGCTTTCTCAACATACGGGTTTTGAGATTTCAAGTTTTTCAGGAAATTTTCGTATTTATTCACAAGGATTATCGCTCGATTCTTTGCAATTTACTACCCCAAACAGTTCATTTAAAGGTGATTTTGCTTTCAAATATAATGATTTTCCGGATTATGCAGATTTTGTAAATTTGATAAATTTCGACACCCAAGTAAAATCCGCTACTTTGGATATGAAAGATGTAATCTATTTTGCGCCGGCGTTAGAAGGAATGAACAATTATTTGGTTTTTTCAGGCTATGTGGGCGGTACTGTTAATCATCTTCAAACCAAAGATATCTACCTGAAATATAAAACACAAACCCATTTTGCAGGCGATCTTTCTATTGCGAATGTATTAGATTTCAAAAAAAGCAGTTTTAATATCTCCTGTAAAGATGTGTTTGTTAATTTTGACGAACTGGCGCAATTCAATCTTCCAAAAGGAAAACAAATAAAACTGCCCAAAGCCATAGAATCTCTTACTTATTCCAATATTCGCGGAAATTTTAAAGGATCTTGGAATCAATTTGATACCGATCTTTCCATACAAACCAACTTGGGAAAATTGGTCGCCGAAATGAAAACGATTTCCCAAAACAGTCATTTTTTATACTCCGGAACAATTACAGGTCATAATTTAGAATTAGGAAAACTTCTCAACCAAACTGATTATTTTACCCAAATAAATTTATCTACTTCTTTTGAAGGCGAAGCAGATAAAACAGATCTGTTACATTCACTTTCCGTTAAAATGAAAGGTGCAATTAATGAGATTGATGTTTGCGGGTATCCATTTCAACACCTTGATTTTCACGGTAACTATGCGCAAAAAAAAGTAAATGTAGCATTGCATTCCCCCGATTCGTTAGCCTCATTTTTCCTGAAAGGAAGCGCAAACTTTGCAAAAGATCTGCCCATTATTGACGCTACATTAACAAAAGTAAATATAAAACTTTCCGAACTGTGTTCATATTTTCCATATTCGTTGGATAGCGCTTCGGCAAAAGGTTTTGATAAGTTGATTCTCAAAGCGCAGCAAACTCCCGATGTAGTTTTTTCTATGGATTCTATTATTATTAATATGAGCGGTAATAACTTAGATAACATAAATGGATTTGTGGGGATTGATAATGCCAAAATGACCAACGGAGTAAAAACTTCGCGTATAGATTGGTTTAGACTTACTGCCATTAACAAACCCGATTTTTTACATCATTACCAAATTCATTCTAATGCTATAAACGTTACTTATAAAACCAATTACAATTTTAAAGATGCGATTTCGGCAATAGCTAATGCCGCAGATTTTTATATTCCTGAAATGTTTGGTTTTTCTTCCGCATCTGAAAAAATAATTACTAATGATAACGATTCCCCTTTCATTGACATAGATCTCCAATTTTTTTATACCAATAATTTATTTCAATTACTGTTGCCACAATTATCTATTACCAGAAATTCATCCGCGCAAGTTTATTTGGGAAAAACAAGAGATGAAGATGAGTTTAATTTGGTATTTCCGTTATTGAATTACGCCGAAGTGGGAAGAGTTAACAATTTGAATGTAAAAGGAAAAATGAATAAAGATGAGTTTTTTGAAATTTTATTACAGTGCGATTCAGCAACCATTTATCAAAAAAAAGGCGGAACGCTCACTTTTTCAAATATTGACGCCCAAACCCGTAGCAATAAAGAAACAATTCAGTTTAATACAAAATGGTACAATCCTAAAATGATTTCCATCCATGAACAAAATCATCTTAACGGATTGTTTTTTGTAGATACAAATCAAAATATGGCAATTAAAGTTACTGATTCTAAGTTTTTTGTACGTGAATCAAAATGGACATTTTTGGGCGAAGACAATATTATCAGTTTCGGAAAACATAACAATCTAATCTTTAACAATTGTGTGCTTTCTTCTTTTATTGGAAAAATTAGCGTGAATGGAGAAATATCAAAACAATTAAATAAAGAGTGTAATTTTTTATTGGATAATTTTGATATTTCGCTGCTCAATACCATGACTGCCAAAATGGGGATGAATTTCGATGGCAACATGGCGCTTATGGGAAGCGTTATTGGAAAGGAGAATCATTTTGAAATTAGAGGAAGATCTTTGGTGAAAGATTTTGTGTTTAATCAGGAACAGTTGGGCGACCTGTTTGTAGCCGCTTTACTTTCAGAAAACGGCGACCCGCTATTTGCCGGAGGAATATTATCAAACACGAATAAGCCCGCTATTAATATTTCCAAATTTGTTTATACCGATTATTTAACATTACCAAACAGAATTATAGAATTAAGGGGAAGGTGGAATGCCCAGACAAAATCGCTTCGTATTCATGCCGATATGGATACGTTAAAATTGGGATTTTTAGCTCCCTTTTTATCCTCGTTCAGCGATATGGTTACCGGCAACGCTTCCGGAAGCTTAGATTTTGTTATGAAACCAGATTCGCTCTATTTTGATGGTACGGTGAAGATTAAAAACGCACAATTGGGAATTGAACCTCTGCATACGGTTTATACAATTGTTGATCAAGAAATTATGTTTAACCCAAAAGGAATTATCTTTAATGATGTTAAAATAAAAGATATTTTTAATAATGAGGCTACTTTATCCGGATATGTGCATCATAATAAGTTTAAAGATTTTATGATTGATTTGAATATGGCAACGAAGAGAATTATGGCGTTAAATACCCAAAGAAAAATGGATGCTTCTTTTTTTGGCGACGGCTTCGTTTCCGGTGATATTTCCATAAAAGGAGATACCAAACAACTTAATTTCTCAAGTCAAAATATTAAAACGCTTTCCGGTTCAACCATAACTTTTCCTATTACTTCTGCAAGCGCCGTATCCTCATCACAAGGAATCTATTTTATAAAAAGTAATGAAAATAAAGAACTTATTATTGAAAAAAACAGAAAATCTTCTACTATCATGGATTTTGATTTTGTTTTTGATATTACCAAAGATGCAGATGTAAAATTGGAGTTAGAACCTATTGACGGAATACTAAAATGTAAAACATCAGGAAAGTTACATTTGTTGTACAACACCAATACAGACGAAATGAATTTGGATGGTATTCTCGCTATTGTGAGTGGAAAATTTCACATGTCGCTCAAAAATTTCTTTCCCCGCGATTTCACGATTGTAGAAGGAGGAACTATCTCTTTTTCAGGACCGCTCACCTCAGCACAATTAAATGTGAGTGCGCTTTACCAAAAATCGGCATCGCTCAATTCTTTAAGTAGCGATCTCAAAATTGGACGTACCGAAGTCAATGCCTATTTAGGATTGACGGGCAATTTAATGAACCCCAACCCTTCTTTCTCTTTTGCTTTCCCAAGATTGAACAACAGCGAACAAACATCTGTATTTGGAATATTAGATACGGCAAACCAGCAAAACGGTATCCGACAGTTCTTTTCATTTGTTTTTCTAAATACTTTTATCACTACGGAAAATATAAATGCCCCTTCTATGGGAATCGGCACCGGCGGCGACCTGGTTGCCGGCATTCTTAATTCGTTTCTTGCAGGACAATCCAACAAAGTAAATATTGGCGTAAATTACATCAACAATCAGGACGAGAACAGTAATTATCAGGAATATTCAATGGATGCTTCGGTAAATTTATATAACGATAAATTATGGTTGAAAACAAGTCTGGGATTAGGATATGATAACAGTAGCGAGGCTAAAAACAACAATTTTGTCGGAGATGTAGGGTTTGAGGCTATTATTAACGACAACTGGAAATTTAACATTTTTTATTTCAACGATACCAATCAGGGTGTATTAAGAGTAGGGCAAGGTCCGCAGCAAGGCGGTGGGGTAGGATTAAAATTCAGGCAAGATTTTAATAACCGAAAAGATTTTATGGAAAGTTGGAAAATTAAAAAGAAAGATAAGAAAAAATAGGATTAAACTAAATATATTTACAATGAATAATAAAAAATTTACTACCATTATAATCTTTTTGGGTGTTTTAATTTTATTAGGATACCTGTTTTCTAATATTTTGATATTTATACTTTTATCAATAATTTTTGCGGCGGTAGGTTCCCCTTTGATGAAACTGTTGCAAAAAATAAAAATCAAAAACTGGTCATGTTCTGCCTCGCTTGCCGCCGGAATTACTTTGATTGTTTTATTAGGATTGCTTTCGCTGGGGGTTTGTATATTAATACCTTTTATAATTAAAGAGATAGAGGTTGTTTCTTCCATTGATCCTACTCTTTACACAAAAGCGTTTGAAAACTGGCTACATAATGCCGATCAGTTTATGTATCGAAACGGTTTTTTAAATCAGAATGAAACCCTCAGTGATATTATTTTAACCCAAATGAAATCTTTTGTTGCTTCCATAAACATATCAAAATTAGCGGGAAATATTTTTTCGTTTGCTGCTGGATTTTTAATTTTGCTGTTTTCTGTGATTTTTCTTTCCTATTATGCGTTAAAAGACAAAGAGTTTTTCTTCAAGATGATACGTCGTGCAATTCCTGTTTCATTTAGAGATAATTATGATAGAATTTTGACGCAAACGCGCGTTCAGGTGGTACGCTATTTTTCGGGCGTATTATTAGACAATATTATTTTGGGTGTAGCGATTGGAGTGGCATGTTATTTTGCTAAAATTCCCAATGCTTTATTGATAGGGTTTTTAGCGGGCGTGTTAAACACAATTCCTTACGTAGGTCCTTTTATTGCGTTGGGGTTAGGATTGGTAATTTCCATTATTTCACTTCTTCCCACCGAACCTACTGCTGAAATGTTGTCTTTGCTCTTTTGGAAAATGGCTATTATCTTTGCCGTTCTCAAAGCCATTGATATGTTTGTACTTACTCCCATTATTTTTGGAAAAAGTATTCACGTGCATCCCGTTGAAATTTTTATTGTAATTTTATTAGCGGGTTATTTGGGCGGTATATTGGGGATGATTTTTGCGGTTCCTGCCTACTCCATGCTTCGTATTGTAATCAAAGAGTTTTTCGGGGTGTATTATTTAGAGAATATTTCTAATTTACCAAGTGGTTTTTTTTATTAATTTATTGAAAAGAGAAATGATAAAGTAAAAGTAATGGTAGCATGACATTATTTTAACCCATTTTTTTTCCGTATTAAAAAAAGTTTTATTCAAATGTTTTTATATAAAAAAAAATCTATTTTTGCCGCCCCATTTAAAAGAGTTCTTTGTTGGAGATGAAGTGATAAATGGGTTTGAAAATCAAATTGTTTATAAAAAAAATAAAACGATAAATAAAATGGGATCAAGAAAAAGAATAGCGGCAGATGCACGAAAAGAGGCTAAAAAAAATGTGTATATGGCTCGGTTAATAGATAACCCTACCTCGCCCAGAAAAACAAGAATTATGGCAGATCTAATTCGAGGAAAAGAGATAGACTATGCCTTGAATGTATTGAAATATAGCCGTAGAGAATCTTCTGAGAAATTGTTGAAACTTTTAAAATCAGCTATCGCCAACTGGCAAGTAAAAAATGAAGGACAACGTATTGAAGATGCACAATTATATATTAAATATATTTGGGTTGATGGAGGCAGAATGTTGAAAAGATTACGTACAGCCCCACAAGGACGCGCCAATCGCATCAGAAAACGCTCCAATCACGTAACCATTATTTTGGAAGATAAATCAAAAAGTAATTTAGAAAATAATATTGAATAAGTATGGGTCAAAAAGTTAATCCTGTAGGTTTACGATTAGGAATTATCAGAGGTTGGGATTCTAATTGGTACGGCGGCAAAAGTTTCGCCGGAAAAATTGTTGAAGACGACAAAATCAGACGCTATCTGAACGCGCGTCTCTTTAAAGCCGGAATCGCTAAAATTTATATTGAAAGAACCTTAAAATTAGTTACTGTAACTATCAACACTGCCCGTCCCGGCTTAATTATCGGGAAAGGCGGATTAGAAGTAGATAAACTGAAAGAGGAATTGAAAAAAATTACGAGTAAAGATATTCAAATCAATATCGCAGAGGTAAAACGTCCGGATTTAGACGCTAATTTAGTGGCACAAAATGTTGCCAAACAAATTGAAGGCAGAGTTTCCTATCGTAAAGCCGTAAAAACAGCCATTGGATCAACCATACGTGCCGGCGCAGAAGGAATTAAAGTATCCGTTTCCGGTCGTCTCGGTGGTGCTGAAATGGCTCGTAGCGAACATTTTAAAGAAGGAAGAACCCCGCTTCATACTTTAAGAGCAGATATAGATTATGCAACTGCAGAAGCTCATACTACCTACGGAAGAATTGGCGTTAAGGTTTGGATTTGTAGAGGTATTATTTATGGAAAACGTGACCTCTTCAATGCAGCCATAGAATTAAAAGAACAAAAAGGCGGAGCAATGAAACGTACAGGACGTGGAGAAAGAGGAGAAAGAGGAGAACGTGGTGAAAGAGGAGAACGCCGCGAAAGAAGAGAACGATATTAATCATAAGGACATTGCACGCAATGTCCATTAAAATTTTAGAATATAAACAGAAAAATTAATTCACAATGTTACAACCCAAAAAAACCAGATACAGAAGACCGCAGAAAGGTCGGATGAAAAAAATTACCAAACGTGGCGCCGAAATTAGTTTCGGTTCATTTGCTATTAAAACATTAGAAGAACATTGGATTACCGGACGTCAAATTGAAGCCGCCCGTCAAGCAATTACCCGTTACATGAAACGTGAGGGACAGTTGTGGATAAGAATTTTTCCCGACAAACCTGTTACCAAAAAACCCGCCGAAGTGCGTATGGGAAAAGGTAAAGGAGCGCCCGAATATTTTGTTGCTCGCGTAAGTCCCGGTAGAATTTTATTCGAAGCCGAAGGCGTACCCTACGAAATAGCAAAAGAAGCGCTTCGACTTGGCGCCCAAAAATTACCCGTTTCTACAAAATTTGTAGTTCGAAGAGATTATTCACCCGAAGTATAATAAGTGCAGTAATGTGCAAAAAAAAATAGAACAATAGAGCATTATGAAACAACAAGTAGTAGCAGAACTTTCAACCCCTGAATTGAAAGAAAGATTGGTAGAAGAAAAATTACAATTGAGTAAATTGACGTTAAATCACGCCGTTTCTCCTATTGAAAATCCCAATAAAATAACTGAGCAACGCAAAACTATTGCCCGCCTCAAAACCGAAATACGTAAACGCGAATTAACCGCATAAATTCAAACATCATGGAAGAAAAAAGAAACAACAGAAAAGTACGTGAAGGATTAGTTACCAGCAATAAGATGGAAAAATCTATCGTGGTAAGCGTAGAAAGAAGGCTAAAGCACCCCAAATATGGAAAATTCTTAAAAAGAACTACCAAGTTGATGGCGCACGATGAAAAAAACGAGTGCACTATTGGAGATAAAGTAAAAGTAATGGAAACACGCCCGTTAAGCAAAAATAAATGTTGGCGTCTAGTAGAAATCATTGAAAAAGCGAAATAGTTATGGTACAACAAGAATCAAGATTAGCAGTAGCCGATAATAGCGGCGCCAAAGAAGTTCTAGTAATCCGTGTATTAGGTGGAACAAAAAAACGGTATGCCGGCATCGGCGACAAAGTGATAGTTACCATTAAAAGCGCTATCCCTTCAGGAAATGTGAAAAAAGGTACGGTAACCAAAGCTGTAGTTGTTCGCACAAAAAAACATATTCGCCGCCCAGACGGCTCCTACATCAAGTTTGACGATAACGCCGTAGTATTGCTCACCGCCACAGAAGAATTGCGCGGTACGCGTATCTTCGGACCTGTTGCTCGCGAACTTCGCGAAAAACAATATATGAAGATCGTTTCGCTAGCACCCGAAGTACTGTAAGGTATTTTATGGTAATCTCTCTGTAGAATGAATTAATTGTTTTTTATTTAATAGAATGATACTTGCGCTCTCCGCAAGTTTTTTATAAATTCATTTTGAGTACGAATCCCCAATGATGGGAAAAAACTTTTTTTTTATTTTATTTTTTGGCGCGCTCTTGATAGGAGCCAATGCGCAATATTGGAATGTAACCGGAAATTCCAATACCACTTCTTCCCATTTTATCGGCACTTCCGATTGCCAGCCCCTTGTTTTTAAGACACGCGGATTAGAACGTATGCGATTGGAAAAAAATGGAAGTATCTGGTCTGCCGATAGTTTTGCCTGCACAGCAATGCCGCCCAAACGACCGGCAAAATTTACCATATACTTTTCGTTGGCGGTGGATGTTTTGCCCAACTCGTTTACGGCAGACCCCAGCGAGAGCATTTGCTCTTTGAGGTTTAACCCTTCTAAAATTTTTGACGACCTTTCATAAACACCCACCATTTTACCGATGGCAAGCGTAGCATCATCTCCCAAAACGTCTCCCATAGATATGTTTAAGATGTCGGATGCTTCTACAAACTGTTTTACCAAATCTTCGGTATTGATGCCGAGTTTTCCGGCAATGTAGGCAAGGTTGTTCAGTTGTTCCCGACTTGTGCGGGTGTCCATCTTCTTAAAACTGTCGTTCAGTTTTTCCACCTGTTCGCGGGTAAGGTTGGTGGTTTTAATAACATCGCTGTAATAGTCGTCCATCGCGGCGAGGTCGGTGGCGGTTTGTTTCAGCGTGCTCACTATGGAATTAAACGCGCTGAACATCTGCGTAAAACCTCCGATACCTGCACCGAACAGCATTAATTTTTTTTGCATCTTTTCCCACGAATTTGCTGCAGATGCAATAT
>JGI24702J35022_10002464_pt1 | contig 11294 bp, 8 predicted proteins | sample TergutTh196P4_FD_35022 | JGI IMG/M metagenome (IMG submission 35022)
CTAAAGACGGGTTGAGAGTGGTCAATACACCAAACTGCATAAAGTGGAATACTTTTAATTCCATTTTCAAAACCAAAGTTTTTTGCCGAGACCCGTATTGCATTTTTAATATTATATTTTTTACTAAAAACCTCTAAACTCTGGGATCTGGCTGACTCCCATGATTTGACCTCAATCGGAATGATTGTGTTTTCCAGCTGAATAACAAAATCAAGCTCCGCTTGGTTATTACTTTCACAGTAATAAAATCTAAAACCATCTTTTCCTTTTCCTTCCCTTCCTCGCCTTAAATTCTTCGCCTTTCCTATCCTGACACTTTTCAACGCTACCCTTTATATGTCGTAAAAGTTTGCATTTATTCTCCCGCTTATCTCTCTGTTATTTGTATTATATATACTTTTTTCGTTCAAATATTACAAATTTTAATCCTTTATTCTGACTCTTTATTCCTTTCTATCCCACCATATCTCTCCATGGCGACTACTGTTATCGCCTTTCGTACCACAACGCATCCCTTTCCTTTCCCTACATAAATTTTCCTCTCCCTCCATTCAAAGCATATAAAAATTTGAAAAACGCCAGTAATAGAGAAAGAATGGATGTTCCATGATGTGATATAATAATAGCCACAAAAAGGCGGAGGCTTAATAGACATAAAAGGCGGAGGCTTAATAGCCATAAAAGGCGGAGGTTGCCGAGAAGCGGAGGAAGCGGATGTAGCGGATGTTGCGCAGTTTCATTCCTATTGGGAACACAATGATAAAAGAAAATTTGACGCCGAGTATAAGCGCAACAGACAAAGGGGGGTTACTATGAGAATGAAAATTTCCGCACTTTTAAGTAGAGCGTTACAGACATAAAAGAGGATTACCATGAGAATAGGAATTACAGAACCAGAGTATTTGATCATAACAGACTCAAACGAAAAAAAATATTTCGGAGGCTGCCAAGAGTGGTATGAGGATCGTTGGCGAAAAATGTCCGGATGCGGACCGGTTGCAGCCTCAAATCAGATATGGTATATGATGCGTCTATATGGAGGGAAAGAAAAAAACTATACGGCGCGTTTGCAAGCTTGTGTTGAAAACAGTGTGTCGAGTCCACAAAGTGAAAAAGATGGGACCATAGAGTGCCTGCAAGCTGGAAATGAGCGGCAAATGGAGCGGTCGGAAAGTGGAAAAGACATATATGTGACGCTAATGCAAGAAATGTTCTCTTATGTTACCCCAAGTATCAGGGGCGTTAATACTTCAGAGATCTTTACGACTGGTATTATGAGATTCGGTATGGACAGGGGACTTAGAATCATGCCTCAAGTACTTGAAATACCTTCAAAGAGTATCTGTCGTCCGAGTATTGAAGCGGCTGGGGAGTTTATTTTGCGCGGCATAAGAGCTGACGCGCCTGTGGCTTTTTTAAACCTGTCAAAGGGAACGCTCCGCAATTTGGATAACTGGCATTGGGTAACGATTATCGCAATAGAGACTGAGACAAAGTATGTCGAAGTTTGTGATTGTGGAGAAAAATTTGAAGTTGACTTTTCAGAATGGCTGAAAACAAGTAAGTTGGGCGGTTCGCTTGTATTTATAACTTTATAGTATAGCATGTGAAACCTGGTCTCTGATCAGCAAAAAACCTTCTTGTCCTTTCATAGCCTTTTCTCACCTCGTTTTCCCCTTCCTCGCCTCTTCTTTTAACTTTGAAATCCTGAAACTTTCTGCTATCACCTTTCGCATCTCGCCAAATGTGAGCACTTACTCTCCTAATACATTCTTTGATATTTCATGTTTTATACATCTATTTCATGCCAGTTCACATTTTTCCTCCCTTTATTCACATTTAACATTCCTTTGTCTCCTGTCACCTCTCCACATTGCTTTTCACATCCGCTTTAGTACTGACCTATATTGATCAAACACTGACGGATCATCAGCAGAGATAGAGGCTGGTGACTACACAGGAACTACGGCGACAATAAGAGGCGCCTGAAAATCTATTTTTTAATGCTAATAAGTCAGAAGAGTGGCATAAACGCTTATTACAGCGGGATGACCGGGAACATTACTGACGTATTTGCTAGGAGAAAACCATAACTGAAAACTCCGGTTTGGTTAGTCCATTCCGCTATTCAATCCAGTCGATAACTGACGGGATTTAATGACTGTAGAAAATTCAAATCGCTTTAAGACTTCTATAAGTCGTAAAGCATCCAGAATTCAGATGGAGATTGTACTCCGCCTGAATCTGTTCCGCCTGAAAAGGCGAGAGTCTTAACTCAAGACCCCACCTCAATAGGTGATGGTGGATAAAAAGACCAACAGATGAAAAGGTGTCGCTCTTTATGACGAAACATTGGCAGGCCGATTCAAGGAGTCGTGAAAATCGGGCTGGATTCCACCGAAATGATAACGACGGAACTGGACGAGTATGTCGTTACAAAAGAACTGAACCGGCACTTCGACAAATTCTTCGAGGGCTACCGCAAGGGAACTGAGCGCCGCACCGATAAGATTGAAGTTTGGATTTCAGGCTTCTTTGGGAGCGGTAAATCTCACTTTTTGAAGATACTCTCTTACTTGCTCGGCAGTAGCGTCTACGACTGCAAAAAGGCGATAGACTTCTTCGACGGCAAGATTACCGACAGCCGTATCATGGCTGACATACAAGTCGCCTCCGACACAAGCGCGGACGTTATCCTCTTTAACATAGACGCGGAAGCGGATTCCGATTCCAAAACAAACAAAGACCCCGTTGTAAGGGTGTTTATGAAAGTCTTTAACAAGATGCAGGGGTTCTGCGGCTCTATGCCGTGGATTGCCGACTTGGAAAGGCAGATGGTCAAGGACGGCAAGTACGACGATTTCCGCGCCCGCTTCAAAGAGATTTCCGGCATCGAGTGGGAAAACACCCGCGAGGACTTCTATTTTGAGCAGGACAATATCGTACAGGCATTATCCGAAAGTACAAGAATGAGCGCGGACGCCGCCCTTTCATGGTACAATAAAGCGTTGAGGGGCTTGGGAACGAGTGCGGTGGGCAGGCGTGGGTTATCTGCACCGGGCAGGAAGATATTGATTCCATAACCAACGTGAACCGCGACGCATTTTCAAAGATTATTGGGCGATTTGACACGCGTCTTTCGCTTTCCTCGGCGAACGTAGACGAGGTTATCAAAAAAAGGCTTCTCGCCAAAACAGAAGCTGCGGCAGACAGGCTGCGCCTTGTCTACAACGATAAAGCGGCGATTCTTAAAAACCTCATCACCTTTTCACAGGACACGCCGGAAAAGCGGTTGTACGATTCTTCGGAAGACTTCGCCGATGTGTACCCGTTTACCCCCTATCAGTTCAACATTCTGCAAGCCGTTTTCAACGGCATCCGCACTCACGGGGCGTCGGGCAAGCATCTTTCCGAGGGCGAACGCTCACTGCTGAACGCTTTCCAAGAAGCCGCCATCTTCGACAAAGCCTTGAAAATGCTTGATATTTATGAGGGCAACCACTCCTATGTGCTTGACCCCGAAACAATGAGGATGGTTGCGGAGATAGAAAAAATCACGAAACTGCAATCGCCATATTCCGAAATCTACAAGCTACCCAAACTCACGGAACAGTTTATGAACCGTTTTGTCCGGCTGTTGGAAGATGAGTGCGAACCTATCCGCGCTAGCGTAAAAGCAGATTATGATATTACGTCGAGCTATTGCATGAGGGCAGCCCCTATAAACCCGCAATCTACAACCGCGTGATGGAAAACGTAGCCTGCACATGGTTCAACCGCTTGATTGCCCTGAGGATCATGGAAGTCAACGACTGGCTCCCCTCCAATATCCGCATACTGTCGAGCCGTGAACCGGGACGCGCCGAACCGGACGCGATGCGCGAGGTCGAGAGTCTTGATTACGTCAGTCAACCGAAAATCGCCGAACTGCGGACAGACACGGATATAAACGCTTCCGAAAAACTGTACAAGTATATCCTTATCTCCCAATGCAACGCACTGTCAGCTTTGCTGCCGGGAATGTTCCAAAAGGAACACGACTACACCGAGCTGCTCCTGCCCGACGCGCTGCTTGCCGGAGGCGGCATCGTCAATGAGCTTGTGACCACGATTCACGAGAACAACTTTGATGTCGATAAACAGGGGCAAATTGAGATTGTCGGTTGGCTGTACCAGTTTTATATCTCAGAAAAGAAAGACGAAGTTTTCTTGGGGTTGAAGAAGAACATAAAAATCAACAAGGACACTATCGCTGCCGCCACACAGCTTTTCACGCCAGAATGGATTGTGAAGTACATGGTGGAAAACAGCTTGGGACGGCTGTGGCTTGATACCCACCCCAATGTGGATTTACGCTCAAAATGGAAATACTACGTTGACGAAGTTGAACAAGAGCCGGAGGTCGCAGAGCAGATCCGGGTTCTACGATCACAAAGCCCCGTGAGACGCCTGGAGGACATAAAACTGATAGACCCCTGCATGGGCAGCGGTCATATTCTGGTGTACGCCTTTGACGTGCTGTTTCAGATTTACCAAAGCGAGGGCTATTCCGAGCGCGATATACCGAACCTAATTCTGAAGAACAACCTTTACGGTTTGGATATCGACGACCGCGCCGGACAGCTTGCCTACTTCGCGCTGATGATAAAGGCGCGTAGTTACAACCGCCGCTTCTTACAGCCGGAGAACATACCGCAGCCGATGGTTTACGCCGTTCCCGAAACGAAAATTGATCTTATCGGCATTGGTTTATTCCTTGGAGCAAGCATGACTGAGAGTGAAAAAATAGCATCCTCGGAGGACTTGAAGTATCTCGTTGAACTTTTCAGCAAAGGCAAGGAGTACGGCTCTGCCATGAAAATTGAGCTTGAGATTAATTATGAGCGGCTTCGGAAGTATATACATGACTATTCGCTGGGGCAAATGACGTTTGAACATAATGAATTCGTTCAGCATGCGGAATACTTAGACCACATGATTGATGTTGCTGCCGTGCTTTCGCGAAAGTATGACGTAGTGGTGACGAATCCGCCGTATATGAGCGCGAGTAATATGAATAGCGCTCTTTATGATTTTACACAAAAAGTCTATTCTAATAGTAAAAGCGACCTTTTTTCAGTATTTATTGAGAAATACTTGTTACTGTCAAAAATGCAGGGGTGCATTTCCATGATAACAATGCGAGCATTGAATCGGGTGGTCGGACTACCGTAGCCAAACTGTTTTACAACGTGGCTAACAGGACGATTGGGCTTGTCGGTATGTGGGATTGCGTTGCTTTTGACAAAGTTGCCGGGATTACGTTCAAAGACAAAGACGGCATACAGATTATGAAAGACTTTATGACGTCCGGCTCTTTTGCTCGTGGTAAGGAAGAAAAGAACGCCAACGCTTCAATGATGTTTGTGGGGAACATCAAGCCAACAGAAATATTAGAAGCGAACCTTGCCAAAACAGCAAAGCAAATGCTTGAAAATGGCGAAAAGATAAGAAATCAAGTTTTAATTATCTTGCATTATGGCGGTTACTGTGTATACAAACACTTACAAATGGGCTATTATGGCTCACTTCGCTTAAATAGAATTAAGCCAATCAAAAGACACAACTGAAACTGAATAGGAACAGACGGCCAACCGGCGGTTTTTTTGATACACATGCGATAGTTTTATTTACATAACATAAAAGAATTTTGCCCAAATGGGAAGAAACTCTTTAAGCCTTAATTCCCAAGGAATATTCTACCACATAGGTAGAAAGCGGTTGTGATAGCAAATACAAAAGAAATACCGCGCAATCATGCAGAAAATGGTAAAAAATGCAACGACATATGCTGGCATATGCTTATACCCGACAGTTCGACCTACACCCAACAGTTCGGCATACGCTTGTTTAAAGCGTTGTATTGTGCTATCTTAGTTAAATAGACGCAAGGCGGGGTGATCCGTGATGAAAAAATTACCGATAGGGATTCAGAATTTCAAAAAAATCATTACCGGCAACTATGTTTATGTCGACAAAACACAGTATATCTATAACCTGATAAACGGCGCGAGCTACTATTTCCTATCGCGTCCGAGGAGGTTCGGAAAATCGCTTTTGCTCGACACCATAGGCGAGGTTTTCGGCGGCGATAAAGAGCTTTTCAGGGGGCTTTGGATATATGATTCGGACTATGATTTCACAAAACATCCGGTAATCAGGCTCGATATGAGCAATATAGCGAATGATACGCCTGAGCTACTGAAAGACGCCATCATGCTCGCTTTGGGCGGACGCATACAAGACGAAGGTTTTGACATTGCCGATGGAATCCCTTCACATATGTTTACACGGCTGATCGAACTCCTGCATAAAAAATACAAACAAAGAGTCGTCGTACTTATAGACGAATACGACAAGCCAATTCTGGATCATATAACCGACATCGAAACATCTGACGCCAACAGACAAGTCCTTCGGGGCTTTTACGGCATCCTCAAATCAATGGATCCATACCTCAAATTTACATTTATTACGGGCGTAACAAAGTTTACTAAAACCTCAATATTCTCCGGTCTCAACAATCTAAAAGATATTACTATGCTGGAAGCATACGCGGATATCTGCGGTATTCCAATTGGAAGCCTGGATGAGTACTTTGATGAACACATTGATCGCCTGTCTCAAGATAATGATTTCAAGCAATACGACAGTATATATGATGAAATCCTGAACTGGTACGACGGTTATTCGTGGGATGGGGCAACAAGGCTATTTAACCCGTACTCACTGCTTAACTTTATTGACGACAGGAAATTTATGAATTATTGGTATGTGAGCGGTACCCCATTATTCCTCATTGACATGATTAAGAAGAAACCGGAATCATTTCTGGCGCTCAGAAATCTTAAAATCACTGAAATGATGCTTGACACTTTTGATATCCGAAAAATGGAAATAGAACCGCTGCTGTTTCAAACCGGGTATCTTACAGTGAAGGAAGTCATAAAAACAAGAGGTTCGCCGATTTATCGTCTTGATATGCCCAATTTTGAAGTCAGGGACGCGTTCAATCTGCAGATACTGTCGGGATTGACGGAGAGCGGAGACGTCACAACCGGGCAGGCGCGGTTTGAAATACAAGAGGCGCTTGAAAAAGGCGATCTGCAAAAAATGCTTGTCATACTCCGCAGCCTTTTCGCTTCAATTCCCTATAATCTTCACGTCGACCTCGAGGCGTATTACCACTCTATATTCTACGCTACGATGACTGTACTCGGGTTTGACATGGACATCGAAGTCTCGGTGTCAAGAGGTAGGGTCGACGCAGTTCTTGATCTTGAGGACAAGGTTTATGTGATGGAGTTCAAGTATAAAAAATGCCCGCCTGACGCTAATGAGGAAGATAAGCGAAAGCTGTTTCAAGAAGCTCTGGACGAGGCAATGGCGCAAATAAACGACAGGGGATACGCCGAGAGGTACAAGGGCAGCGGCAAGGCGATCTACCGTGTTGCGTTCGCCTTCATCGGCAGGGACGAAATCGAGATGAAAAATGAATAAACTCAGGCATGCGAAGCGTATAGCAAAGTCGGCGAGGAACTGCTGTTAATAGAAAGCCCGCTCACGGATCTGCGCCGTATGGACATAGTTGTTGATTTTGACCGTGAACAGTTTATCATTGAACTGAAGCTATGGAAAGGCAAAGCGGAGTTTATCCGCCCCCACCCGCCCCCACCTATAGAGTTGGGGTCTTGAGTTAAGACTCCCGCCTCTTCAGGCGGAACATATTCAGGTTGAGTACAATTTCCATCTGAAGTCTCTGGATGCTTTACTACTTCTATAAGTCGTAAAGCGGTTTGAATCCACCTTGCTCTGCCACTCCTGCGAGTGACCTTCGCCGTCAAGCGTGTCTTTCTTGATCTCGGCTTCCCAATTCTCCACGCCCTTGCCAATCTGGCAATCGGGCTGCGGCAATCCAATTTCTAATCGTCGATCGTGACGGTATTTGTGCTTTCGCTCCAATCGACTGTGCAACCAAGGGCTTCGGCTACAAACCTGATGGGGATCATGGTCCGGTCGTTAAATAGAATCGGTTCGACGTCCATGTCAACAATTCGCACAACATCGTGATCATTGACACTCAGCAAAAGACTCCCGATCGTCAATGACACCGATACATCATCACGAATGTTTTCTATAACTATATCAAATTTCACTATAAACTAAAATATTCGTCGACAACATTTGGAATGATTGTAACTGTTTCCTACATGTTTTGGCTCGTTTGGTAAATGAAGACGTGAGTGCCGGTGGATATACAAATCTTGGCATTTATGGCATCCCTGAAGGATAATGGGACACAAATTCCGCAAAATGAGCGTGTGCAGTAGGATTAATAAATGGAAAGGAATATCCGGTATGTCCGCTAAATATTTTATTTGCATCATCCACTTGTAATCGCCTTCATTTTGTGGCATAATGATGCAGATTATGAAGTCGTGAAGGAGATAAACCGTGAAAGTATTTGATTACAAAAACGCTCCGAAAGCTCTGCTCACGCCGGATATTGTGTCAATGCTTACGAGTATCCACGAACACAAGGGCAAGCAAGAGCTATTTATCGAGGAGTATTCCGACACGCTTACCACGCTGATGGAAATTGCAAAAGTTCAAAGTACGGGCGCATCCAACCGCATTGAGGGTATTCAAACAACTGACAGGCGGTTAGAAGAATTGGTCAGAGACAAATCAGCGCCCCGCAACCGAACGGAACAGGAAATAGCGGGGTATCGCGACGTTCTCACCGTAATTCACGAAAGCTACGATTATATTAACCCGCGCCCGAACATCATTTTACAACTGCATAAACAGTTATACTCGTTTGCGGGAACATCAATTGGCGGGTCGTATAAAAACGCCGATAACTTCATTACTGAAACCGACGCGGATGGTAACGAAAAAATCCGTTTCACACCTGTTCCCGCGTATCTGACCGCAAATGCGATGGAAAGCCTTTGCAATTCATTTATTAAAGGTATAGAAAAGAACGAATATGACCCACTTCTGCTTATACCTATGTTTGTTTTGGATTTTCTTTGTATTCACCCCTTCAATGACGGTAACGGGCGTATGAGCCGCTTGTTGACGCTGCTGCTTTTCTACCGCGCAGGATATATCGTTGGGAAATATATCAGTTTAGAAAAACTGATTGAGAACACCAAAGATACTTATTACGAGGTATTGCAGGACAGTTCAACGGATTGGCGCGACAACATAAGCGACTATACCCCATTTGTCCGATATTATCTCGGAGTTGTGCAGAAAGCGTACAAAGAGTTTGAGGAGCGTGTGACCTATCTGCTACATCGCGGATTATCAAAGCCCGATCGCATAAAAGCTGTAATAGATCGGAAAATCGGTAAAATCACAAAAAAGGATATTATAGAAGCTTGCCCGGACATCAGCAAGGTAACGATAGAGCGCACCCTGACCGCACTTGTCAAGAACGGATATTTAGTCAAAACCGGCGGCGGGCGTTTGTCTGCTTACGGCAAAACAGATATTTAGTCAAAACCGGCGGCGGGCGTTTGTCCGCCTCCGGCAAAACGGATAATCAGCCATACGATTCTTCGACTCCCGCTGGGTTTCGGGTGAAGCCCGCTTTGCAAAAACGTAGAATGCATTTGCGCCGCTATAGGAGCTCGATATAATTATTTATTGTTTCAACGGCGTCGTCAAATTCGCTGTGCAACAGTTGTTCGGCGATTGTGCTTAACAAGTCCAAGGTCTTTTTCGACCATTTCGCATTCTTTAGTTCCGCCAGCGTTTCGTCTGCGACATTGTCGTCATACTCTTCGCAGGCGCCTTTTATAGCTAGAAGCTTTTCTCTCAAGTATGTCTTATCCTCGACTGTCTCGTTACTGCCGGATGCGGCAGGCGCTGTCTGCGAGATCAGTTTATCCCTGAAAGAGCGCAGTGAATAAAGAAAGGCGGGCGTATCGGCCTTTAGTTTCTCGAGATCGCCTTCCCGCGCGGCAATTTCCAATTCCAGGGCTTGACTGGACAATTCCTTATTGCCGATACTCGCAAGCGCGCTTTTTATACCATGTACGTTAATAATGTAAATCCGCATATTGTCTTCTTGGTCATAATTGCTCTTATCCGATATCGATTCAAGCGCCGAAAGAGCTTTTGAGGCGTCCCTTATAAAAACCTCGGAAAAACGGGGATCAATTACCTGTTGAACAGCAGCGCTATCTTCAAAAGAATGGTTCTTTGATGATTTCACATGCTGTTTAGCCGCATAAACGGCTTCACGCGGATGCCTGTCACGTATCAGCCTGTTGAGCACAGCGTTTAGTTGGCGTATATCAATAGGTTTTGAAATAAAATCATCAAACCCATTTCCCAGAAATACGTCGGCTTGCCCGGAAACGGCATTTGCGGTCAGCGCCACTATAGGACGATTATATCCCATACTCCTTATAATTTTGGTCGCCTCAATGCCATCCATTTTTGGCATCATATGGTCCATAAACACAATGTCATATTCGCGGCCTCTCTTGATTTGCTCAATTGCCGCAATTCCGCTGTCCGCCGAGTCGATTTTTAATTCATAGGGCGCCAGAAGCCCTTTAGCCACGTAGATATTCGTTTCAACGTCGTCAACAATCAAAACGCTGCCGTAAGGCATTGATTCGCGAGTTATTTGTACTCTTCTCATCTGCGCCCTGCTGTTAGAGCGGAAGTTATGTAAATTGTTAGCCACTTCCTTGCCTAATACTTCGGAACCGATCCTTTCCTGTGGTATATAAACGGTAAACTTGGAACCTTTACCGATTTCGCTTTCCACGTGTATCTTGCCGTTCATAAGGTGGAGTAACTTCTGTGTAATACTCATTCCGAGCCCGGTACCCTCTGTCGAGCGGTTAGTTCCCTCGCCGAATCTGGAATACTCGTCAAACAGCTTTTCAACATTTTCCTTTGTCATTCCTTGTCCCGTATCACTGACGCAAATAATAAGCGTTGTTGTATCGGCGCTTGCGCCGCTGCTGCTTGCGCTACCACCGCTATTGACTCCGCCGCCGCCACTCATTACTCCGGCGGCGCTTATCGCTTCGCCACCACCGCCTTCCCCGGCAGCGGTCACGCCTGCACCACCGCCTTCCCCGGCAGCGGTCACGCCCGCACCGGCGCCTGCACCACCGCCTTCCCCGGCAGCGGTCACGCCCGCACCGGCGCCCGCATCGCCATCTACACCGGCAGCAGCTACAGACATTTTTACCAGACCCTCATGTGTATATTTAAACGCATTT
>JGI24702J35022_10002465_pt1 | contig 11293 bp, 8 predicted proteins | sample TergutTh196P4_FD_35022 | JGI IMG/M metagenome (IMG submission 35022)
CTCGCGTTGAATATCGCCCACGCCGGGCGAGTTCTTCGCGACCTTTTTCGCTGGCGGTTTGGTGTAAAAAAATTCGTGCTTGTTCAGTAGGCTTTAGGTATGTCCACATTATAGCACAATTGCGGCAGAAAGACAACAGGGTTTCTTGCCCAAAGGATATGCCACCGCATTTTCTGCGGGCGAAGCCCACTATGGCCCGATAGTCGCCCTTGTGACACAGTTTAACTTTTTTGCCGTGGATTGCAAGCCCTTTTTCGCTTTTTCTAAATTTTTTCACGGTTCAGCGAACGAAGCGCGGGGCACCCCAGGGCGGCAGAACAGTCCCGCATAAACGCAAAAAAGCCCCGCTTCGAGTGTAAATCGAAGCGGGGCAAAGATGTCCTTTAATATGTTAATAAGGACATAGTCAGTGGCAAAGATTTTTTGTCCCAGCGATAGCACACGGCCCTCAAATGCCGCTATATCAAAGGGTTCCAGCTCTCACCGCGCAGAAATATCGCCACTGAGTTTCCATTTGGAACGCCCTGTAATGCATGGAAAATGGCCGCCCCGTTTCGATTTTTTGAATTCCGACACCCCATAGCAAACTATCGCAACGGAACGCGTACTGTTCAAACGGAGCTAGAAAACCAGTTGCTTCATATCTATGCCTTTTAAGCATGAATCATACTCTGCAATACTTGAAAAACTGCTTTAGCTGCATCAGTTATCTCACTCGAATGTTGCAAAGCAAAAGCAACAAGTGGTGTTGCAATTGTGGTTATATTGGCCACATCCTCCAGAAAATTCCTTAATCGCTCCCAGCCCTTCTTTTCTCCGTCTTTTTTGGCTGCCTTTGTGACTTCTTTGATTTTTTTGATGTCTCTGCCTGTTAAATCGTCCGCCAGCTCCGATTCGATAAAGCGCTCAAGCAGATCCAAAATCTCTGCATATGCATCGGAGGAAATTGTTTCAGATATAACTCTATTGTCCTGTGCAAATGACGCACTGTCCTTTAACACCGCTCCAATCGGGCCATAAACAGGCCCTGTAATCGTTAGATGCTCTATTCGTACTTCCGACTTGTTAACCTCTTCAATAATCACCGGCCAATACCTCCTTAATTCCATAACCACATCAATTTGGTGAAGGGTATGAGGCAAAGTAAATTCACGTACCCCGCGCTCCTCTAGAGTCAATAACGATTGTAGCGGTAAGTATTCCCACGGTAGTTGATGTTGCTCTGTTTTTACTATATGTATTTTTACGTCGATCGAAAAGCTGCTTTGCTGGATGTGATTTCCTTCTATGAGCCTTTTTGTCTCAAACAAAAGTATCTGGAAAAATCGAACTTGTTTCACTTCAGTGCCTTTTTTTACGGGATTAATGTGTATGTTCAGCGTGTTTTGTCCCTCTTCGAGCACTGCCTGAACTCCTTCAAACCACATTACTGCTCCATGACGCCATGCAATTGGCTTTGTAGCCTCATTAATGTTTTTCCATCCGATTACCATTAACTGATGTACCAAGGCAGGGGGCAAAAAGTCAAAGGTAAAGCGTATGGTATTCCATGTTTCGGTTGCAGGCACCTCAAGTGGGCGCTCTTCGGGTAAGATAGCTGGCAAAAACACATTTTGAGTTCCCTGAATATCAGAACACAAAGCGCGATCTTTCATGATTTCCAAAAGGTTTATAACACTACTATCGTCACAAAATCTCTTGTCAGAAGCTAATACACGCTTGAACTCACTATATGGCAAGGCAATTCCATCCAATCGGACATCCGCGTCCAGCACCTTATAAATCCCATCACATACCCAATTAGGATTTAATACATGAGACAATTCAACTTTATATTGATTACGAAAAGTTAAAGCTACGCCTAAGCGGTTTAGGTGCAAAAGGATAGAATCTTGGCTCTCTTTGTCAATATCGTATTCATGGCAGATTCGCTGAAAAACACCTGGCGTAAGGAAATCCATATGCTCTGTGCGGTATAACCCTAACACCTTTTCACGAACACTTACCCAAGATTTAGGCCACCGAACACGATAGTCTCCGATAGAGTTAAGTATTACTTCCTTGATAGCGTTCTGCAATTCCGGAAGAGGGGTGATACTTTTCTCGGGATGCTGGCAAGAGAGCTTGAAAATCTGAGGATAAATATTGGTGTGTGATTGGAAGTATGAAGAGGCATTTATGTCACATCTTGGGCGTTCATCCACTTTGTTGATAACAAGAATAGTCGGGGAGTTTTCTGCAAATGTGCTAATGTAATGCAGCCATTCATCTGGTTTTGATTCTGTAAGAGCGTCTAACAGAACGATATAAATCGACTTTGGTGAAAAAAACAAAGTATGAAATGGATGGTATGTTTTTTGTCCGCCAAAGTCCCAAAAATGCAACTGGTAGGTATCTCCACCGACTTCTATTTTAGCGTCATGAATTTCTACTCCCTGAGTACTGTGCGCATTCTTTACAGGTTTACCATCGCTCATCCAATGCTCACGTAACGATGTCTTTCCAGCGCCACCGTTTCCAAGCAACGTAATTTTAGCCTCACATAAAAGTGTATATTCTTTCTGTACTCCGATCAAATAGTCATAGGCCTCTTTGGGGCTTGATGTCAGTGTTTCGTGATCTAATGAGGACAACGCGTTTGCAATAGAAATAGTGAGTGCTTCAGGAATCTTGCCAAAAGCATCCTTAATTTCTTTTTCCTTTGCACGCTCTCGCTCTAATTGCAGACGAGCTTCTTCTTCTTCCTGTCTCTTATGTGCCGCTTTGATGTCTTGTAATATAAATTCCATCCGTTCGTGTTGTTGTTGCTCTTGTGGACTCTCACGAGCAAGTAATTGTAAGTACTCACTGTAGGGTTTATACTCTTTAAAATGTGAATTTAATTGGTGTTCTAACCTCTTTGTGTCAACCATGCCATGTTTGAGAATTGATGATTCCCAAGGATTGCTATTCATACTATCATATAATGCAGCCGCTGATTCTTGCCATATTACATCTTTCATTTCGCTTAATAAACTAGGTCTACCAGAAGCGCCGTACACGTTTGCGCCCATAATCCCAATTCCTATAGGCATAAACCCTCGTCCCAAGCCATATGATGCGGACTTTTTCTGCAAAGAATCATCTCTAAAAAATGGGCGTAAATCTATCAGAGTAGAAGGCAATGTATGAATTGGTGTTCGTTCTATAGAAAGCAGACGGAGTCTTTGCATTTGTGTAATTTCTGGCGGTATAGCCCTAATCGGTGTTTTATCCAGCTTAAAAACCACCAATTTTTGTAAGGCTGTTATTTCGCGAGGAAGTTCAGATATATTTGTATAGCTTATATTAAGCATTTGCAGGCTTAAGAGACTTGCTACGCTTATGGGGAACACCTCAATCGGAGTGTAGCCAAGATCAAGTATTTGAAGATTCTGGAGCTTGGAGATTTCAGGAGGCAAGTAGCTTATTTGTGTATCACGCAAAATAAGCATCCGTAGTTTGCTTAATACAGCGATGCTTGCAGGCAAGACTGATATTTTGGTCTCACTCAGATCCAACACTTCTAAAGCCGCAAGGAGAGAAATGTCCTCGGGTAAATCAGTTAAGGGAGTGCCGGATAAATCCAACACTCTAAGTTTGGCGAAACTCTTTTGTGAGAGTAACGCGTTGTTGTATTTTGATAATGCCTTTTGAAGCTGCCTCAGTAATGCTTGCTCTTTAGCTTCCATTCATCCCCCTCCACATCTCCATCAGCGCCGCCACCACGCTTGCCTCGCTCTTATGCGTCCTGGGCGTAAACCCATACGCCGCCCAAACCGCCTTGTCCAGCTTCTTGTGCGCCTTGTTCAGTTCCGGCGGCATGGTGTTGGGGTCATATAAATCCGCCAGGCTGCAATCCGGGAACATCGCCCGCGCGTCCAACACCCCCTGCGCCGCCGCTTCAATTGCGGCTTTCTGCGCGTCGGTGGAGGTGGGCCAGGGAAAGTTGTTGTAGACAACATTGACGGAGTATTGAAAATCACTTTTGAGCCGACCCGTTACGGCTCGCGTCCATGCCATATGCACATTAGAACTCAGGATGCCAAAATGATATTGGGTTCCCTCGGGCATCAAGCGCAACTTGTTGCTACACAGCACGTCCGGGGTCATGAAGCCAAATGGGATATATTTGCGTCGTTCCGATGAAACCTCTGGGATTACTATGTATGATGTCGTCGGGATGTTTTCGACATGAAACCTCAGTGGGGTTTCGGCAATTTTTCGCGTACCTTCGCTTTTGCTGGCTAGTCGGACATTACGTACTGCCTCAACACGCTTGATACATTCAGGCATCTTACGTAGTTCGCTTGGCGGGCAATCACGTAAAAAGAGAAAATAGCGGCACCATCCGTTGATAAATTCGTCAGCCCCAAGCCACTTGCGGAAATACTTCTCCGCTTTGGGTTCTTTGGCAAGGAAAGCATCCTTTTCTTCTTCGGTAAATAAGAAATTGCCACCATCAATGGGCTTGTTGCCAATACCAATGGATGGCACAGCACAAATCGGGGTATTCCTACTGCCTACAAAAATATCAGGGCCGTCCATCAAGTATCCGTTAATATTCTGTGCCTCAATTTTTTCTTCACCGTCGTAGATATATAGATTGTTTTTAATAATGGCCAGCGAAAAGCCGACGATCACGCAATGCACGGCAGCTTTGCCCTTGCCCTCGTTGCTCCACTTGAACGTGCGGTAGCCAAAGTCGATTTTGATGCCGTCAGCGAACAGCGGCTTCCAAAGGAGCGCCACCTGTTCGCCCTGCGTGACCGAATTTGTAGACACGAACGCCACACGGATGAACGTGTTCTGGATGAGGTCGGCGGCCTTTTTATACCACGCCGTCACATAGTCGAGGTTGCCCACGCCCTTCCAATCCTCACCGAAAACGTGGAGCATATCGGACTTTTGCACTGCTGACATCATCCGCGCACCATTGAACGGCGGATTCCCCAGGATATAGCTCAACTGCGCCTTGGGCACAATGCCCTCCCAATCCAGCCGCAGGGCATTACCGTTGACGATGGTGGCGCTATGCCGCAGCGGCAGGCGCACGAAGGGGATGCCGAAGTAATCGGCCACGCGGTTGTTCATCTGGTGATCCATCAGCCACATGCCCACCTGGGCGATCTGGCAGGGGAAGTCCTCGTATTCGATGCCGTAAAACTGGTTGACGTTCACGAGGATTTCATGCTCCAGCGGGTTCTCGCCAAAGCGCATCTGGGAATAGGCTGCTTCACTCAGCTTCATTTTGAGGATTTCAAACTCCAGCTCCCGCAGCTTGCCATAGGTGACAATGAGGAAATTTCCGCAGCCGCAGGCAGGGTCTAAGAATTTCAGTCCAGCGATCTTCCGATGGAACGTCTCCAACTTCCGCGCGTCGTATTTTACTTGGTGAAACTCCGCCCATAGATCGTCCATGAACAGCGGATTGATCAGCTTCAAGATATTTTCTTCCGAAGTGTAGTGCGCTCCAAGCTCCCGCCGCTGCTGCTTATCCATCACGCCCTGGAACATGGCCCCGAAAATCGCCGGGCTGATTTTGCTCCAGTTAAAATTCAGGCACTCCAGCAGAAGCTGCCGCATCTTCGCGTCGAACTCCGGCGCGGGCAGCGTCGCCTCGAACAGCCCGCCGTTGATGTAGCGGAACTGTTTCAACGCCTCGCCGAGCAATGTGCGCTTCGCCCTCACTTCGTCGGGCATATTCAGCACGTTGAACAGCTTCGCGATGCGCTCGGAAATATCGCTGCCGTCCGGCCTCGACTGCTCAAAGTATTCATAGAGCGTGTCCTGCTGAAATATCCCGGTATCGTCGGCAAACAGGCAAAACAGCAACCGCACGAGATACACTTCCAGGTCGTGCCCCTCATAGCCATAACCCTTGAGGGCATCGTGCAACCTGGCCATCTTCTCGGCGGCCTTCACGTTAATCTCAAGCTGATCCTCTCGGATCGCCTGCGTATCATATCCGGCGATGTCGGCAAACTGCCGGATGTGCTTTTTCAAGTCTTTGGTCTTGAACTCCACGCGCTGCTTCGTACTGCGCCGCCAAAGAATGATCGTCTCGAAATCGCTGACCATCCAAAGCTCCGGCACCTCGTCCTCCGGCAAATGCATCAGATAATCCGCAAGCTGGGAGTAGGCGCGTTCCAGGTCTTTTCCCCTGGTTTTCATCTCAATGGCGATAGTTCCCGCCCAGAAGTAGTCCATGAAGCCCCTGCCGCTTTCCCGCAGGGCGCGTTCCTCGAAGCGGCCCACAGCACGGGAATCATCCACGCCGAACACACGTAGCAGCGCCTCCACAAAGCCCTGCGCCTCGGACTTCTCGTCCCAGGCATCTTTCCAGCGCCGTGAAAAAGTCACAGCGTTGGATTGTATTTGTTCCCAGGGCAAGGGCATAGCGTGCTTACCTCCGTGATATATAGCTCTTATGCTTCAGTCTGTGTCCCGTCTTTAATGTGATAAGCAATGCCGTTTTGCTCACAGAAGTCAATGACCAATTGTGCTTGCACGTTAAAGAAGCCCTTGTGTTCTTTATAAGCGGACACTTCTTTGCTGTAGTTCGTGCGCCCGAAGATAATCTTATCAACGAAGGATATTGCGCCTAATATCTCTGACAAGTCCTGCTCAATTAGATTAGGTGTGGGATATGGCTCAATGCTAACCCATGTTTTGCATCCTGCATCGTGCAAGGCTTTCAATGCGGCAATCCGGTCAGCGTAAGACGCAGCTCCAGGCTCAACCCTTCTGCGATAATCTTCGTTTAGCGAAATGAGTGTAATGCCATACATATTATTCTTAGACAACTTTGCTAACGCTATTGGCAGTAAGCCCTTCGTAAGCACAGTGCAAGGAATATCGAAATCGTTCAGCAGCTTGATCGCCGCGAGGCTCATTTTGCCGACTTCATCGTACTTGTACATAAAAGGATCAGTGGTGAAGCTAAGATGAACCGAAATAATTTTTGATTTCAGCCGGGGAATCTCTGCCTGGAGCAATTCCAGCGTATTGCTGACCAGGTAAGGTTCCGTCCACGCTTCATAGGAAGCGGCCCGTCCGAAGCGTCGCGCCATTAAGAACGCATAGCAGGGATACAGGCAGCCATGAGAGCAGCCCTGCACATGGTTCATGGTATAATCACCATATTCCACGCCCGTTTTGTAGAGCATGGATTTTCTTGTGATATGGCCCGCCACTTTCATGGAGATTTCCTCCTAACAATAACGGTCTGCTTTTTGTTTTCAGTCATGAATGTGGATTGCCTTCCTCCATCGGTTATGGGCGGCGTCCTATCTATATATATGACGCCTTCCTTCTCCATTTTCCTCAATATATCTCGAATACCGTCAATTTTCCAATGAAGCCCGTATTCGGTAAAGAGCATTGCGATCAACATAGTTAATCCTACACCGGCAGGTGCATTGGAAAGGTACTTCAGCACCTTTTGAGGAATCTCAGAATAGTCGGGTTCATTTCCAAAGCCGGGCAAAAGAAGCTGGCCCCCAAGCTGCATATCCAGCAATTCATCCGTTCTTTTTAACATATTCTCTGCCATAAGATAGCAACCGTCTTCGTGGTTTGACACATGCACCATCCGATACTTGGGGTGATGACCACTTTTCAGGCGGATAGGCATATCAAGGACATATGTGAACTTGGTGCGCAGTTGAGCCTTGTACGCGACAGAAAAACGCCGCTCTGCCTCATAGCCGTCAATAGCCCTGTTGTTATAGTCCCCAATGATCTCTTGCCAGTATGTTCCGCCCGCGATTTCATTCAGGGTGCTGATAGAATCCACTTGCGAGGTATCGTATTCCACCAAATCATCTAGCGACTCATCCAGCTCAAACGCACGTGTTGTTTTCATGGCAGAGCAAGCGGAGCGAATAAAGCCGAAAGTATTCATGTTTATCAACATCTCTATGCTGCCGATTTGTGCAAAGGCAGAAAAAAGGTTGAAGTCCAATGCTTTAATCCCATATGGGTCGATGTAGAGAAAAACATTGTGATTCTTTCTTTTCGCAAGTAAGCCTTGAATCACATCTTCAAATCGTCCATCAGAAACACCAACGGGAACACCTTGCTGCCTGTAAGATAATAAATTTTGTCTAAGGTCATCCGCATGGTACAGATCAATGAAGCAACTTTCTATGGCCCTGCTGTCTCCCGTAACCTCTTCCCGAATTTTCAAGGCAATCAGCGGAGAACCATCGCTGCCGTCGTCAAAACGTCCCTTGCCCGCAAAGCAGTCAACATAAAGAATAGGGCGCTGGGTGTGAAGAACCTTTGTGAAGTAGGGCTTCAGATAGCATCGGAGCAACTCATCCTTTACCCGTGACCAGTCATTTTTCTGCTGGAAGAAAGCGCTGTTGTTTTTCGGCATGGTTGATCCTTTCCTGCGGCTGAAGGCTATGGCCTTGCTTCTTCCATAATTATATCATATAAACCCAGGAAAATCCAGTAGTTTTGCGATATTTCTACTATTTCCTACGGTTCCATTGAACGCCTCAATATGCCCGGAGATCAAGCGGTTTTACCCGCTTTCGAGAGCAAGATGCCAATACCCTCATAAAAAACCATTGGCATCTTGGCATCTTCCCTCAAAGCCTTATATATCAACGAAAATCAGCCCTGGTAAGATGCTAATTCTTGACCGCGTTGACATCTTGCCCCGGCAGATACCAGAACCACTCGTCGCCCCTTCTCTTCGAGAGCACAGCCGCGTCCTTTTTCGCGGTATATATCGTCCCCCGGCTTACCCCAGCGCTTTCGATCTTCTCGTAGACCGTCGTGCTTCTCTGCGGGCCACTCGCAATCATGGAGAGAATCTGCTCCTGCACCATCTCGTTTTTGGTAACAGGGATTTGCTCCGAATAGGCCTCCTCGTCCATGCATTCCGCAAACTCAAGCACCCCATTGCCGACGATCTCATAGTAGAAGGGCCGCGCGCGTTTCTCCAGTGTGCATTTCAAGTGCTTGACGATGACGATGTCGCTGTCGTCTCTATCCCGCGTCACGGAGATCACGCTGCGGGCGGCGTTGATGATGTCTGACGAACCTAGGTGGCGGTCAATCTCTTTGCCGGTGGCGTTCTTGGTCAAGTGGCAAACGACGACGATCACGCTGTCCGTTGCTGACGCCACTCTGCTCAGGGTGCGCATGAGATTGCCCACGCTCTGCGCTGTGTTCATGTTATGATTGTTGCTCAAAAATGAAGTGAGCGGGTCAATGATCACCAGGCGGGCCTTGAGCTCCTTGATTGTCGCCTCAAGGCGGCTGCTATCATTATCGAGATAGAACGCTTCGCTGACAAGATGGAAACGGTCGAGGTCTGCGCCCATGGCGATCAGCCGGGGGTTTATGGTTTCCTCTATATCGTCTTCATTGTTGAAGTATAGAATATCGCCGACGTCGCGCCTGCTGTCAGCGGGTTCAAACGGCATGGGCTCGCCCTTGGAAAGCAGTGCCGCTATGTTCAAAATGAAGCTGCTCTTGCCGATACCGCTCTCTCCCTGCAAGACGCACAATTTTTTGTAGGGAAGAAAGGGCTTCCACATAAAAACGGGATCGCTTGTCCCGAATTGACTGGCGGGCGTTGTCGCTATCAGGCCCGGCTTATTTTCCGGCATTAATTACATCCTCCTCTTTGAGCGGCAATTCGTAGGTTTCCTCCGAGAGCACATAGTCTCCGTGATAATAGCGGGAAATATCAAGCTCCAGGGCCTCCAGCACCCGACAGGCGATATCAAAGCAGGCCGTGGAAAGATTGCGCGTCCCCGCCTCGAACTTCTGATATTGCTGCATATGGACGCCCGCCTTGTCGGCGACCTGTAGTTGCGACAACCCCAACTTTGCCCTTGCTTGTTTGAGTATGGCTTGCTCGGGCAGCATCGCGAGAACCAGCATACGGTATACCCCCTGTCAAAGTCTTACCCGACTATTGTATACTCATGAGAGTGAAATGTCAAGTGGTTTTTCGTAAAGCACAATAAGGCTCATATAGAACAAATGACAAGTAAAAATATAGTGCAAAAAGAACAAAATCGCCCGTCCGTTCGGATAAAGCGATTGTTTATTCGCAACAGTTCTGACAAGGTTTGGGAATGCAATTGATGCCCAGTAAATGCTCAACATTTTCTTAGCAAATTCTTAGAAAAGGGTTGACATTCGACCTTGTTTAGGGTATACTGATAAAGACCCTAAAAAATAAGGGAGTAGCATCAGCAAGTGGCTTTTGGCGAGGACACAGCTGATACTACCCCTGGCAGGGAAACGGAAACTGAACCCAAAGGGGGCGGCGTCGAAAGATGCCGCTTCCCGGAAGGCCCCGCGTTACCGAGTCCACGTCATCATTATAGCACAGACAATCGGGTTTGTAAAGCCCTAACCACAATATTTATAATGTTTTTTCGTCACAGCAAGCTTGAACCACTATATTTAGTGAGGAGGTGATAGATTTGCGAGTTTTCATACTAGATAGGAAGTTACAAGAACAGGGAATTGGAATTGTCGATCTGAGCGGCAGGAGCGGAGTTGGCCGAAGTACCATCGACGACATACGCCGCAACAACGGCAGCGGGCGACGACGAGCAACCATTGAGAAGTTGGCCGCGGCGTTGGGGTTGCAGTACGACGATCTCTTCGAGGAAACAGAGCCTGATGCCGCCGCCCCTGCTGCAACAAGAATCACGGGCATCGATCACAAGGAACTGGTGGACATTGCCGAGCAGTATGAGGATGAAGGCAATCTGGCAATGTACCAATGCCTGACCGGGCTGGCCTCTCGACTAGGGAATAGCGTTGAAGCCCTATTGGACAGAGGTGATGAACTTCTGGATAGCGGCGACGAAGAAGGCGCTAAAGGAGTATATGCACGAGCGATTCTGGCTTTGAAATCCCGGCACCTTTCGAGACTGAAGCAATCCCTACGACGCTACCTTGATCTTTGTGAAAAAGACCGCGACGCTCCGCCGATCATTTCTCTGTACCGCACGGCAAAGGAACGGAAAATGGATGACCCCGAACTTTTTTATCTGATTGGAACTTTCTTCGCTCGAACCCGGCAACCTGATGATCTTGTAAAAGAATGCTTCGGCAACGTGAACAGATTAATTGACTTGGAGGACTAGACCCATAGAAGGATTTCAGTAGCAGGGGCCACCGGCAGGCTTGTTTCAATAGACCTGTCCTAAACCCCTAATTCATAGTTATAAATGCCACAAAGGAGCGAAATGCGCAAGAGATGTTTTCGTTGTTTGTTACGGTAGCGGTGCTG
>JGI24702J35022_10002466_pt1 | contig 11291 bp, 10 predicted proteins | sample TergutTh196P4_FD_35022 | JGI IMG/M metagenome (IMG submission 35022)
AAGAATATTTGAAAAATCAAAAAGTATTAGTCGAAGTTATTAATTGGGGGGGGGGGAATAATAATAAATTACCAGTATGTAAGATTCTCGATCTCTTAGGAATATCTGGAAATCCAGAGACAGAATTTCTTTCTGTCGTGAAAGAATTTGATTTACCATTAGAATTTTCAGATGAAGTATTGGCAGAAACACAAAATTTTTCTCATACTCTTGATCCATTAGAAATACAAAACCGAAAAGATTTTCGGCAGCTTTACACAATAACTATTGATCCACACAGTGCTAAAGATTATGATGATGCTATTTCTCTTGTGTATAATGAGCACCAAGAATTGCTTCTCTATGTTCATATAGCCGATGTTGGTCATTATGTTTTACCAGGAAGTACTATCTATCAAGAGGCTGTAAAGCGCGGAAATAGCTATTATTTTCCGAAAAAGGTTATTCCGATGTTGCCGGAAGTTTTATCTAATAAACTATGTAGCCTTCGTCCTGATGAAGATAAATACACTATCACCGTATTAACGGTATTTGATCATGATTATCGAATAATCAAACAAGATGTTTTTGAAAGTGTGATTCGCTCTAATATTCGTTTATCATATGAAGAAGTAGATATTTATTTTGCAGAAAAAAGAAATATTTTTCCGCCGGAATTATCAAAGGTTTTGGATAACATGAGAGAACTATCAAGTCATTTATCCTCACTAAAAAATTTACGAGGATATTTAATGTTTGATTTTCCCGAAGTAGAATATGTTTATGACGATGAAGGGTATATAACAGAGTTAAATCGCTCACTCGAGACAGAATCGCATGTCATGATCGAAAATTTTATGCTTATTGCTAATGAATTTGTGAGTAAACTATTAGCTTGTAAAGCTAAAAAAACATTGTATCGGATTCATGAGCAACCGGAAGAAAAGGATCTACAAAGGATCAAGGATTTATTAAAAATCTATCACATTAACTATGTTTACCATAATCACCCTAATATTATCTGGCAAAATATGCTTATGGCCTTACCGAATCATGATTATCATCGAGTTTTCGATAGACTAATCCTGCGTTCAATGAAAAAAGCAAAGTATTCTACGAAACCAATCTCCCATTTTGGTTTAGCAATTAAAACTTATACTCATTTTACTTCTCCGATTCGAAGGCTTTGCGACTTAATAATTCACCTTCAATTAAAGCACCATCTTTTTAACAAAAAAATATGTGATTTTACCGCTTTACTAGATGAATATTCCATTATTGCTACCGAAAAGGAATTATTGGCTGATGAAGCAGAAAGATACATGGAAAACAAGATGCTGAGTAATTTTATGAAAAACTATATTGGTACAACTTTTTCAGCAATTATTTGTAATTTAAGTAATAATAGTATTCTTATAGAATTAGATGAGTTACCCATACGGGGTGTTGTTAAACTTCATCAGATAAAAGATGATTATTATGTTTTTGATGAAAAAAAATATCAGATACGTGGTAAAAGCAAAGGACGGATTTTTCAACTATGTGATCAGATTAGTGTAATACTAGAATCCATCTCCGAGGAACTACTTTTTAGTCTTGCCTTTTCCCCTAAAAAAGGGTATGGTAAGGGAAAAATAATGCGAAATCACGGATCTCGAGTTCGACGAATTAAAACTCGTCGCCAATGATCTACACAACATGATATACAATTAAAGGACGCTAAATAGTTTGATAAAATACGAAGATAAGTTTTGAGATATTTTTTTGTATTTACTTTTTTTTAATACAAACTGTTATGGATATTTTGACATTTATAAGGCTATCGCATATTGACTTTTTTATGTAATTTTGGCACACTCGTCATTGCGAGGAACGAAGCAATTGAGACCACAAATACACCGTCTGCTGGTAAGCCAACGCTACTTTTTAACGAGGAATAGTATTACAACCTGATCTAATTGTGTTAAATGCCTAACTCAGCAAGTGTTAGGTCGTCTATTGTTGTATTGCAGTGAATACTAATGCGTTACATAAATATATAGGCGGGATATGATAGGGAAGCTATTGAGGCATGTAACACATTGTAATTAAATATGTTATCCAAACAGACTACCAAAAATAGCGGAGTTATGGTATAATATGAATAGAGAATTATTATCATAAATCAAACTTTTTGATGTCCATTAATAGTAACCTCCTGCTTGATAATCAATTGAATAATATATGCACTTGCTTGTAGTCCCATCATTTCTGGCAGATATGAAATTGAGCCAACAATTGATTTAGGTTGAAAAATTTGTTCTTGTTGTTTTGTAGACCCGGAGATCAAGGGTTTAATGGGGGGATCCTCAGAGTAAACAACAGGAAAACTCTCGTATACTCCATAACGTCGAAGGAGTTTTTTTAATCTTTTCGCAAGCGGGCAATTCCTTGTTTCCCAGATGCTTGTTGTTTTAATAGATTCAAGGTGGAGATGATTACCTGCTCCTAACACAGAAATAAAAGGTATCTTATGCATAGTAAGCTCTCTAATCAAACCCATTTTTGGTCCTATACTATCTATAGCATCAATAACATAATGAGTATTTTGAAGAATATTACCTCTATTATTCTTATTTATAAACTCCGGAAAAACCTCAATTTTTGCTTCGGGATTGATGTCCATAATCCTTTTTTGGGTAGCAAAGGTTTTTTTTTGTCCTATAGTACTGTGTAGAGCGATGATTTGTCGATTTAAATCTGTATGATTAATGATATCGTGATCAATCAATTGAAAACTACCAATTCCTGCCCGTACGAGTCCTTCCACAGCAGAAGAACCAACTCCACCCAAACCGAAAATAGTAACTTTGGCATTTTGTAGTTTAATTATGTTTTCTTTACCAATAAGGATCTCTGTCCTTGACAACCAATGATTTTCCATATCGAACCATCTATCAAAATGCTTTTATAAAGTCAAGTCATTTTCTATTATGGATATAATTGGCACACAGATTGCTATATATTAATGTGTAATCAAAAACAGGAGAAAAATAAAATGATTTTATCGGATTTATTGTTTAGCAGAACGGTTTCACCAGACTTGGAAAAAAGTATGGATGCCTATTCATTACGGCAAAAAGTAATTAGCAATAATATAGCAAATGTGATGACGCCGGGCTATAGAGCGCAGCAAGTGTCATTTGAAGAAGACTATAAACGAAGCTTAGAAACAGTAAAAATGCGTGGGACAACAACCCATGAAAATCATCTTTCGATTCCTGGCAACTTAATGACTTTTAGTAGAGTTCATCCTAAGGTAGAGTTTAAGGAAGCTTCTTTAAACGATAGTGGATTAAATAATGTCGATATTGACAAAGAAATGGCGGAAATGGCTGAAAATGCACTCCGCTACGAGATGAGTACAAAACTAATCAACAAAAGATACATGAATATCAAAAATGCTATCCGGGGGAGGTAATCCATGATCCATAGAATTAATGATCCATACCGAGGTTCTGGTTTTCAAGACCGTCAAATAGCTCCAAGAGCACTATATCTTAAACCTAATGGAGATTATGTTTCTCACCAACCCATGTCTAAATCTTTATTTCATGCGATTGATTTAAGTGCGCAAGGACTATCTGTGCAAAGAACGCGCATGAACACTGTCTCGGAAAATATTGCTAACGTTGATACCACAAAAACAGAAGAAGGAGGTCCTTACAGAAGAAAGATTGTTCAAGTGGCCTCTGGTAATCACGATGACAAATTTGTTGATGTTCTCCAAAAAAACCAGCTAAAAATGGTTCATACAAAAGACGGACACTATCCTGATGAACCTTTCAAAGCCAAAGCAGAGGATCCTAAATTTGGTGTACATGTTTGTGATATTGTGCCAGACCCTTCTGCTTTTCGCCTAGTTTATGATCCGGCCCATCCTGATGCGAACCATGAAGGTTATGTGGAAATGCCGAATATTAATCCTGTACAAGAAATGATTGATTTAATATCTGCTTCACGCAGTTATGAAGCTAACGTTACATCATTAAACAACTCGAAAGAAATGATTAAAAATGCGTTACGCATTTAATCTTTGCTAAAGATGGAGGAAGGAACAAACCATGTCTATTAATATCATCAGTAATTATGTGAACCCTAAAAATGCCATTTTTGAAAGATATCAAGGACTCAATAACCAAAAAATTGAACAAAAAGTAACTGTTGCCAAACCTATAATTAATCCAGAGTTTGACCAAATAAGAGATTTAAGTAGTAATGAAATCAGAGATTATCTTACAATTGACGAAAAAAAAGCCTTAAAAGAGGTTTTTGGGGATTTTAACCTTGACACCAATACAGTATCTCCATATAATAGCCCCAAATATATGGAAATGTTTAAAGGTACACAACTAGATATTAGGTTATAAAAAAGGAGGCGATAATATGACAGACCCTAGAATAACTGCTATCAACCGCATGAGGGAGCTAGAACAAACCTTACCTTCTCCCAAGTCGGATCCTAAAACAGGTATCTCATTTAATGAAACATTGCAAAAATACATTACCGAAGCTAATGATTTACAAATTAATGCTGACCGAGACATTCAGAGGATGATTGCTGGCGAAGATATTGATGCTCATGAAGTTATGACCGCTGTGGAAAAAGCGAGTATGAGCTTTGAAATGGTAATGGAAATACGAAACAAAATGCTGGAAGCTTACCGTGAGGTAATGAAAACAGGCATTTAATAAATAGAAAAAGGTTTTTAGAGGGAACTAAAAATGAAAGAAACATTTTATCAAATTTGGGAAAAAGTTAAAGAAGTGTATATGCGCATGGAGCTACGTCAAAGGTTAATGTTGGCTTTTTTATTAACTTTAACCTTTGGTGTGATGATTTGGGTGATTTCTTGGAGTGTAAGGGTAGATTACGACCTTTTATTTGCCAATTTAACACCTGAAGATGCACAAAAAGTGATGTTCAGTTTAAAAGAGGAAAAAATTCCTTATAAACTAAAAGATCAAGGTAGACGCATTGATATTCCTGTAGATTTAATCCATGTTACCAGAATTAATATGTCATCCGAAAACATTGGAGTTAAAGCACAAGGTATTGGGTTTGAAATTTTTGATGTAACTAAACTTGGGCAAACAGAATTTGTGTTGCGGAGTGTGAATTGGAAAAGAGCGATGGAGGGTGAATTACAAAAATCTATTTTCAGTTTAAATGGAGTGGACGATGTGAAGGTACATCTTGTTTTTCCAGAAGAAAGAATCTTTAAAGAAGACCAAAAAGAACCTTCAGCTTCTGTAGCTTTGCGTTTGAAAGCAAGATTAAATGAAAGACAGATTGATGGTATCACTAATTTTATTGCTTCTGCAGTGGAAGGTTTATCTCCTTCTAGAATAACAATTATAGACCAAGATGGGAGAGTATTATCCAAAAATTTTGAAGATGGATATAATGAAATTGCTGATCGCCAGATGCAATTAACTTCGATAAAAGAAGCTGAACTAGAAACAAAAATTCAAACCATGCTTGATCGTGTTTTAGGTTCAGGGAACTCAGTAGTTCGAATTTCAGCAGTACTCAACTTTGACCAAGTAGAAAGAATGACCGAAGTTTTTGATCCTGAAGGAGCTGTCGTCCGTTCAGAAGAAACACAAGCAGATAATTATACCAGTTTAAGGGATAGCACTTCCACCGTTAATGAATATGCGATCACCAATTTTGAAATATCAAATTATGTAGAAAAAAGAATCAACCAAATTGGAGATATTAAAAGATTGTCAGCTTCTGTTTTCGTAAATCACAAAACTAATCGGCGGATTGTTGATAATAAACTACAAGTTGAATGGATCGAAAGGACCCCCGAGGAAATAGCTAATATTACTGCTTCAGTTCGTTCTTCATTAGGGCTTGATACTAACCGTGGTGATCAATTAACTGTGAGTAGCGTGCAATTTGATTATTCAGATCAAGAATTAGGAAGATGGGAAAAAGAGCGCCAAGATCGTTTAGATCGTATCATTCAATTATTAACTAATGGTTCTGTAGTTTTAGTGTTAATAGTCCTAATTTTTGTAGTGTTTTCACAATTTAAAAAACTCTTTTCTCGTCCTCCAACAGAAGAAGAAATAGAAGAAGAAATAGATCCTGTTATCGAAGAACCGGTATTACCTGGCTATGTCTCATTAGAAGAAGAAGCAGAAGAAGGTTTTTATCCTGAAGGAGACGAAGGAATGCCCCTAGGGGATGAAAAGATTCAGATGGTCTTTAAACCGATAAAGGATATTGAAATGCAACAAACAGAAGCCATGCTCTTCCAAGAAGCCATCCAAAAATTTGTTTTAGAGCATCCAGACACAACGGTTAAACTAATCCGGAGCTGGCTCATGGAAACTGGACCAAGTAGGGTAAAATAAGAGGAAAGAGGTATAATCATGAGTAATGAATTAGAATATAAATGGGACAAAGATGTTATTGAAATGTACCAAAACATGTTGCGTGGGGTAGACGGTATTACTAAAACTGCAATCCTGATGATTGGTTTGGGAACAGACCCCGCAACTGAAGTTTATAAGGGTTTGAGTGATATTGAATTAGAGAAAATCACGATGAAAATTGCTACAACAGCAGCCGTTGACCCAAAATTACAAGAAGCCGTTTTTCAAGAATTTTATGATATGATTAAAGCACAAGAGTTTATTGCACTAGGAGGCATTGATTTAGCGCGTAACCTTTTAGAACCAGCAATTGGGGATGCCCGCACGATGGAGATCATCAAGAAAATTCAAAGAATGATGCAAGTTAAAGGTTTTAATGTACTTCGTAAAGTGGACGCCCAACAATTGATGACATTTATCCAAAAGGAACACCCACAAACGATTGCCTTGGTTCTGACCCAATTAGAACCTATTCAGGCAGCAAATGTCTTGGCAGAACTTCCAGAAGAACTGCGTAACGAAGTAGTCATCCGTTTTGCGAGTATGGAAAGAGTATCGCAAGACATGTTAAATATGGTTGAAGAAATTATCGAACAAAGAATTGATTTTAGCCAACAAGGAAACCAATTTGGCGGAGTTAAATCACTAGCGGAAATTATTAACTTAGTTGGTACTTCAGTAGAGAAATCCATACTAGATACCCTCACAGAGAAAAACCCTGTTTTAGCTCAAGAAGTAAAGAATTTGATGTTTGTCTTTGAAGACATTGTTACTCTTGAAGATCGTTCGATCCAAGGTGTTTTGACGGAAGTTGACCAAAAAGATTTGGCAATGGCGCTCAAAAGTGCTCCAGAAGAAGTTCAAAAGAAAATCTTTAAAAATATGTCTGATCGTGCAGCAACGATCACCAGAGAAGAAATGGGTTATATGGGACCAGTAAAAATTAGGGATGTCGAAGCAGCCCAACAGAAAATTTTGGATGTGATCCGCGATCGTGAAGCGAAAGGTTTACTTGAATTATCTAAAAGCACTGATAATTATGTATGATCTTGTGGATAGTTTAAAATAGAGGTTAATAATGATTCCAAAGAACCAACCAGTTATCGTGGAAAAAGAGCCAAGCTTCTTCTTTGATATCCAACCTGGAATGTTGGTAAGAAATGCCTTAATTACTACCGAACCCTTACCAGTAGACGAATCAATTTTTACAGACCACCAAATTGTGTTAATCGAAAAATTTATTAATCGCGAAATTGAAAAAAAGAATCAAGAAATTGAAGTGCTCCTGAAAGAAAAGAATAGAGAAATAAATGAACGGGACAAAAAAATTGATAACTTGATCGAAGATTATGAACAGCTTATTATTGATGCCAAAAAAGAAGAAAAAAAGCATTTTGAAACAGAAAAAAAAGTTGTTTGGCAAAATGGGTATCAAGCAGGTATCACGCAAACTCAAAACCAAATGCTTAGTAGTGTAACTACAGTTACAGAGCAATTAACAAATTTTATCGAAACTTTTAAACTGCAAACCGAGCAAGTATTGGAATACCATGAGCAAGAGATGATGCAGCTAATTGTGAAAATAGCACGTAAAGTAATTGATGTAGAACTAATGTTGAATGAAGATATTATTTTGAATACTTTGAAAAATTGTCTTAACTCTATGACAGAGAAAGAGGAGTTTAAAATTCAGGTCCACCCTCAAGATTGGGCGAATGTTCAGGAGAATTTAAAGAAACTTGCTTTATCAATCCATATTCCGGAGAAAGTGGAAATTATTTCCAATGCGAAAATTTTTCCAGGCGGATGTCGGGTTGAATTTAAAGCAGGATCAATAGATGCGGAAATAGATACTCAATTCAATGAAATACAGAAAAAATTATTAATCAAGTAAGAATAGATTATGCTGTACACAAGCGAAAAAGGGTAATCATGGATTATAAAAAATGGGATTTTAATAAATATCACCAAAAAATTAATGATATCAACCCCATTAAGCAAAGTGGTTCTGTGTCCCAAATTGTAGGACTAATTGTTGAATCATTTGGTCCAGCTGCATCCATTGGAGATATTTGTTATATCCATACCGATCATGGAGTGGTACATATTGCCGAAGTAGTGGGGTTTAAGCAAGATAAAACTCTTTTGATGCCCCTAAAAGAACTGTATGGTATTGCTCCAGGAAACAGAGTTTCTACCTTTCGTGAACCTTTTGCGGTTAATGTTGGAGAGGAGTTGTTAGGTAGAGTTTTAGACGGTTTAGGCCAGCCGATCGATGCTGATCAAGTTTTAAATCTTCAAATGCAAAGGTCTGTATATGCCCTCCCCCCCAATCCTCTTCAAAGGGAGAGAATCACAGAGCCTCTCCAGTTAGGGGTACGAGCAATTGATGGTTTACTAACCTGTGGCAAAGGGCAAAGAATAGGTATCTTTGCTGGTTCTGGAGTCGGGAAAAGTGTTTTATTGGGCATGATGGCAAGATACACAAAAGCGGATGTAAATGTAATTGGGTTAATTGGAGAACGGGGAAGAGAAGTTCGTGATTTTATTGAAAATGATTTAGGAGCCGAAGGGCTCAAGAAATCTGTTGTTGTAGTGGCAACATCAGATCAAGCCGCTTTAACTCGGGTTAAGGGCGCTTTAGTAACAACAACAATTGCTGAATATTTTCGTGATCAAGGTTTAAATGTACTATTAATGATGGACTCCGCAACCCGTTTCTGTATGGCTTTGCGCGAGATTGGACTTGCTGTTGGAGAACCACCTACTACGAAGGGATACACTCCTTCGGTTTTTGCCACCTTACCAAAGCTCTTAGAACGGGCTGGTACTTCGTCAAAAGGTACGATTACTGGCTTATACACTGTTTTAGTGGATGGAGATGATATGGATGAACCTATTGCTGATGCCTGTCGATCTATTCTTGATGGTCATATTGTTCTCTCAAGAAGACTTAGTGCAAGAAATCATTATCCAGCAATTGATCATTTAGCGAGTATTAGTCGGGTAATGAATAGTGTGATCAGTAAAGAACATCGAAATTATGCCAACCAAATTCTTGAACTCATGGCGGTTTATAAAGAAGCAGAAGATATGATCAATATTGGCGCTTATTCCAGAGGTTCAAACCCCAAAATTGATTTAGCTATCAATAAAAGAGAGCTAATAAATAATTTTATCAAGCAAGATATAGAAGATGCAACGGAGTTTAGCGAAAGCATTGAAATGATGAAAAAAATTTTGTAGAAAGCAAACTAATACTGTTAATAGCTATACCCCAATGAAATACGGTGCGAATTATTAAGTTCTGTGTTTTGTTTAAAAGCATAATTTAGTTGAAATTTTTGGTAGCTCAATCCTAACCCGGCGGTCAAATATTCCAGATCATACCCAGCGAAAAAACTAAATATTGGATGCACAATAAATTCGGCTCCTATATGGGGATCAAAACTAAAATCTCCAATGTTTGCTAGACTATATTTTTGAATTCCTTCCGTGTTTGTTTCCAAATTAAAATATAGATTAACAGGGAATGACAATTTTGGCATTTGAGTGTTCATCTTTGCTTCTAAATCAAAACCAGTGTGAACATTTTCTCTCGTGCCATTTTCCCAATAAACTTGGGTGGGGATAAGGTCACGAATTTTTAATCCCAAGGCAAAATGTTCAAGCGGTTGCGTATAGGCTCCCAGGTCTGCTCCAAAGCCAAAAGCAGATTTCTCAGCTAAATTTCGGTATACAAATTTGGGAGTGATCCCCCAACTAATACTTCTTATCTCCCTTGCTAGTCCTACATAGATAATGTAGTCGGCAGTATTAATTGTTTTATAATGATAAGGGCGATTATTGCTTCCTGGTTCTTGATTGGGATCCGGTACTTTGGTTAGTTTGATATTATTAATACCTACTCTGGTTACAGTAAAACCGAGATTATAATCTGTTAGCGCCCCTGTGATAGTATCATATTTAACCAGACCTTGAAAATCTTCAGCGTGCATAATTTCAAAATTTGATTGGGTTTGGTTGATTAGCAGAGCTGGATTCCAATAGGCAGGTGCTGGTGTTAAAGTATCTGTTAAACCTGTTCTACCTAAGGCAAGATTACGCACTCCTGTTCCCATCTTAAAAATTTCTCCGGCGTATTTGTCTGCATAAACATTAATTACCAAAATCAAAAGAATCGTGATCATGCATAGTTTTTTCATAATAATATCCTTCTTCTTCTTTCTTTTTATGGGAATACAAATTCCTTAAAGAGCAAATGTATTTTTTTATGTTTCGTCTTCTAATAAAAAAAATACACATACTAATAATTGGTACGAAATAGATCAAGATAACCTTTAAAATAGCAGGTGGAACAGAAGATTTATACTATGTCAACCCATTTCCCAAGAATTTTTTTTAATCCTCCATGATCAAAAGACACGGTTAGTTTAGCATCATCACCAGCACCATCAACACTCAATACTAGTCCTTTTCCATACTCTGCATGGCGGATTTGCATTCCAATTTTATAATATTTCTCATTTTCTAAAACACAGTCTAGTTGTTTTTGTTTCGTTTTATTTAGGTGTATAGGCACTAAGTTTAGTTTTTTTAAACTTTTTAAAGAACTAAAACCTAATGATCCTTGGGGAGAATCTAAATTTGTTCCCTCAAGATCCTTAAGAAAGCGGCTTTTATTCTGGTAATTTGTTTTCCCAGCAATCCGGCGACAGTGAGCATAATTTAAGTATAATTCTTTTTGAGCTCTCGTGATAGCAACGTATAATAGCCTTCTTTCTTCTTCAATTTCATTTTTTTCCGTCGAACATAAAATATGTGGTATAAGTCCTTCTTCTAAACCAACAATAAAAACATATTTAAACTCTAAACCTTTTACA
>JGI24702J35022_10002467_pt1 | contig 11290 bp, 11 predicted proteins | sample TergutTh196P4_FD_35022 | JGI IMG/M metagenome (IMG submission 35022)
GCTTCTTTTGCGTCTTTTCAATATGGGATACTACGATCATGGTTTTGCCATATCAACAGCCCAGGGAGAAAAAAGGGGCGTTCTTCAGTAGGGCCTATGTAAGACAAATTGCCTATAAAGGCTCTGCTTTTCAGAAAAGAATAGTAACTACGTTAAAGGTGAAGGCATAAAGCGTATTCGTAAATATTATTACAGGATTATCATGAATTGCAGGGGCAAAGATATTACGTTGCTATCAAGTGATTTTTTGGATCTTATTCAAGGCAGAGAGTATACTTTTGAGATAGGCTCAACTTCACATATTATTGTAAATACAGATAGTTAAAATGTATCTGGAATCCTCATGTGGAACTCTAGTTCATCAAATGGGTTGAGAGGTTCATCAATATGATGCCTGCAAAAGTAGGAGAATAAAACATGAGAAGAGTGCACCTTGTCATCATCGCGGTCATATTACTTATTATCCTCACGGTAATTGCATTGGCCTTGAATGTTTTTGTGTTTGGGCAAATAAAAGATATCTCACTTGTTGGCGCTCGAGATGTTTATGTATCCAGTGAAAAGATTTCACTTTATATCACGTTCGGGTCGAGTGCCGACACAATGAGCGGGTATTCGTATAGAATTAAGGACGACATCATGTATATAAAAATTAAACACGTGATAGTCGGCATCGTTAATAAACCAAATGTTGAGATAATAGGTGATTTTTCAACGTTACAAAAAATAGTACTTGAAGATAATGACGGAAAGCAAAAAGTGATATGGGAGAAATAGTTTACCTCAAACCGCCCCGAATTTGCCAGATATCAGGCTTTTCCCAAATAGGAAACCTGCAAATAATTTTGCAAATGGGTATTATCAAGCCACTTGGTGCTGACAACTGTCTTAGGAATGGACGTATAAAGCAAATTCCAATAATTTCGCAACATTACGCACATATTAAAGAGGTTGCGCCTATTCCAACAGTTCCACAATCGATGTTCTATAGGCGCTCGTTTTAGATACGGATAGCCTTTTGTTGCCTGTTTGGGACTATTAAATGGCCGCCAGGCCTTTTCAATTATACGGGCATTGGTATTTAGTGTAAAAAGACTATTCAACCGTCACGCTCTTAGCGATGTTCCGGGGGAAATCAATGGGGCAATGACGTATTTTGGCGGCGTGATAGGCAAGGAGTTGGAGCGCCACCGCATTTACCACGGCCGAGAAAGGGCACGTTGCTTTAGGCAGTCGAATGACGAAATCGCTGAGCTTCTCCACGGCCTCATCGCCTTCATATGAGAGTGCTACCACCGGTGAGCGGCGGGCTTTCACTTCGTGAATGCTACTCAGCATGGCCTGACGTGTTTCGTCGGCGGCTATAACTGCGATAATGGGGGTTTGCCCATCAAGCAGGGCAAAGGGTCCATGTTTGAGCTCCCCGGCCGAATAACCCTCTGCGTGGATATAGGCTAGCTCTTTCATTTTAAGTGCACCTTCGTAGGCGGTTGGCAAATTCACCCCGCGCCCGATAATAAAAGCACGCTCATGCATGGCGATGAAACGCGCACAGTCCTCGATGTCCGCACTGATGGCGCAGACACGAGCAACCATATCCGGTAGCTCCACGAACCCTGCGCTCAAAATCTCTTTGGCTTGTGGCCTGAGGCGCGGCGAAGAACGTACAAGCTCAAAGAGGGCTGCCAGCTGGGCGGTATAAGTCTTGGTAGCGGCTACGCCTACTTCCGGCCCCGCGTCGGTGTACATCACCCGGTCGGCTACAGTTGTGATACTGCTGTAAGGGATATTAGTGACGGCCAGTACTCTTGCTCCATGCTCTTTGATGCGCCGGGCGGCGGCTATAACGTCAGCGGTCTCACCGGATTGAGTAATGGCAATTGCTAATGTGGCAGGAGGGTAAGGCCGGCAAGCATATTCCGATGCGTTGATGACGGATACCGGTATCCTCAGCAGGCCTTCTATAACGTGTTTGGCGATAAGTCCGGCGTGGTATGAGGTACCACAAGCAAGTATAGTTAGGTCGTCAGTTGTCTCCTGGAAAAGCGCACGTGGTCCTTCGCCAACATTTTTTTCCTCCAGATAGCGTACTAAAGTGCGCCGCAGTACGGCTGGCTGCTCTAATATCTCTTTTAGAGTATAGTGCTCGTGACCGTTTTTTTCGGTAGCCCCGTCACTCCAGGAAATATCCTTTGGCTCTTGTAACACTTGCTGTCCTTGACGACTAACGCTGAGCTCGACATCATTGATAGCAGCTATATCGCCGTCTTCCAAATAGACCACCGAAGTCGCATAACCCAGGATGGCCGGGGCATCAGAGGCGACCAAATATTCATCTGAGCCAACCCCAATGACTAAGGGCGCTCCTTGGCGGGAGGAAACTAATGTTCTTTCCTTGGCAGCCACTGCCACCATAGCCCAAGAGCCGCGTAGCCTGGCGATGGTGCTTTCCATGGCTTCTTGCAGTATGCCTTGGTAGTATTTTTCCAGAAGGTGCGCGATGACCTCGGTGTCGGTTTCCGAAATAAAGACATGCCCTTCAAGCATGAGTTCTGCGCGGAGTTCTTGGTAATTGTCGATGATGCCGTTATGGACCACGGCAATTTCATGCGAGCAGTCCAAGTGAGGGTGTGCATTCTGTGGGCTCACCCCGCCGTGGGTAGCCCAGCGAGTATGCCCTATACCTATCGTGCCCGGCACGTCTCTCGGCACCAGTTCGGTCAGCTCTTTGACACGCCGGATGTCCTTAAAAACCCTGAGAGGATTGCCCTGAACGGCGATGCCACAGCTGTCATAACCCCGGTACTCCAATTTGGCGAGCATATCCAATAGAATAGGCCGTGCCGGAGAGCGGCCCAGATAGCCCACTATGCCGCACATGGTATTGCTCCTACATGATTGCCTGTAGTATCGTTACCATTATTGGTGGTTTTTTTATGCATGCTTTCTGAGCCTAATATAATACATCAAGCTGGTCGGAGTAGCGAGTGCCAAAAAATCACCACAAATATTCGGCGTGATCGGTCTTGCAACATATTCTGTGCACACTCCTGCTCAGCACAGTATCTGAAAGGATTGTAGTCGTTGGGATCTGGCCATGTTCATTGCCGATCCCGCAGGAGTCACATGGCACTTTTTATATACGGAGACACCAGAGGATATTCAGCAGTGCAGGCAGCGGGTCAATATTCAATATTGGGCTGCCAGGCCGTTTTTAGCTTTAAAGCGTCCCCGGAGAGATTCGAACTCTCGACCCACTGCTTAGAAGGCAGTTGCTCTATCCAGCTGAGCTACAGGGACGTATGGTAAATTTATCATCCGATTGCGGCTTGGTCAAGCTTATGTAGAGATGAAGAGCCAAGTTTGCCAACCGAGTAGACAGAAAGCAGTCACCACGACGCCTGCAATAAGGACTCCGGCCGCAATACTGAGAATAGCGGGGATGAATTTGAAATCAAGCAATACTGCCCCCAGCGATCCTGTCCAAGCACCGGTAAACGGCAACGGGATGCCCACAAATGCTATTAATCCGATGTACTGGCGCTGAAGCAGTTTCTCGCTGCGCCGTCGGGTCCTGGTACACAGCCAGTCAAAAAAGCGACGGAAAAGGCCGATGCGCCCTAACCATCTCATGATGCGCGTGGATAGAAGTAGGATGAAAGGAATAGGTAGCATATTGCCTATAAAAGCTAAGGGGAAAGCAGTATACCAAGGCATATCAAAAGTAAAAAGTGCCAAAGGTATTGCCCCGCGCAGTTCGAAAATTGGTAAAGCAGCCACAACTATTACGACCAGTTCCAGGGGGATACCCAGGTTAACCAAAAAATCTGCCATGACGGTCAGTTTATCATTTCATTTTAATCTTGACAATGCATTCTGTAGACTGTTAGATTATATGAAATCCTACTCACCGCAAGAGTTATAGATGCCGAGACTCCTAGGTAGCATTGACAGCCCCGCCGATCTGAAAAAGATCCCCGTTGCCGAACTAAGCGAACTTGCCGAGGAAATCCGCCAGGAAATCATAGATACCACGCAACTTACAGGCGGACACTTGGCCTCGAGCTTAGGGGCGGTAGAACTTAGCATCGCTCTTCACCGCGTTTTTGACAGCCCTCGGGATAAAATAATCTGGGATGTGGGACACCAATCATATGCCCACAAGCTCCTGACGGGGCGGCGGGAGCTTTTCCGTACCCTGCGGCAGATGGGCGGAATATCAGGCTTCCCCGTCCGGGACGAAAGTCCTCACGATGCTTTTGGCGCTGGCCATGCCAGCACCTCGGTTTCGGCGGCCTTGGGCATGGCGGCCGCGCGTGACCTCAAGAATGAGAATTACCACGTCATTGCGGTGATTGGGGATGGCTCAATCACTGGAGGCATGGCTTTTGAGGGATTGAACAACAGTGCCCATTTGGGAGCGCGCCTCATCGTTATCCTAAACGACAATGGGATGTCCATTTCGCCCACGGTGGGAGGTTTATCAAAACTCCTCAGCCAGGCACGGTTTGATCATCGGTTGCACCATGCTGCCGAAAGGGGTAAGCGTATCGTCACCTCCCTCCCCGGAGGCAAAACACTCTGGGATTTCGCTCGTCGGCTTAAATCCGGTGTGCGAGGGTTGGTGTTGCCGACTGTGCTATGGGAAGAGCTGGGTTTTGCATACATGGGTCCGGTAGATGGGCACGACACTGCGGAGCTTGAGGCTGCCCTCACTCGCGCGCGTATGTATACTCGCCGGCCGGTGTTGCTCCATGCTGTGACTACCAAAGGCAAAGGCTATAAACCGGCCGAGGACGATGCCATTTGCTTCCACGGTATATCGCCTAAACAAAGTGCTGTCAAAGTTTCGCCCAGTTACAGTCAGGTATTTGCCGAAACCATGTTAAAAATCATGCGAGACGATCCTGATGTGGCGGTGATCACCGCCGCCATGCCCGAAGGCAACTGCTTGGGCGAGGTGCAGCAAGCATTTGCATCGCGAGTGTTCGATGTTGGTATCTGCGAGCAGCATGCTGTTACCTTTGCTGCCGGTCTCGCTGCCCAAGGTATCAGGCCGGTGGTGGCCATCTATTCCACCTTTCTCCAGCGAAGCCTTGATCAGATTCTTCATGACGTTGCCCTGCAAAAACTTCCCGTAGTTTTTGCTCTGGACCGCGGCGGCATCGTAGGGGATGACGGCAAAACCCACCAAGGTATCTTTGATCTTTCTTACCTGTCCTTGATCCCCAATCTGATAGTGAGTGCTCCAAAGGACGAAAACGACCTCCAGCATCTTTTGTACACGGCTGTCTACGGAGGAAGCCCCATGGCGGTGAGATATCCCCGCGGACCAGGCTTGGGCGTTCGCTTAGATGGGGAATTGAGGCGGTTGCCTATTGGCCAAGGAGAGATGTTGCGCCTCGGGTGCGATCTGGCTATCCTGGCGGTGGGCAGTGCCGTTGAAACGGCGCTGGAAGCAGCCGGAGAGATGGCCGCAATGGGGGTTAAGGCTGCCGTAGTTAATATGCGCTTTATAAAACCCATAGACGGCGAGCTTATTGCCCAATTATCGCGCAACACGGCACGTTTTTTGACAGTGGAGGAAAATGTTCTCTGCGGTGGATTTGGAAGTGCCGTTACAGCGCATATGCGTCAAAAGGGTATCGAGGCCAAAATCCATACCATTGGCATACCTGATGAATTCGTCCCTCATGGTACACAGAGGGAGTTGCGCGCTAGGTACGGTTTGGACAGCCTTGGTATCGTGCGGGCGGCTCTCGTAGCCTATCCTGAACTTGCCCTAACGCGGGATGACTTGGTAAAGACCTAAAGGCCACCCGAGGGCGATTGTCTCAGGGCTTGGTTCTGGGGGAAACCGACGGAAAGATAAGCATCTAAAGGGGAGAAATGGACAAAAAGACCATTCGCGATGTCGAGGTAGCCGGTAAAAAAGTGATTATGCGCACTGATTTTAACGAACCGCTGGACGAACGAACCGGACATCTTACCGATGACATCCGCATTCGGGCTGCTATCCCGACTATCGAATATCTGGTTAACCACAAAGCCAAAGTCATCCTATGCTCTCATTTGGGTCGCCCCAAGGGAAAAAGGGAGCTGCTTTATAGCTTGCAGGGGGTGGCAAAACGGCTCTCCGAATTGTTGCGCCAAGAGGTCCGGTTGGTTCCAGACTGCATTGGCGCGGTAGCTGAAGAGGCCGTCTCACGAATACAAGATGGTGACGTCATCCTTTTGGAAAATCTGCGTTTTCATCCGGGCGAAGAGCAAGGCGATCCGGCTTTCGCCGAAGCCTTGGCCAGGCTGGGAGAGCTGTATGTGGATGATGCTTTTGGCACTGCGCACCGTGCCCATGCTTCCATCGTCGGCATCGCCAAGCACTTGCCGGCGGTATCGGGGTTGCTGTTGGAAAAAGAAGTGATGACCTTGGGCGGCGTACTGCAAAACCCAGTGCATCCCTTTGGGCTGCTCCTGGGCGGGGCCAAAGTCAATGATAAGGTAGCCCTCATTGAGAACGTGATGTCCAAGGTTGATCACATCATCATTGGCGGCGGTATGGCTGCCAGTTTCCTTAAGGCCAAAAATTACGAGATCGGCCGCTCTCTCTTAGACGGCAATGTTGAAGTAGCTTCGTATTTGATTCAAAAAGCGGATAAACATGGCGTCAAGATCCACCTTCCAGCTGACGTTGTGGTAACAGATGAGATCAAGCACAGCTCACCAGCAGAGATCGTTCCGGTGGGCACTATTCCTCCGGATAAGCGCATTGCCGACATCGGTCCGCTCACGGTAAGCCAGTTCCGCAAGGTACTGGAGAAATGCAAGACCGTTTTTTGGAATGGACCTATGGGCGTCCATGAAATCCCTCAGTTCTCGGAAAGCACATTCGCCGTTGCGGGCATTATTGCGGGACTTCATGCGACCACTATCATCGGCGGCGGCTCTACTGCCGAGGTCGTGACCTCGCTTAAGCTTAACGAGCATATGTCTTTTGTCTCCACCGGCGGCGGAGCGTCGCTGGAATTTCTAAGTGGGCAGATGCTACCCGGAGTCGCTGCGCTTTTGGATAGGTAGGTAAATATCCAGTCTGTCAGACTTATTTGACGGATGCACGGGAGTTACAGATGCAAGGATTTGAGCTGGTCAGGGATCTCGCCATAAGCACTTCTTCGAAGATAGTGTTGCTGGTCATAGATGGCTTGGGCGGTTTGCCGGACCCGTCTACCGGCCAAACCGAGCTCGAGAGCGCCCATACTCCAAATTTAGACCGTTTGGCGCGTACGGGTAATTGTGGCCTTACTAGACCGGTAGGACCGGGGATTACCCCGGGTAGTGCTCCAGGCCACCTCGGACTCTTTGGCTACGACCCTATGGCCTACGTTATTGGGCGGGGGGTGTTGGAGGCATTGGGAGTTGGCTTTGAACTTGAGCAGGGGGATGTGGCCGCCCGCGGCAATTTTTGCACTGTAGATACAGGGGGCAAAATTACCGACCGCCGAGCTGGACGCCTTTCCTCCGATGAGAGTACTCACCTTTGTGAGGGACTCGATGGTCAGGAGATTGACGGCGTGCGTCTCATGGTTCGCCCAGTAAAAGAGCATCGATGCATCTTAGTGCTTAGAGGAAGCAAACTTGATGCCCGTCTTTCGGATACCGATCCGCAGCAACCGGGAATGACTCCACTGCCAACAACAGCGCTCACGCCCGAAGCTGAGCGCACTGCCCGGGTGGTCAATGAATTTTTACGCCAGACGCAAATAAGGTTAGGAAATTGTCATCCCGCCAACATGCTCCTTCTGCGCGGTTTTTCAGAGCGGCCCCGTCTACCTGGTTTTAATGAGGTTTATCGGCTTAAACCTGCCGCCGTGGCGAGTTATCCTATGTACCGGGGGCTGGCCAAAGTGCTGAATATGGATGTCTTATCCACGGGCCCTACGATTTCTGATGAGATCAACACCGTGAAACAGGGATATGCCGACCATGACTTTTTCTTCTTGCATGTCAAAGGTGCCGATGCCGCAGGGGAAGACGGCGATTTCGCACGCAAAGTGGCGGTGATTGAGGAAATTGATCGATTGCTCCCAGAGATTACGGCGCTCTCTCCTGACGTGCTGGCGGTGGCAGGGGACCATGCTACTCCCGCCACTATCAAAGGTCACAGCTGGCACGATGTGCCTTGCCTTATCTCCTCCAGGTGGTGCCGCCCAGATGGTTTGGCTAAATTTGGTGAAACGGAGTGCCTCAAGGGAAGCCTGGGTATTATGAGTGCCACTGCGCTTATGCCGCTGGTCATGGCTCACGGCCAAAAATTAACTAAGTACGGAGCGTAAGATGCGAATTCCACTTATCGCCGGCAATTGGAAAATGAACACTACTGTCGCTGAGGCTCAGGCCTTGTTGGCTCAAATGTCCGGAGCCCTCGGTCGCATTGAGGGGGTGGAGATTCTGCTTTGTCCCCCATTCGTATCTTTGGCCACTATAAAGGGAATGCTTCAGGGAACGACCATCCGGCTGGGGGCTCAAAACATGTACTGGGAAGATAAGGGAGCTTTCACCGGCGAGATCTCGTCGCTCATGCTCTCTCCTCTATGTCAATACGTAATTTTAGGACATTCCGAGCGGCGCCATGTCTTTCAGGAGTCTGACGAGGTCATCGCCTGTAAGGTACGCTCGGCCTTACGTGCCCACCTTAGGCCTATCATTTGCGTGGGCGAGCGCCTGGAGGAGAATGAAGCTGGGCAAACGCGGGAGGTTATCGGGCGCCAATTAAAAAGTGCTCTCACCGGCATTGGCGATATTGATTCGCTGGTGGTGGCATATGAGCCGGTATGGGCGATCGGTACTGGGCGGGCAGCCACTGGTGAGCAGGCTCGGGCGACTTCTGGTTTCATTCGTCTTGTTCTGGGCGAACTTTTTGGCCAAGCCAAGGCCAGCTCGATTCGTATTATCTACGGCGGGAGCGTCACCGCAGCCAATGTGGCGGAATTCCTCTGCCAACCGGATATTGATGGCGCGCTTGTTGGCGGGGCCAGCTTAAAAGCGCTAGAGTTCATCAGCATTGCCGACCAAGCCGCTGGTCTTAAAGGCAGACGATAAACATAGACGTGTCTGCGCCGCTCGTGGCTGTTGTTGGACCCACTGCCGTCGGGAAAACTGCCTTAGCCATTAGCTTGGCGGAGGATTTTCGAGGCGAGATAGTAAGTGCCGACAGCCGCCAGGTATATCGACATTTGGATATCGGCACAGCCAAACCCACTTCGGCCGAACGCTCTCGCGTACCCCATCACCTAATTGACCTTGTCGAACCCAATGATCCTTTTAGTCTCGCCGAATACCAGGAACTGGCTGTTAAGACCATTAAAGAAATCCAAGCTCGTGAGCATCTACCTATCCTGACCGGCGGTACGGGGCAATATGTCTGGGCGGTATTGGAGAATTGGGTTGTGCCGCGTGTGCCACCCAACCTTGAGTTGCGTCGCCGTTTGGAAGCGCGGGCAGCTCGCGGGGAAGCGCTTCACGAAGAACTGTCACGCATCAATCCCGATGCCGCTGCCCGCATCGACTCCCGCAATACTCGGCGTGTGATTCGGGCTTTAGAAATAAGTTATTTAGGCGGTGATACTCCGACCAAGAGTTCGCCGCTCTTTGATAGCCTGATTATCGGACTATGTGCTCCTAGGGCCGAGCTTTATAGACGCATTGAGCTCCGGCTGGCAAACATGATTGAGACGGGGCTGCTTGCCGAGGTGGAGAAATTGCAGGGAATGGGCTATAGCGCAACCTTGCCGGCGTTAAGTAGCATTGGGTATCGGCAGATATGGCAGCATCTGGCGGGTGACCTGAGCCTGGCTGAGGCGGTTTCCGCCATCAATATTGAAAGCCACCGCTTGGTGCGCCAGCAATGCAACTGGTTTAAGCCTGCCGATCGGCGCATTCACTGGTTTGATATTTCCCACGAGCCTTACCCCAAGATATTCCGCCTGGTTTCGGACTATTTTACATACAGCAAGATGATTAGCCAGGAAGACAAAGCGGCCCCTATGTTAGATTTGGGCTAACCTTTCGGACAAGCAAGTTGCGTGACCAGGTGATGCTGGCAATGGTGTCAAGAGCTTTTCTTGGGGGAATTGTATAAAATTGATACGCCGAAAAGCGATGCTGGGCTTTAAAGTCACGGCATTATTTTATAGAGGAGGGACTTGTGAATGATACCATAAAAACAATTGCGGAAAGGTTTTCCTGTCGGAGCTTCACCGATCAAGTGCCAGAGGATAAATATCTTACGACGATTGCACAGGCAGCTATCCAGGCCCCAAGCGGCATGAATCGGCAGTATTGGCAGGTCATAGTGGTAAAGAATAAAAAACTGATGGCAGATTTGGATAGCGAGGGGATGGCTATCTTGTCGCATCTGGAAGACAAGACTATGTATGAGAGAATTATGAAGCGGGGCGGAAAATTGTTTTACAATGCCCCTTGCATGATGGTAATTGTGATAAAAGAGGCCTCCCCAAAGGGTGCAGAGCTGATAGATTGCGGAATATTGGCGCAGAATATATCTCTGGCGGCAACGTCGCTTGGGATTGCCAACCTACATTGCGGGCTGGTCGCGCTGGCTTTCGTCGGGAACAGGGCTAATGAATTTAAAGAGCGGCTACAATTTCCCATGGGGTATGAGTTCGGCCTAGGTGTACTGTTGGGATATGCAGAAAAGGCCGCCTCTCCCCACGCACCAAATCCGGACAAAATAACCTATATTGAGTAGTGGGGCGGCATAGGGAGTACGCCAATCAGCATGGCGAGCTTGTTGCATGTGAGATTGAATGCGTGCATCAAAAAACAGAACGTGGACTCAGAACATAATTGCTCTGGGGCGTACAGACACCGTTGCTTCCATGTGGCACAACGTCAATTTGTCCGTATTAACACTCTTTTGCATCTCCGCAGATAACACTGTATTATTGTGTCTCAATGGCGCGGAGCCTTGGATGATTATTGGAAAACGATGGGAGTGTATATATCAAAAGGGGAGGAATTGGGTGGGTTATAGCCCATTGTAGCTGTTATTATTTCGTTAATAATCTTGCTACGCGAGACGCTTTTTGGTAGACAGCCGCTTGATGAAACAAATTTGGCCCTGACAATTATCATAGCTAGTGTCACTACTGGTGGTTATACCGTAGTGACTAGTGCGAATAATAAGAAATGACATGCCGCTAAGCGTTATCTGTGCCTGCGGTAGCGCCTAAGCCGTATAAGGTTAAACCAGCATGTCTAGGCCAAGTTCGGA
>JGI24702J35022_10002469_pt1 | contig 11285 bp, 8 predicted proteins | sample TergutTh196P4_FD_35022 | JGI IMG/M metagenome (IMG submission 35022)
ATACTAATGTTTCGCACTTCTTTTTAACTCTTTAACAAACAGTATACAGCAAGAAATGCACAAATTGTATCTGTTTGAATATCTTTGTTTTAATATTTCCATTTTCATTATCCGGCCTCTTTTAGCCCGTTTTCAAAGAACCGGTTAATAAGTTGTTCAGCCTTCGGATTTGTCAATACTTTTTCTAATAAACAGTCAGCATCAATTTCCAATATTTGAGCGACAATCTGTATGGTGTCCAAAAACAGTTCCCACAACCGCCTGTCCATAGTCATCCGCAAAAATTCCGCGTTCATCGAACGATATAATGCACCTTTTGATTCATAATGTTCAAACCGGAATCGGAATGCAAGCAGAATACAGGCAATCATCGAAATGGTCGTATCGGCAATCTGTGCGTCAAAGTCGCTTGACTGGCAACCACCAAGATTCAACAATCCTTTAGCTTCCTTGTTAAAAACTTCAACAGTCCATCTAATTTGATAAAGTTCAACCAATTTTTTGAAACCAAGGCTTGTATCTGTCGTCAAAAACACTTTCCATTTACCTTTCGTCCCCTGACGGGAAAAAAACAGCGTCAACGGGGTATCACCATACATTACATCTGCACGCTTATAGTGATATCTGAGTGAGCGGCAGCGTTGCAACTTACTTATCCGGCTGTTTATCTCTGAATAAGTCAATTGTTGACTCCTGTATGAAAACTTCGTTGCTGCAATCTTGTACATCCCTATCAAATGGACGCTCTGATCAATAACCGCATTTATCAACGCTTCACAGGTAAACCAACTGTCAACCAACACATAATCTACGCGCAAACAACGATACATGGCGTTATAAAACATCCTTAACATCATCTCTATCTTGGTCGTATCCAATTCTTTTATTCGTTGGTCGGATTCGGATTTTCTTGAACGTTTTTTACTGTACTGCCGACGTAACTCTTTCCTGTTCATGCCATACGGCTTGGATTCCTTTTTTCCTTTCTCGCGATGGATCGAAAAATCCACCGGAATAAATGATTTACCATCCCAGTAGAGCATAACCAATAGNTTAAAACCCAATATACTGCGTTGCTCGACATGATCCCATACCCGACCCAGCCTCTCCATCTTCTTACCGCTCTTCTTAACCGTAGTATCGTCAAAAATCAGGCAATGAGGTTTATCCGGTTCGTCCGATTGTACCGTTGACAGGGTTATTTGTATGAATCTCATCACAATATGCCATAGGATGCGACGCCAACAGATTTGATCATTGTTCTTGAGACGGTAAAATACATCCTTGCCTATCGTTATACCCTGTTCGCATAGACTTGATAAGGAAGAGGATACCGTCTTTTTGCCGGTAACTACCATCACTAATAACAACGATAATACCATCTTTACGCTGTAACCGCTCTGTTTTAAATAATTAAACGCTTTCAAACTTTCTGATATCTTCAACGCTCTGAAGATGCTTGTTATTTTTACTTCGTCAAACTTATCCGGAATAAAATCCGTTTTGATTTCATCAATCTTTTTTGTACCTTTGTCCCGTAGCATATTTTTAGTATTTGGAATTACGATGCTAATTTAATCATTTTAATGATATTAGCAAAAAAATATGCTACTTTTTTTACCGCTTTTTACCGCTTCATAAGAGGTTCTAAGAGGTGCGAAACATTAGTAATAATAATATCAAACTAAAATGAAAAAGAAAATCTTATTATTGTTGGCAGTTTGCATTACACTGCCATTGTTTGCACAGGTGAGGGGTAAGATTAATATCCCCAATCTTGATGGGTATGTGACGTTAAAATGCGATTTCCACATACACACGGTTTTCTCCGATGGAAGTGTGTGGCCTACAGTACGAATTGACGAGGCATTTCGCGAAGGACTTGACGCCATTGCGATCACTGATCACATCGAATACCGCCCGCACAAGGACGACCTCGTTGCATCTCACAACCGTTCGTATGAGATCGCCCGCGGGTCAGCCCAAGCCAGGGGAATCATGCTGATCAAAGGCAGTGAAATAACACGTGATATGCCTCCCGGACACTCCAACGCTATTTTCCTGACTAATTCGGAGGCTTTGGATACGCCCGATTATATGGATGCTTTTGCCGCCGCCAAAGCACAAAATGCGTTTATCTTCTGGAACCATCCCTGCTGGGATTCACAACAACCCGACACCACCTTATGGTTTGACGAACACACCAAACTGTTGTCTCAAGGCTTGATGCAAGGTATCGAAGTAGTCAACAGCGGCGACTATTGTCCCGAAGCCCACCAATGGTGTCTGGAAAAAAATCTGACCATGCTCAGCAACTCCGATGTACACGCTCCCTTTCCGATTTTTGCCCCCGGAAAGCACCGGCCAATGACCCTTGTGTTCGCCCGTAGCGCTACACCCGAAGCCATCCATGAAGCATTGATAGACAGACGAACAGCAGTCTACAACGATGAGTATGTGATCGGTGAGGAAAAGTATCTGAAAGAACTTTTCGAGAACGCTTTGGAAATAAACGTGGAGAAAAACGCGAATGCTGTGCGCATTACATTTGTCAACAAATCCGATCTCCCCTTCAACCTGAAAAAGACTCAACATGACGCCCGTTTAGTCTATTTCCGCGAGTATACCATTGTCCCGAACGGCACACATACCATCACGGTAAGATTACAGGACGGCGTTACAGGCGGTGATGTCAATTTTGAAGTGGAAAACTTTCTTGTCAAACCTAATGAAGGATTGAAGTATACGGTGAAAATATAAAGTAACGATAATGAAAAAAGGTTATCAACGTATTGATAACCATCGTGTGGGCGTTGACGGATTCGAACCGCCGACATTCTGCTTGTAAGGCAGACGCTCTGAACCAGCTGAGCTAAACGCCCGTTAAGATGGTGCAAAAATAATTCTTATTTTTGAATAAGCAAAATAATGTTGAAATAAATTTTTGACGGTCTTGAATGCTTTTTTTGTAATTCGTTGTTAGAAAGTTATATATGTTAAAAAAAATCTGCATGCAAACCCGCAGTGTTGGACATTTTTTTTATGATTCACAACAACATTTTTTTTACAGGAAGATGTATATTCGCTTAAAATGAACTATCTTTGTGAGGTTGAATAGAGTGTAATCAGGATGATAAGTCTAAACAATGTATGGATATTGAATATGGGAAATCAACTAAATAATAATAAATTATGGAACGTCGTACTTTTTTAAAAACCGGCGCTTTGGCAGGAGCCGGATTATTGACTGCCGGACTGTCGTTCGGTAAACAGGAAATCAGGGTGACTGATGGTCGCCGTGTCGGGATGATTGGATTGGATACTTCACATTCCATCGAATTTACAAAGATTCTGAACGCTGAAGATGCTTCATCCGATTTAGGCGGATATCGGGTTGTGGCTGCATATCCACATGGAAGTAAGGATATTGAATCGAGTGTGAGCCGGATTCCGGCGTACACGCAACAAATGCGTGAGATGGGTGTTCACATTACGGATTCTATTGCGGAGTTACTGCAAAATACCGATGTGATTCTATTGGAAACAAACGATGGAAGGCTACATTTAGAACAGGCTGTTGAGGTGTTTAAAGCCGGGAAAACACTTTTTATCGACAAACCAATTGCTGCATCTTTATCCGATACGATCGCTATTTTTCAGGCAGCTAAAGACTTTCAGGTTCCTGTCTTTACCACTTCATCCATGCGTTATATGTCAAATATGGACGATATCGTAAACAACAAAAGTATCGGAAATATCTTGGGAGCAAGCGCATACAGTCCCTGTACGCTTGAGCAGACGCATCCTGACTTCTACTGGTATGGAATCCATGGCGTCGAAACATTGTATACAGTGATGGGAACAGGCTGTCAGCGTGTCTCAAGAGTACATACGCCTGATACGGATTTTGCGATTGGCATCTGGGATAACGACCGGATAGGAACGTTCAGGGGACTACGGAAAGGACGCACAGGATTTGGAGGGGAAGCGTACGGAGAGACAGGCATCAAATCGTTGGGCAGTGACAGTGGTTACACCCCGTTAATGAAAGTGATTACACAGTTCTTTCAAACAGGAATTTCACCTGTATCGCCCGACGAGACAATCGAGATTTTTACGTTTATGGAAGCAGCCGACGAAAGTAAACGCCGGAACGGAGCGGCTGTGAATCTGGAAGAGATTCGGCTGAAAGCGCTTGATCAGGTGAGAAAAACCTGGTGATTTTTTCGTACATTTATGAAATAAATTGATAAATTTGCCCAAGAGATCATTCAATAAAATAAATAAAGATGAAGTTATTTAGTTCTTTTCTGTTATGCTGCCTATTGGCAGTTTGTTCCGGAAGTGAGGCTATTGCACAACAGAGCCAGCTTCCCCGTATCGGTATCGCGGGTATATCGATCGAATGCAGTACTTTCTCCCCTGCCGTGACTCCATTGGAGGCTTTTCGTCAACTTGAAGGGGAAGCGCTTCTGCGCAGTTATCCTTACTTAAGTCCCGATTCCACGATGGGAAAGGGTGCGAATGGCTTCCTGCCATGCTTTCGAGCGCCACTCCCGGAGGTATTGTTACGCGCGAGACCTACGAGATATTAGTCAATAAAACGCTTGATAAGATAAGAGCCAACATGCCTTATGACGCTTTTTTCTACCATATCCATGGCGCTATGAGTGTTGAGGATCTGGATGATCCTGAAGGTGATTTCATAGAGAGGATTCGTGGAATCATCGGGAACGACCCTGTTGTCTCAACTTCCATGGACCTTCACGGAAATGTTTCTTTGCGACTGGCGGAATATTCGGATCTGATCACTTGTTTCCGTATGGCGCCTCACGAAGACAATTTCATTTCGACACGTCGGGCTGTCGTTAACTTGTACGACCGCGTTACGTCGGGCAAAGGACGTCCTGCGTACAAGGCTTGGGTAGCAGTTCCCATACTGCTTCCGGGTGAGCGGACGAGCACACGGGTCGAGCCGGGAAAATCTCTTTATGCCATGATTCCCGGTATCGAAGCGCTTCCGGGCGTTGTCGATGCAGCGATCTGGATCTCGTACGCCTGGGCTGACGAACCTCGCAATCAAGGAGTTGTGATGGTAGTCGGCGATGATCAAAGTCAGGTAGAGACATCAGCCAAGACGCTTGCCGAACAATTCTGGGCGGTGCGTCATCAATTCGATTTCGAAACGACTACCAAGTCGCTCGACGAATGTCTGGATGTTGCCATTGCCAGCGACAAGAAGCCATTTTTTATCAGCGATATGGGTGATAACCCGACCGGCGGTGGCGCAGGCGACGTCACCTGGACATTGGCAAGGCTTCTGCAGCGTCCCGAATTGAAGACGCCGAACGGCAAAANCGTGATTTATGCATCCATTCCAGGCCCTGATATGATCGCAGCAGCAAAGAAAGCCGGCGTAGGCAAGCAAGCCGAAGCGATGGTAGGCGCCATAGAAGATTATCGTTTNGAAGGACCGGTGAAATTGTCGGGCACGGTGATGTACACAAGCGATCGTGAGGCGGTTATCAAGGCAGGTAGCGTNTATGTGATTGTGACNCAAGGGCGTGCAGCNTANCATTANGAAAATGGNATGACAGCCATCGGNCTGAANCCCCGCGAGGCGGATATTGTGATCGTCAAGCAGGGTTATCTCGTACCCGACTGGTACAATATGCAGGCAGAGTGGATGATGGCGCATACGCGTGGAGGCGTCGATCAAGACCTGACGAATCTTCCCTATCAACGGATCATCAGGCCAATGTATCCTCTCGATCCCGATATGCCGACACCCGAACTCAATGTGATATTCGTACCTTCAGCAAAATATAAATATGGCAGGTAGGATAGTCCACTAATTACACGAATTTTCACGAAGAATAAAATTATTCTATAGTAAATTATATTTCCTTTATCTTAAATGGGTTAAAGGATATTTTGTCGTCGTATACATCACTCCGGTCGACTTTCTTGACCCACTTGACGACCTGGATGGTGACAGGAAGGATCATTATTTCGTACATTGATTTGAGAATCACTTCTGCGACGATGATCAGCAAAAGTTCGTTCCATCCGATGATTCCTCCGAGTGCAATCGGGAAAAAGATAAACGTATCAGCGCCTTCGCCGGCTAAAGTAGAAACAATCGCACGGACAGAGAAGTGTTTGCCCTTGGAAGCGACTTTCATCCGGCTCATAATGTAGGCATTCAAAAACGAACCTGCTAAAAAGGCGCAAAAACTTCCTGTGACAACACGTGGCGCCAGTCCAAACACAAACGCGAATGCTTCGTCGCCCTCCCAGAAAGATGGAGCCGGCAGTATAATAGCAAGTTGAGTGAAGCCGACCACCAGGAAATTCATACAAAACCCGATCCAGATAATCAGTCGCGCCTTTTTATAACCCCANATTTCTACAATGCAATCATTGATGATATAGGAAACTGGGAAAACCAACAAGCCGGCAGTGGCTGTAATCGGCCCTAACTGAATCACTTTCGTTACCAGAAAGTTGGAAACTATCAAACAGACGCAGAATAAGATTCCCATNAACATAAAGGGAATCGANACATTTTGTTTCATATGATNCTATAAATTAAACTAATCACTGAGCATATCCTCCTCACCCCATTCAAAGCAGGAATGAATAACTGATTTTACATTCTACCATCTAAACTCTAATATATCATTCGCTTGCATAGCAACAACCAGCAAATTCCCTGCCACAGGATAAGACACCTGTTTGCCATTCAGCCTGAGTTTTAATTTGTTGGAATCGTCGGGTAATTGAATACGGAAGGTTCCATCAATGACGGCTTTTAATCTGCCANTTTGAAGTCTGTTATCCANCCATTGTGCAGACACTTCGCCGCCTCCCTGCACCTTCAGTCCTGTAAAAGAGCCTGTATGCCAGGCAACCGGTAATGCCGGTAACAGTTCGATACATCCGTTTTGGCTTTGAATCAACATCTCTGCAATACCTGCACATCCTCCAAAATTACCATCTATCTGGAAGGGAGGATGGCCGCAAAAAAGATTGGGATACGTTCCTCCGGTATCGTATTGAATTGTATTTGACCGGCCACATGGTTTTAATAAGTCGGTCAGCAGTTTAAAAGCATGTTCGCCGTCGCGGAGGCGCGCCCAGAAGTTTACTTTCCATGCCATCGACCAGCCCGTACTCTCGTCGCCCCGTACCTCAAGCGATTTCCGGGCAGCCTGCGCCAGTTCGGGCGTTTGCAACAATGAGATTTCATTGGCAGGATACAGTCCGTAGAGGTGAGATACATGACGATGATGCGGATCTTTTTCCCCGTACGGTTCGAGCCATTCCATGATTCGTCCGTCGGGACCGATGGTAGTCGGCATCAGGCGGGAACGTTTTTCGTTTAAAACAGCCGAAAACGCTTCGTCTATCCCCAGGATTGAAGCCGCCTCAATCGTATGGGCGAATAACTCCCGCAGAATCTGGTTGTCCATCGTTGAGCCTGCACATACATTGGCTTCGCGGCCATTGGGCAGAATATAGGTATTTTCGGGCGAAGTGGTGGGAGCAGTCACTAAGTACTGGCTACGCGGGTCTTCTACCAGCATATCTACAAAAAACAGAGCGGCTTCTTTCATAACCGGATATACATCTGCCAGGTACGCTTTGTCGTTCGTATACAGGTAGTGGTTGTATAAATGGGCGCACATCCAGGCAGCCGACGTATTGGTGGCTCCCCAGGAAGGATGTTCGCCCGGAGCCGTAAACTCCCATACATTCCCTAATATATGAGTCACCCATCCGCGCGCGTTGTAAAATACATTGGCCGTACGTCGGCCGCTTGACACCTGTTGTTTGGTCCATTCAATCAAAGGGAGATGCAGTTCGGATAGATTGCACACTTCGGCAGGCCAGAGGTTCATCTGCAAATTGATATTCAAATGATAATCACCGTTCCAGGGTGTATTGATGGTGTTACACCAGAGTCCCTGCAGGTTGGGTGGCAACAGACCCGGACGGGTTGAGGAGATCAGCAGATAACGTCCGAACTGAAAGTAAAGCGCCAGGAGGGAAGGATCGTTTTTGTCGTGCTGAAAAACTTCGAGACGTTCATTCATCGGCAATCGTTCTTTCGAAGCGATATGACCGAAATCTACCTGTACACGGTCGTACATTGTGCGATAAGTTTCGATATGCTCGCTTTTCAATGCATCAAAACTTTTCGCTTCGGAAGTTAGCAATAACGAATCCAACTGTTCATTGACTTTCTTCCCGAAATAGTCGGTTGCCATTCCGATTAAAAGGATAACCTCTGAGGCGTCTTTTACGCAAAGGGTTGTATCATTTGCAACTGTCGCTATACCGTCGCGCGGCAATAATACACGTATTTGCGCCCCATAGCGAATGCCTTGACTTTCTTCACCACCCTGGGCAACGCCATCATTCATCTGTCCGCTCATCAATAAATCATTTCCGGCAAGCGTGACTGCATATCTTTCCGGACGACTCATATTGATATGAAAACGAANCGCTTCATCCCTGTCGGCAGTCAGACGAACAACAGCAATATCGGACGAAAAGGAAGTAAATGATTCACGGGTATAGTGTGTATCACCTTTTTTGAATGAAACGGTTGCTATCGCATTGTCGAGATTCAGCGAACGCCGGTAGTCTGTCACTTCGCCTGTCTCTGCATAATCAAAAAGAAGTTCCAACCTGCCCAGTAACTGGTAGCTCCCGTAAGGCTTGTTATAACCCCGTCCCTGTCCGCTTCCTTCGCCTTTGCAGACAAATGTCTGATACATCAGCTGCTGGGCTTCGTCGTTTCGATCTTCAAAGAGCAGATTCCTGATCGCAGCCAGCGAACGGTAGGCTTCAGGATTGTCGGTGTCCTGTTTGCTGCCCGACCACATGGAGATTTCATTCAGTACATAAGTCTCTTTGTCAGTTCCTCCGTCAGGCATTAAACCAATCCGTCCGTTTCCAAGCGGAAATGATTCTTCCCAGATGGTTGCAGGCGAATCAAAATGATAAGTCATCTCTGTTTTGTGTACAGATACCGAAAGTTGATCACAACTCTGTAAAATCAAACAGGACAATAAAAAAAGGGATAAAATTCGTTTCATAATTTTTTAAAATTTCTGTGCAAAGTTAAAAAAATAATTATAAATTTGTATTAATTCGTGTAATTCGTGGACTTCCATTGACTTAATTCCTTTCGCAATTGACGTGCGTTGCCATTGGCGACCTTATCCAATAATGCCCAGAAACGCTTGTTATGACTCATCTCTACCGTATGACACAATTCATGTAAGATAACATAATCTATCAAATACTCAGGCAGAAACATAAGCGAAACCGAAAGATTAAGTTGTTTTTTCGAACTGCAACTGCCCCATCGGGTTCGGGCTTTACTCACTTTCACGCNTGCATATTGAAAACCATGCTGNGTAGCCANGCGCTTAACGCGGGAAGGGAGTATACGTTTCGCCTCAATCTGCATCACTTTGATTACGATCGCCCAGAGTTTTTGCTGAACCTGTTCGTTGTCGAAATTTGTTTCCTCCGGACAGGCAATATGTAATGTCCCTTCTTTGAGCGACACATAGATATTTGTCCGCTGAGTCCGGAAGATATGCAATTCAAAGGGTTGGGTTTTTAGATGACTGTTTTCGTTGAGAACCGGTCGTCTCTGATGCTTCGTCAACATTTCCAACAATCGTTTCCGCTTGGAATCTATAAATGTGCGCANCTCGCGTTCTGTCCCGCCTCGTGGTATGGTTGCNATAATTTTCCCATCGACCACCCGCAAAGAATAATGTTTTGCCCGCATATTTTTGCGAACAACNATCAACCCTAATTCNTTTCCATCGATTGTCTTTTCCATATTCCGGATGCAAAAGTAATATTTTTTGTATCTTTGCGCTTTCAAAGGTTATATTAACAACAATAAAATATGCAAACATGAATAAAAAAACAATTTTGATAATCTGCGACGGATGGGGAATTGGGAATAAACAAAAAGGCGATGTGATCTATACCGTTCATCCTCCCTACTGGTATTATCTGCTCGACAACTATCCGAATTCACAATTAAACGCTTCGGGAGAAAGTGTGGGATTGCCTGACGGACAGATGGGTAACTCGGAGGTAGGACATCTGAATATTGGCGCAGGCAGGGTCGTCTATCAGGATTTGGTGAAAATCAACCGGGCTTGCCGCGACAATTCGATATTAGATAATCCGGAAATCAAACGCGCCTACAGTTATGCGAAACAAAACAATAAACAAATTCATTTTCTCGGATTGGTTTCCGACGGAGGCGTGCACAGCTCGCTCGAACATTTGATGAAACTTACTGAAATTGCACAGATATATGGCGTTCAAAAGGCTTTTGTCCACTGTTTTATGGATGGTCGCGACACCGACCCGCGAAGCGGTAAAGGTTTTATTCAGGAACTGGAAGACCATCTGCAAACGACAGGAGGAAAAATTGCCTCTATCGCAGGCCGTTATTATGCGATGGATCGCGACAAACGTTGGGAGCGCATCAGGGAAGCCTACGATTTGCTGACAAAAGGCATTGGAAAACCTGCCGAATGTATGGTTACGGCTATGGAAGAATCATACACTGAAGGGGTAACAGACGAATTTATCAAACCGATTGTACATGTTGAAAACGGCCGACCGGTTGCTGTCATCGAAGAAGGCGATGTCGTAATTTTCTTTAACTTCCGCAACGACCGCGCCAAGGAACTGACCATTGTTTTGAGTCAGCAAGATATGCCCGATGCCGGTATGCAGACCATTCCCAACCTGCACTATTGCAGCATGACGCCCTATGACGCCACTTTCAGGGACATTGCTGTCTTTTTCGATAAGGACAATGTGGATAACACACTGGGCGAATACCTGTCGTTTCTTGGATTGAAACAGCTTCATATCGCCGAAACGGAAAAATATGCACATGTGACTTTCTTTTTTAATGGCGGACGCGAAAAACCGTTCGATGGCGAAGACCGTATCTTAGTGCCTTCCCCCAAAGTGGCGACCTACGACCTGAAGCCGGAAATGAGCGCGTTCGGAGTGAAAGACAAATTGGTCGAAGCCATTGCAACCCAACAATATGATTTCATCGTTTGCAACTATGCGAATGGCGATATGGTCGGTCATACAGGTGTGTATTCGGCTATCGAAAAAGCGGTATCGGTCATTGACGCCTGTCTCAAAGAGACGATCGAAGCAGCCAAAGCAAATGATTACGAAGTGATTATCATTGCCGATCACGGAAATGCCGATAATGC
>JGI24702J35022_10002470_pt1 | contig 11284 bp, 8 predicted proteins | sample TergutTh196P4_FD_35022 | JGI IMG/M metagenome (IMG submission 35022)
CAACTCTTTGGTAACTTGTGCCGAATATTCAATATAACACGGATTAGCACAGATTTACACAGATTTACACGGATTATTTTTAAATTTTAATTCTTAAAAGCCTCCCTTCGGTCGGCAAGTGCAAGGAAAATTATTGTACGTCGCCGCTAAAGCGGCTTGTACTATCGTGAAAATCCGTCTAATCCGTGAAAATCCGTGGCTTTTGCATATATGGCTTAGCGAGAGGCCAAATGAAGTTATAGACAAGAATTAAAGGTATATAAGCACAAAAATTCCCAATAAACCTGTGTAAATTGCAAAAAACCAAAGCGGCTTTTTTTTAACAATTTTTAACATTAGGCGAATGGCGAAAAACCCGGTAATTGCCGCGCTTAATGTTCCTGCAAGTATCTCTGTCATGCCAATGGCTCCAGCAGCGGATCCGGCAGAGGCGATTGCTGCTAGTTCCGGTATATCCCCGTTTTTTACCAGTTCCATAACTTGAAAAACAGCCGCTCCTAAAATGGCTGGAATCGAAAGCAAAAAAGAAAACCGTGCGGCAAAATCCCTGTCCAGCCTGCATAAAAGTCCCCCAGACAGTGTTGCACCGGAACGGGAAATGCCGGGGATAACGCTAACTGCCTGCATATTGCCAATGACCAATGCATCCAGCCAATTCATTGCATTGGCTTTTTTAAGGATTGGGCTGGGGGCAGTGTTATTTGCAGCTTTAGTTGCCGAACGCCTAGCTTGTTTTGACAGCAGTTCTGCAATTATCAGCATTGCCGAAGTTGACAGAAAAGCAACGCTTAAATATTTTCCGGTTTCAAAGAATGATTCCAGTTGTTTTCTGAATGCCAGGGCAATCACAACAGTAGGAACAGTGGCAACAATCAGATACCCGGTAAGCGGCTGGTTCAGCTTTTTTAATATAGCCCAAATATCTTTCCGCATAGCCGCAAAAACAGCGGCAAGGCTTCCCAGGTGGAGCATAGTGTCAAAAAACAAAGCCGGATTTTGTATGTTAAAAATTTTTTGAAATAAAACCAAATGTCCCGAGCTGGAAACCGGCAGGAATTCCGTTACTCCCTGTACNGCTCCAAGAAACACNGCTTCAATTATGCTCATTTTCCGCTCCAATGCCGCCATGGGCTTTTTCTGATAATTGTCGCCTTGCGGTCGCAGCCAACCGAAACAACATCAATAGAGGTTTCACAGTATTGTTCAATAAAATAAATATAATCCTTAGCAGCTTCAGGTAATTCTTCGTAAGAAAGAATATTGCTAAGCGGTTTTTTCCATCCAGTAAAACTGCGGAGTACNGGGCTTACATTGTTTAAATCTTCAATGGATGCAGGAAATTGTTCTGTTATATGGTTACCAATGCGATAGGCGACGCATACTTTTATCTCATCAAATGCATCGTAAACGTCAAGATGGGTTATTACAAGGCTGTCGATAGAATTGGTAAGGCAGGCATAACGAAGAGAAACAAGGTCCAGGTAACCGCAGCGCCAGGAATTCCCGGCGCCTGATCCGCATTCGCGGCCTGTACTGCGGATAAAACGGCACATATCATCTTCGGTATCGGAATCAAATTCACTGGGAAGAGGGCCCATCCCAACTCGTGTTGAATAGGCCTTAAACACACCCAGCACTTTGTCAATTGCCCGCGGCCCAATGCACCCGCCGATAGCCGCCCCCGCAGCGCATGACATTCCGCTGGATACAAAAGGATAGGTTCCCAAATCAAGATCGAGCAAAGTTCCCTGCGCGCCTTCGAAAAGAACCTGTGCATTTTTACGCTGCGAAAGATATGATGACAGATCAATGGCCATAGATTGAAGCCGTTCCGTAAACGGAGCAAGAAATTGCCGGTCTTCTTCTTCAAGTTCTGCCATTTTGTCTTTCCATGCCAAGTCTGCAAGACGGATGCTGTCCCTAAGGCTTTTCATGGAATAGCTAAATCCAATGCCTTTACCGGTTGTGCCAATAGGTTTTTTCCTTTCCGCATCCCGTTCTTTATCAATTTTGATATATCGGGGCAATACCAGATGCGCTCTATCCGAAATAAAAATCCTGCCAGTTATGTCAATGCCCCTGTCTTCCAGCATTTTAATTTCATTAAATAACGCTTCTGGATCAATGACCATTCCTGCGCCAAGGATTGAAATCTTATCAGGGTAAATAATTCCGGAAGGAATGAGACGAAGAGTGTACTTCTCGCCTTCGGTAACAATGGTATGTCCGGCATTTGCTCCGCCTGAAAAACGAATGATTATCTGCGCCTCGCTTGCCAGATAATCAACAATTTTCCCTTTCCCCTCATCGCCCCATTGAGCGCCAATAACAACAATTTTCATAGGGAACCCCTTTGCTATAGTACAATAATTACTATTTTGTTTCCAGCAGCCAATCTATCAAATTACACTGAATAATGCCCTTGTGGTTTGACCGAAAAGGAGTTTCATCCAGGCTAAGAATAATTTTTGGGTGATTGTCCCTAATCCGTTCCAGCGGAGAGAGTTTTTTAGCAAATAAAGGCTTATCGCGGATTTTTGATACAACCTGAAAATATGCTTGGCGCATATTGTTTTTAGCGTCTTCCTGAACCACAAAGTTTATTTCATCGCTGCCGTTTTTTCCGATAAAAACACGGTGACCCCGGCGGAGCAGTTCCAGGCAAACAATGTTTTCAATCTGTCCGTCAATGCCGGTTGAATCTGCGCCATACAATAAATTGCTAATTCCCGTATCGGTTATAAAATATTTACCCAGGGTTTTTAACCTTTTTCCTTTTTTTATTTCAAAACGCTCAATATGGAAAAATATAAAAGCAGCAGTCAAAGCCCTCATGTATGTTTCAACAGTATTTGATGAAATATTTCTATTTTTTAATTTTAACGCCAGGTTTATTTTTTTTGAACTAAGGGGGCTGCCAATATTATAACAAAGGCTTTTAACAATATCTTCAAGCAAAGGAATGTCGTTGATTCCTGCTTGGGCAGCGGCATCATTAATAAGAATAGTGTTATAAATACCCCTAACGCATTGCTGTACTGATACAGCATCGTCAAAAAAAGCCGCAGAAAAAGGGAAGCCTCCAAAACTGATATAATTATTGAATGCTTCTATTTGAAGGTATCGTTCCATTTGATCTTTTTGCCGGGGCATTCTGCGTTCCGGTTTTTGCTGATTAAACCCTGAAATATTTATGGGCAACTGCTTAATTCCGTCTTTGTTTTGCAGTATCCTTGGGCTTCTGTTTCGGACTTTTGAAAACGCAAGATATTCAGAAAAGGACAGCGGAAACATTTTTATTTCGACAAAAGGCACAAAGCTCAATACGCATTTATTTGAAGAAGTAATATATATGTCGATAGATTTTTTAAGCAACAGGCCTTCAATTGTTTTTTCGAAAGAGTAGCATTTTTGAATTTCATCAATAAAAATATAGGTAATATTATTAGTGCATATATGCTTTTTTAAATAATTGTACAGCCCCTGNTAATGAAACAGGGTTTTTTCATTTAAATTTTCCAAATCTAAATAGACAATCTGGCTTTCTTCTACANCGGTACGTTTTAACCAATCGATGTATGCGGCAAGTAANGTTGTTTTGCCGCATCCCCGTGTGCCTGTGAGCAATTTTACCTGAGGCTTATCCCTCCATTTTGCTATNCGGCTTAGGTATTCTTTGCGTGGTATCATAATTTAAGTATAATGCTTTATTGAGGAATTGTAAAGTTTTTTCTGAAAAAAGAGAAAACTTTACAAATTTGCGTTTTTTTTCTATTTTGAGAGAAAAAGCATTGATTTTTAGCTTTTATATAAGTACATTCGCCTTAAATTTTTTAAAAAAAGTAAAAAATGTCTTGACGAAAAATGAAAAACATACGAAAATGTAATATATCTTAGACATATAGTATGTTATACTAGTCTTTAAGAAGAATATATTTTACTATTTTGGAGTTTATCATTATGTCTTACACCAGTAAAAGAACCATCGTCAGCATTGTTGCAGGAATTATTTTAGTTGCAGCCTACATCATTTTTATACTTGGGGAAAATTCCCCTGGGGCAGAGGATTTGAAATCCTGGGCCATTGCAATACTAGTTTTTATCGGAATCGGCATTGCCATAAACATTGCGGTTCAAATTCTTTTTCACATTTTCTTTGCTGTCGGAATTGCAGTAAAAGAAGAATGCAGAGAGAGTGATAAAAAAGAGTGTGATAAAGGAGAGAATGATAAAAAAGAAAATGGAAAAAAAGAAAATGAAAATAAAATAGAACGGATTATCGCCTCGTCAATGGTTGAAGACGAGAGAAGCAAATTTATTAACCTGAAATCCTCCCGTGCAGGGTACATCTGTGCCGGAATTAGTTTTATTGCCGCTCTTTTTGCATTGATATTAAATCAGCCAGCCATAGTTTTTTTGCACATCCTGTTTTTTGGATTTGCTGCTGGTTCAATTTTCGAAGGATTTTTAAGCATTTATTATTACGAAAAGGGCATTCACATTGGGTAAGAAAATTATTATCACTAATAATATACGCAAACTGCGGTTTTTCGCCAACGAAATGACTCAGCTCGAGTTGGCGGAAAAAGCAGGCGTTTCACGGCAAACAATTGTCGCTCTGGAAGCAGGCAAATATTCGCCATCGCTGGAGATGGCGTTTAGGATTGCAGGTGTTTTCGGAGTATCCATTGGCGATGTATTTGAATGCAAGGACTCATGAAGCAAGGAGATATGCTGTTTTTCATGTAAGGAGTTTTATATAAGCTGAATATGCATAAAGCTGCCGCCATTTTTTATCGCTGATATTTTCTATAATACCAAGATCGATAAGGCGGTTCACGGAGCTTATTGCCGTAGGCCTTGAGATGCCGGTACGCTGTTCTATTTCTGCAATGCCTAACAAAGGTTTTTGCCTGAACACATTAAATACTTCTGCCGCTGATGCGCTTGCCCGGCCTATCTCTGCTATTTTTCCCTTATCTGATGCAAAGAGTTTTTTTATTGCTATTAGTGTTTTTTTTGCATCAATTGCTGTTATTGCAACGCCTTCCAGAAAAAAGTTGATCCATGCTTCCCAATCTCCTGTTTTGCGGGGCACAGACAATTTCTCGTAATAGAGGTCGCGGTTCTGTCTAAAAAAAAGGCTTAGGTACAGAAACGGTGATTTTAAAAACCCGGAAACCCACAGGTACAGTGTGATTAAAAGCCTGCCTGTGCGCCCGTTGCCGTCAAGGAAGGGGTGGATAGTTTCAAACTGCTGGTGTATCAGAGCCGCCTTAACAAGTATGGGAATTTTATCTTTTGCATGTATAAACTTTTCAAGACTGCCAAGACAATCCTGTACCTTGTCGGGCGGCGGCGGAACAAAGTATGCGTTGCCGGGCCGTGATCCGCCTATCCAGTTTTGTGATTTGCGGAATGCACCGGGTGTTTTGGTTTTACCCCTTGTGTTGCCAAGCAGGATTTTGTGAATCTCGCGTATAAGGCGAAGCGAAAGGGGAAAGCCGCCCTGTATGCGTTTTAGGCCATGATTCATTGCAGCGATATATGAAGAAACTTCAGCCACATCGTCAAACGGCACCCCGATAGCGCCATCAGATTCGTGGCGTAACAGATCGTCAAGGGTAGATTGCGTGCCCTCAATTTGAGAAGAAAGGACTGCCTCTCTGCGGACATACATGTAGTTAATAACAGTATGGTCAGGCACTGTTTCTATAAGACCGTTTAATTCGCCTATAGCCAGATTTGCCTTTTCAAGNAATTCTGCGATTTCCGCTATATTCATCGCTGGTACAGGCGGCAGGACATTCGGTACAAAAGTTTCATACCTTTCGCCTGCTGTTATCGATCCTTTTAAAAATATGCCCTGACGTTTTCTTTGCATTTAATTATTATGCAATATGAACTTTTACCAGTCAATAGAGAAAGTTAAAGTTCGTGCCTGAACTTTAACTTTCTCAAAAAGAAAGTTAAAGTTCGTGATTCATCCTTAACTTTCTCAAAAAGGAAGTTAAGGATAGGGATTCTGAAAACATCTGTAAGGAACCCCGTTTATAGGAGAATTTGCGGCTATTAGCCGGCGGTTATTTACCGCAAAATTCCACAAGTGCGACAGGCTCCAAGATTACTATATGATACTGAAGCAGAAGATAATTTTTTGGCTGCATATCTGGGTACCCCCTTCCCAATCACGAGGCTTTTGCTGCTACAGCAGTTTCCATTGGTATGGTTATGACAAAAGCCGTTCCTTTGCCTGGCACAGTAGAAACTTTTATGTTACCGTGTAAATCCTTAACGCGGTCTCTTACCATGCTTAAGCCAATTCCCCGGCCAGCTTGATAATCTGCATCATCAATGGTAGAAAAACCAGGCATAAAAAGCGTTCTTATTAAATCATTGTTTTTATTTCCATTAGTAGAGCCGCTTAAAAGATTTTTTGCTTCGGCAATTTGTTGAATTTTATTAAAATCAATTCCTTTGCCATTATCTGTAAGTTTTATTATAATTTCATTATTAATAAATCTGACAGATAACCGTATATCACCTGTTTCATCCTTTCCTGCGGCTACTCTTTCCTCGGGCATTTCAATGCCATGATATACCGCATTTCGGATCAACTGGGTAAGCACTTCCTTAATAATTCTGCGGGGACCGTAATCCAGCACGGTATTGTTTATTTCATCAACAATAAGCCTGGCTTTTTTATGTAATTGGGTTTGGGCTTTATCGCAAACTTTGGTAAGCGTTTCTACCAGAACATATTCCTTCTGGCTTTTTTCTTTTCCCGAAAGGCTCCTAAAATTTTCAATTTTTAATATGATTGTTTTTAGTTTGTCTTTCTCTTTCATCACTTCATTTAATTCAAGAACAAGAGACAAAAAATCATCGAATAACAGCGTATCTTCGGGTTTTTCCTGAAGGGCTTTAATTGATGCCTCAAGTTTATGCAGTCTTCCGCTGATATCGTCCAGGTTTAAAATAAGCGCATTGGATTTTATTGCATGAACAGCCTGGAACATAACAATAAGTATTTCCTTGTGTACATTATCTTTGTTTTTAAGAATTTTATTAATATGATCAAATTCATAATCAGCATCTTCTATAAAATCACTTAATACTCTGGGGTTTAACTGAATTACCTGAAACAGAGAACGCATTTCCTGTTCTCTTTGGTTTTCAATATTTTTTATCTGGTTTTCCAAATCTTTTTCTGCGGTTATATCTTCTAAGGTCCCAAGAATAAATGATGTCCCCCGGCCCCATTCAGCCAATGAAAAATTAGAGCGAAGGCTTTTCGTTTCTCCTGTTTCAATACTGGTATAAATAAAATCCCTGATTGGATTAATGTCTTCAAGCATTTCCTTATCAAAGGAACTGCCTATAATCATTTCAAAATAATCNGCAATGCCTTTCTGTTCGCTTGCTTTAACCGATGAAGACAACAGAGCCACAAAATTTTTCCCCTGTAAATTGGAAATAGACAAAATATTCTCAAGGGCTTTTGAATATGCTCTTTGAATAATAAATTTTTCGTCCATTAAAAAAAGCCCGTATTTTAAATTGTCCTGCATTGTTGTTGCNCGTTCCAAATCATGCTGAAGAAATTTTGCCCGTTGGGTAAGGCTTCTGGACGTTAAAAAAATTGTCAATGCAGTCATAATTCCCGCTCCAATAACAAAAATTATAGAGAAACGGAATAATTGGCTTAATGGCGCCATTATTGATGATATGGGAACGGTAGTGATAACCGCCCAGGGAGGAATGCTGGTTTCACTCATAAAATAGATAGCCATGCCTGTATTTATTGCAACTAACGGGTAACTTACAACCAACGTGTCCGATGTCGGAATAATTGCCAGGCTTTGCCCATCCATTGATTTCTGTATTTCCTGAAACACAGTGTCATGGGATTCTGTAATATTTAACGGGTTTTTATCTTCTGGATTTTTTAAGCTAATGCCTCTAAAGTCAGCGTTATAATGGGCTACAATAATTCCGTTGTTTGAGCTGACCATAGTTTGCCCTGCTTCATATAATTCTCTTGATTCAACAATTTGCTGTAACTGATCAATGTTGATAGTAACGCCTGCAACTCCAATAACGCGTGTCATCTGATAAACTAGAATCTGCACGTCAATTACCCAGGTATCTTTGAATCCTACTGAAAGCAGCCTGGGTTCGCCGATAATATCTCTGTTAATATTGTCAAGATAGTCGCGTATTGTATTAATATTGTCATCTTCTATGTTCAAAATTGATTTTAATTCTTCAAAACTTCTCTTTTCAACAAAACCCCGTTCACGGGAAAAACCCGTAATTAATTTGTTTGAATTAACCGTCTCTGTTTCATTTTCTTCCTCTATAATTCGCGGTCTCCATACGGTAAAAATATTTACAAGGGCACGGTTTGAATTGATAAGGCCATCCATTAAATCATCAAAAAATTCCTGCCTGCGTTCAATATAATAATCATTTCTCATTATCTGCGAAAGAGTACGCCCAATATCAACATAAGCAGTATAAAATGATTGTATCTCGGTTGCAGTGACCCCTGCCATGTTTACAACATTTTCTTCCACTGTTTTTCTTTGCAGGGTTACTAATTGGCTTAATAAGACCGATATAATTATTCCAATAAGAATAATTGTTACCGATGCATTTATAACAGTAATTTGGTAGCGTTTAACCCATGCTTTAAGGGAAGAAATAATATTTCGCTTTGATTTCGCCACTTAGGGGCCTCCATAAATTAATAACACATACTTCTTATTAAGTTTAATTTTAATGGATAAAAGCGTCAATGTCAATGGAGGCAATGAAAATTTAGCATTGCAGAATTGTCATTGCAAATTTAATGCAAACAGAAAAACAAGGCAAGAGCTGCTATTTACAAAGTTTTTTAAATATAGTAAAATAGAAAAATTAAAGCTTAAAATAAATCTTTTTAAGGAGAATTATACTTATGGATGATTTGGTAAAATTACATGAAGAAATGGCAAAGTATCAGGAGGAATTATTAAAACTTCAGTTAAAATATGCCAACCCTTCTCCATCTGATATTGCGAGAATGCAAGAGGAAATGTTTACTCTTAACAAGAAAATAACGGATCTTTCCATGCAATTTGCTGATGCTTCTTCTTCCGGAGATATGGATTTTGGGGATGATGAAGAAGAAGAAGATATTCTGCAATTTATTAAAGATCATCCCGCTCCAAATGATAAGGCAAAATATCTTCCCCTTGGAGCACTGCTGCTTTGCACCAACGGTGAACCCTGCGAGACTTTTGCCCTTATTAACGAGAAGGATGATTGGCTTGAGTCCTTGGAAGAAGGCTGGGGATTTGAAGGACCGGATGACGGGAAAAAAATGCTGCCGGCTCTTTTAAAAGGCAGGCATGAGACAAAATTCGGTGAAGATTACCGCAATTTAAAATCCGGTAAAGCCCACAAGCTTAACAAGGATAGCGTTGAAGGTTACATGGAAACTTTAGAAAACCTGAAGGAAATTTTTCCACGTTTGCTGCCTTATGTAAAAAAATGCGATACTCTTGTGGCCTGGGATTTGGAACGCGTTTGTTATCTTGCACGGATATTTGTTCATCTTGACTGGATAAGCCAAGCCGATGCTTTCAAATGGATGGAAAAAGTAGCTGTTAAAGTTAAAGAAACATTCTCAAAATGGGAAGAATATATTGCATCAGTTCTTGTGGGCCGTGCCGTGGCCATGGGTTTTGCTTATCAGGTAATTGATGCAGCTTCTGAGATTTTTGAGGAAAAAAAAGATTTCCTAAAAAAACACCCTATCTCGGCACTGTAAACAACCATGGATGTAACCAATACTGTTAAAAACCTTCATCCTTTGGAAATACGGGTTCTGCTTTCGTATAAGCAAGGCGATGAACTGACTATCGAAAGAGTAGAGAGAGAATTAAGCTTCAAACCAGGCAATGGAAACCAGGCCCTTTCCTGGCTGGCCGGCAAGGGCTTAATTAGTGAAATTCGGCGCGAGAGCGCTGTTTTTTACGAATTGACCGGTTTGGGGCAGGAATGGAAGAGTAAGGGAAGCCCCGAAGAACGAATTCTTGAGCTGATACGGCATAGGCTTAAAACAATGAAAGAAAAACCAAGCCTGCCTGAAATAGCCAATGCGCTAAAAATGGAAAATAAGGATATTGGCAGCGCTTACGGCAGTTTGGCCAAACTTGGAGTGCTGGCGATGGATGAAGAAAAAAAAGTGGTAATAACCCTGCCGCTTGAACATCTTGAGGATCCTGCCAAAAATCCGGTAATCGCGCATTTTGCCCTGTTGCGGGGCTTGTTTGCCAAAGTGGTAGAGGGAGCAGGACTGCTTGCCGAATCATCGCTTAATGAACCAGAAAAAAAAATCATTGCCGGCATTGCAAAAAAACGGGGTGCTTCCGATGCGGCTTTCCGGCAGATTGAACGCGAAACCATAGTGTACGGTTTTGCAACAAGCGATGACGGATCTGTTCCTGCATTGGCTGCTGCTGCGGCGCTTAAGGCCGCTGGGATTACCGGCGATGAAACAGGTATCCTTACTCCCCAAATGCTGGAAACAGGGAACTGGAAAGGCAAAGCTTTTAGATCGTATAACGTAAAAACGCCGCCGACACGGCTTACCCCCGGCCGCAGCAATCCTTATGCGCATTTTCTGGAAAACGTAAAAGACAAGCTTGTTTCGCTTGGCTTTGAAGAATATGACGGTCCTCTTGTTGAAACCGAATTCTGGAATTCCGATGCCCTGTTCATGCCGCAGTTTCATTCGGCGCGCGATATTCATGACAGTTACAGCATTGCCGATCCGGAAAAACCAGGTGAAATTGCCAGAACAAAGTCCATCGATGAACCCTGGTATTCCAATGTGGCAGCGGCTCACGAAAACGGAGGGGCAACCGGCAGCCGGGGATGGAATTATGCCTTTGACCGCGATTTTACCAAACGCTTGGTGCTGCGCAGCCAGGGCACAGCCCTTTCCGCACATGCCCTGCCTACGGCAAAGGTTCCCGGCAAATACTTCGGCATAGCCCGCTGCTTCCGCTATGACCGGGTTGATGCTACCCATCTTCCGGATTTTTATCAAACCGAAGGAATTGTGCTGGGAGAAAATGTGAACCTGCGCACACTTTTGGGTATACTGGAAATGTTTGCCACCGAAGTGGCTGGCGCAAAAGACGTAAAATATGTGCCAGGTTATTTCCCCTTTACCGAACCGTCAGTAGAAGTGCATATTAAACATCCTGTTCTGGGCTGGTTCGAACTTGGC
>JGI24702J35022_10002471_pt1 | contig 11284 bp, 5 predicted proteins | sample TergutTh196P4_FD_35022 | JGI IMG/M metagenome (IMG submission 35022)
AAAAATTTTCCAAATAGAGAAGTTATGTCTGAACAGAATGTATGGTTTGCTTTCGGGTTGACCACAATTGCCGGGTTATCAACCGGTATCGGCAGTTTGATTGCTTTAATTGCCAAACGTACCAATACGAAATTCCTGTGTGCTTCGTTAGGTTTTTCGGCTGGAGTGATGCTTTATGTGTCGTTTATGGATTTAATCCCGATTGCCAAGCAAGAATTAGTTGTGAATTATGGTGAAAAAACAGGGATGTTGAGTTTGATTCTTGCCTTTTTCGGTGGAATAGCATTAATCACACTCATTGACTTTCTGATCCCCGAACCTAACAATCCCCACGAAATGAAGGGAATAGAAGAGATGAATAACCCTGACAGGAAGCAAAAATCTCTTCACCGCATCGGAATTGTTGTTGCGTTATCGCTTGTCGCCCACAATTTTCCGGAAGGGATTGCTACATTCACAACGGCGTTGAGCAGCGACTTTTCGGTAGCGATCCCGATTACCATTGCCATTGCCATTCATAATATCCCTGAAGGAATTGCCGTATCGGTACCCATCTACCATGCCTCAGGCAACAAAAAGAAAGCGTTTTGGCTGTCGTTTCTGTCGGGATTAGCCGAACCGGCAGGGGCATTGCTTGCATTCCTTTTCCTGATGCCTTTCTGGTCGCCGCTGATCAATGGAATAGTCATGTCGTCAGTGGCCGGAATCATGGTATATATTTCGTTAGACGAACTGTTACCTACTGCAGAGAAATACGGCGAACACCATATATCAATTTCCGGACTTATTGCAGGAATGATAGTTATGGCGTTGAGTTTATTTCTTTTTATATAACAAAAAAATGTAATATGATTTAATTATCATTAAATAATTAGTATTTTATTTAAAAAAAAAATATATTTGCAGAATAATAAAATTCAATAACACAAAAAATTAAAGATTATGTTAGCACAAAAAATGGAAGTTGCATTGAATCAACATGTGAATGCAGAGTTATGGTCGGCTTATTTGTATTTTTCTATGTCGTATGATATGGAAAACAAAGGTTATGAAGGCATGTCTTCATGGTTTGCTTTACAAGCAAAGGAAGAGTTTGCACACGCTACCCGTATCATGAAATTCATCGGTGAGATGGATGGGAAAGTTACGTTGATGCCGATAGCAGAAGTCAAGCAAGCTTGGGATTCGCCCAAAGACGCTTTCGAAGACACGTTGAAGCACGAAAAAGTCGTGACGGGAAAGATTTATATGTTGATGGATTTAGCCATCGAATTGAAAGATTATGCCACACAAAGTATGTTAAAATGGTTTGTTGACGAGCAAGTTGAAGAAGAAGATACAGTACGTAAGATTTTGGACACGATGCGAAAAATCGAAAGTAGTCCTGCCGGATTGTATGCACTTGACAAAAAATTAGGTAAACGTCAATAACGGGGAGGACAAAGGGAAAAATGTATAACGTAACAGCACTTGAACAATTGTATGCAGGTAAAACAAAAGATGTTTACCGGCTCGAAAACGGAAATCTTCTCCTCCAGTTTACAAACAAAACAACCGTCAATGACGACGGAGTAGAAGATCCCGGTGGAAATCTGATTGGTAAAGAAGTGGCCGGAAGTGCACGTGCATGTGTTTTGATGACGCAACATTTCTTCAAATTATTTGAAGAAGCCGGTATTCCGACTCATCTGATTGCCGTTGATGTGGAAAATTTGCAGATGGAAGTGATTCCTGTTACTCCGCTGGGGAAAGAGCGCTTTGTCAACGAAACCGGTGGAATAGAGTGGATATGGAGAAACAGAATCACCGGTAGTTTCTTTAAGTTGTTCGGGAGATATAACAAAAACAGCAAAGATGGAGATATCCTGCCAGCTCCGTTGGTTCATGCTACTGTAAAAGACGATGCAGCAGGCGATCCCTACATCGAAAAAGATTTTCTGGAAGCATTACAGATTTTATCCGGCAGTGATTATGAGACGTTGAAAGATTATACGAAAAAAGTCGGCCAAATTCTGTATAAAGAATTTCAACGCATGGGATGCGAGATTTGGGACTTTAAAGTTGAGTTTGGTCGGGATAAGGATGGTAACTTGATTTTGATTGATGAGATTGGTCCCGGAAGCGCCCGCGTTTACAAAGCAGGCCAAAAAATGGAAAAAGTCGAAATCGGCGCCTTGTTCGGATAATAGCAAAGATATTTCTGCTCCTCCTCGTTTCCTAACGAGGAGGAGCAGAGTTATCTATTTCAATATCTGCTGTGCAGCTAAAACTAAAAACATATAATGCGAAGAACCGCCTCCCATTACATATTCAACTTGTTGCCAGAGGAAAGGAAATACCAATAACTCCGGGAAGTCGGGACGTATCAGGGCAGTGCCCGAAACTACGCCACCGGGTATATACGACCAGTCGGCGCGATTCAGTCCATAACCGACGGTTGCCGATTTGGCACCCACACCCGACACAAAAGACATCGTGTTGGAACCCGGATGACAACCGAGAATGAAATTCAGCGCATTGAAAACGATCTCAGGTCCGAAGATATCGGGATAAGCCGTGTGTAAAAAATAATACTGGTATCCAAACCGTTGGATATCCCAGCCAGCTCCCCATATTTGCGGGCGATACGGCACACCGTATGGTGTTGCAGCTCCTTGTGTCTCGAATTGTTTCTTCACCGCCGGCAAGGCATCACGAATGGCTTTGGTGAATTCGGTATCGTTCATTGCCTTTTCAGCCCGTGCCACATACCAGGCTACTTGTCCAATCGAACTGACGATAAAATCCTTTTCGCCCAACAAATAGTCTTTGTATTCTTTCTCGCCGGTAGTCAGGTACAGTTCGACGGCCGCCTGTAATTTAGGTGTCCTGGCCGAACGGCCAAACCGTTGGCCTTCTGTCTGCGGGATTTCTACCGGTGTGTTCTGAAACAGTTCACGTGCAGCATCCAATGCCTGTACGCTCAACGTGTCGTTGAAGCCCTTCAGTACGCGGGCAGCGCAGGCTAATTGGGCGGCAGTGGTCAGTTCGCGCGTCGGGTTGTTTTCGGTAAACACCCATCGGTCGTCACCATTTCCCTTGATACCGTCGGTCATTGCGGCTACATCATCGAGTAATACATATTGCCTCAAATCATTGGAGATAATGCCGCGGTAAAGCCGTCCCAATGCACGGTAAGCGCCGACTACCGACAAGGTACCGTGCTCGATCTGTTGCAAAAGGTCATTTTTGCCATCAGGTTGATGGATTTCGGTGACTCGTGTGTGCTGGTCTACAGTGGTCACGTCGTAATCGACTTTAAATGATTCGTAGGCCTGGGCTAAGATATAGACTTCACCCGCCTGCGATTCAACACGGAGGTCATCGTCGCCGGCATCGTGCCAGCCGCCAATGTTCAGACCCGGAACGACATCACCCGGATTATACTTAGTCAGTGTTGATGGTCCCTGAGTATATCCGTCAATATGATTGATATTGATGGGAGCCATCCGTGCGTCGTCCATGTGACAGGCGTCATGCCATACGCGGTATTTCTCGTTCACCCGCATGTGACACATCTGCACAGGAAGGAAATATTCAAGCACCGGCTGCCATACACCCCTGTCGTATATATCCCGTGCAATACGGAAGATGGCAGAAGTTGAGGAACCGTAATGTACCTGATACAGACCTTCTTCCTTAATATTCGTAAAATCAAACTTCAGGTAGTTGTAACGGAGAAACTGACCCCAATCCTGACCATCGGCGGAAAAGACTTCCCGGGCGCCTGTTTCTGTTATTTGGTAAAGCGCCGGTTTGTCGCGTTTCGTTTCTCTTTTGTCTAATTCGATAATGGCTACTTTGGGTTGGTTGGGATGGTAGCCTATCTGAGATGTCTGAATGACAGGCGCATACACCCAGTCATTGACAACCGTTGGCGTGATGACCCATTGGATAGCGCCTTTGGTCGCTCCGGCGGGCACTTCGCTACTGATCACAAACCATCCGTTGTTGTGGTTCATGCGACCGTCGTACAGTTTCAGTTCGCTTCCTTTCGTTTCGATGGTAAAGCGGTTGTATGGGTCATCGGGTCGTAGGGTAAACCGTTTGCCCACAGCATACGGCTCGGCAATCAGGTCATCGGCGATTATCGGATTGTATCCACCTTTCAAATCGCCCGACAGTTTGGCCTTGTCAGTATTAGCGTCAGGCAGACTGAAGTTTCCTGTTTGCAAGTAATTAGGGGGAAGCGATAGGGTAGGGCCGTTGGGCTGGTCGGGGAAAATACCCTGCTTATTGTCTAATATCCAGGGTGTTCCAAACAAAGCGCCTGGAAACAGTTCCATATTAAAACAGAGTTTACCGATAAATTGAGCCGGCACAGGACGATCCAGGTCGACTGTGACGATAACTGAAGCGCCTTCGCCCTTGACGGTAACGGTATAGTTGAACTGGAAATCAGGATAAATCATAGGATTAAACCCACGTAAATGCCTGGATGAGTCCGGAAAACTCAACGAGGTAGTGATGGTATTCGCTGCTTCGTTCACATCGCGTTTACCTTGTTTAGGCACTGGCTGCCATTGCCCCGGTGTCTGTTCAAAACGAATATCGCCATTGGTGGCAATCCGGTTGCCGTGCATAATGATACTCACGCCGCTCTGATGACCTTCTGGATAAATATCGTCGAATGCCATCACATCAACTCCTTTATTTTGAAAGTATCCGGATGCGGCGTTCAGTTTAAATTCCTGAGCCTGAATGGAAATGAATCCGAACAAACTCAGTAAACAAATAGATAAAATTATTTTTTTCATTCAATATGTTGTTGTAATATAAACAAATGGAGACGGATAATTATCCGTCTCCATATAGTTGTTAATTAAAAATATCCCGGATTCTGATCTTCTTTCTGTAAGGCCGGATTACCGTCCATTTCAATCGTTGGAATCGGGAAGAGTTGACGATTTGGATCAAATTCGTTCGGACGCCATGTATGAATTTGATTTGTAAAGTCAAAATTTTTCAGTCTTGCCACGACTTCTTCATGTGTCCCTGTAAGATCCACCTGGGGATGTGGGATGTTGTTTCTTGGATATTCGGCATCAAGATATTCCTTGGCAATTCCCATGCGGCAGAGATCCTGCCAGAACGAATATTCGCCGTAGAACTCGTGCCTGCGTTCCATAAGTACGGCTACTTTCCATACAGGAATAGAATAGGGGGTATAATCGACCGGTGATTCGTACATCCTGCGTTCATAGATACCAACTCTGCGGGTTTGCTGGCTTACGTTAGTGCTTGCAGGCGTAGCGATCAATGAGTCGCCTGTGCCGTCAGCAGTCGGCATCCATCCCATAAATGTATTGACCAATCCTTTATTACGTCCAACCGTTCTTTTATAGTTCGAATAATAAGTTTCTGCGTCGGGTGCTTCGATGTTCGCATTGGTATTCAGGTCGATAAATATAGCCAAATCGCCTGAAATCGGGGTGGCAAAAGGCTCTAATTTCCCCCATGCACGATCGCGGATCGTCTTAATATACTTCCATCCTTCTGCTGCATCGCCTGTTTCAAAACAACATTCGGCATAGTTCAACATCACTCCTGCCAAACGCATATAGGTAATAGGTAAAGCTCCGTACGGATTGGAAGGATGGTACCTCCAAAACTTCTGGTTATAGTTGTTGGGCAAGATATCCGTACCCACAAACGGCTGTGCATACGCATTGCTAACGCCTACCAAAGCAGAACCCGGTTCTCCCAATGTCTGTGACGGATAACCGAGATTCAAGTCGCCATACTGAGCTACATTATACTCCACGCGCCTGTCGCCCGGTTCATGCGACCAGATAAATTCGAAGGAGGTATGTGAAGGTCCCCAGCCGCCATATTCGCCGCTTGCAAACATCTGGGCGCAGTACCAAACAGCGTCTGGATATGTATTCTCACTGCCCCATGTCATGGATGGCCATTGATTATAAGCAATTTCCCACACACTTTCTTTCGGCCATTTCTGGTTAATTACATGATTGTAGGCGTAGCACGGATTCAGTTCATAGTTGCCGCTGTTGATGATTTCCGATAACTCTCTTTTGGCGTCAGTCCAACGTTTTTGGTACATATAGGCTAATCCTAAGTAGGCTTTAGCCATCCCTTTGGTAACGCGTCCCTTCTCACCATTTCTGGGCGCCCACTCTAAATGATCGCGGGCATATTCATAATCTTCAATAATCAGATTCCAGGCTTCTTCGGTGGTACCACGTTCTTTACCCGGGTGGGTCGAGTAGGATTCGCCGGTCATCAACATAGGCACGCCGCCCCATGATTGACACAAGAAAGTATAAAACCATGCACGCAATGCACGCGCTTCGGCTGTCATCACATCCTTGGTAGCTTGTCCGTTTTCAAGAATCGCCGGATCAACATTTTCCAAGTTAGCTAAGAAATTGTTTACCCGGTCGATGGTTCTGTAAGCACGCTGCCAGGCAGGACCAAACATGTAAAAATCGGCTTTCCATGTATGGCTTGAAAATTCACGATCCCAACCGTCGGGTTGCAGGTCGTTGGCAGGATAATTACTGAATGCAATTTGAGGCTTCAGGTTCCAGTTTTGTTCCAGGTCTTCGGAACTACTACGTTCGCAAATAAGCAAATCATAGATACCGTTTAAGCCCATTTCAACATTGTCCTGGCTCATAAAAAAGACTTCAGGCGTTACGATATCAGTATGTTTGATCGTTAAAAAATCTTCACTGCACGATGATAGTCCGGCAAGAAGCGCAACACTTGCTATTATATATAAATGTATCTTTTTCATATATTTAGTTTTTTATATATTTATAATTCATTCAATTAAAAACCGATAGAAAGGCCAAATTTAAATATCCTTGGAGAAGGATATCGACCGGAATCCAAACCGGTTTGTAAAATGGAATTACTTCCTATTTCAGGGTCTCCGAATTTATATCCTGTAATGATAAAGGGGTTTTCGATACCTGCAGTCAACCTGAGGCTTTCAAATTTCCATGGACGTATCAGATCTCTGGAGAAATTGTATCCAATCTGAATCGATGATATTTTCAAGAAATCGCCGCTATGTATCCAATGGTCTGACACCCTTCTGTTTTTGTTTAAATCCGAATACGTCAACTGGGCATTTTCGTTGGTTTTATTATTTTCTCTCCAGGCATTTTCATACACTGAATACAAAATATTTCCGTAACGTGTCCCATTCATGACATTGGTCAGGTTTCTCTCCGAATACGACAGGATTTGTTGCCCTGCTACGCCATACGTAAAAACGCTTAGATCCCAATTTTTCCAGGCAAGATCAATGGTAAGTCCATAATTGAATTTAGGAAACCCATGGCCGAGTACTTCGCGGTCTTCATCGGTGATAAAACCATTACCGTCCAAGTCTTTGTAAATAAAGTCTCCGGGTTTAACTTCACTCTCGTTGCCCTGATAATTGGCTGCACCTGCTGCAACGGCTTGTGCATTTTTTGCGTCAATTTCGCCCTGGTTTTGGAAAACGCCTTCAACCCTGTAACCATACCAAGAAGCAATAGGTTCTCCATCCACAGTACGCGACCAGTTATTCCATTGATCCTGATCATTGACACCGCTTGTACTCCATATCGGATCGCCTACTTCAACGGCTTTGTTTTTTAACCAACCGCCATTGAATTTTAAGCTATAGGTCAAGTCGCCTGTTCTGTTTTGGTAAGCAATCTGAAGATCAACCCCAGTGTTCCTGATTTGTCCAGCATTGGTATAAATGGATGCATATCCCGTCGAAGGACGGACAGAACGGTTCAGCAACAAATCTTTGGCATCACGAATGAAATATTCGACGTTGAAAGTCAGTGTATTTTTCAGGAAACCCATTTCCAAGTTGATATTGGTCGTCTCATTGGTTTCCCATTTCAGGTTGGTATCCACAATCTGTGTTTGCGCCAATCCTTGTGAAGCAATAGGATTCCCGTTATCATCGTAGAACCAGTATATGATTCTGTTGGATGACAGTTGATCAATATACCTGTTGGTCGAGTTACCCGAATTACCCACTTGTCCCCAGCCTACACGCAGATTCAGTTTGCTTAGCATGTCCTGGCCTTTCAAAAAGTTTTCTTCCGATACGCGCCATAATAATGATGCAGAGGGGAATGTACCATAGCGGTTGCCCGGTCCGAAGTTGGATGAACCGTCGCGACGAACCGTACCGGTCAACACATATTTGTCGTTGTAGGTATAAATAGCACGTGCATAAAACGATTGACTGCGCGATTCGCGATCCATTGAACCTCCTCCGCCAAGTGTCGACATATTACCCGAACTGATTTGACGCAATGTCGAAAAAGGCAATTCTTTCACATTGATATTCAGGTTTTGACCGTCATATTTGCTTGCTTCCCATCCGGCCATTAAATTGATGCGATGAACCAGATTAAATGTTTCACTATAATTCAGGAAGCTCGATAAGGAATAGGTTTTATTGTTATTTCCACTTAAATTAAACTGATCGGGCTGTGTCAAACCGGAATACGTTCTCGGATTGTATTCCTGATAGTTATTGTTTCCGTAAGTGGAATAATTAAACCCGGCAACAGTTTTGAAAGTCAGGTTTTTCATCAAGCTGATATCTATATAATAGGTAGCAAAAAGCCTGGAATTTTCACTGTGATCATGATTGGTTCGGAGTGCGGCTACCGGATTGTCCAAGCCGCTCGAATTACCAATCGATTCGCGTTGGAAGTATCCCCATTCGCCATTATCCCATTGAATGGGTGTGTTTTCCAATACGCCTTCCACCATTTTATCCATTGTCGGAATAGCAGATGCTACTGTTACCGAATTACGTTGGCCACCGCTACCTGTTAAGCGATTTTCCGAATAATTATAATTAATGCTAAGTCCGGTACGCAGAAAGTCTTTGATCTTGTAGTCGAGATTCCCACGCAAGGTTAACCGGTTGAAGAAAGAGTTAACCACCAGACCATCGTTGCTTGTATATCCCACAGACAACAGAGATTGGGTGTTATCATTCCCTCCCGATACACTCATGTTATAGGTTTGTTGCAAAGCTATCTGCGTCGTTTCTTTCTGCCAGTCAATATTCGTCAGTTGGCTGTCATATTGAATCCATGCAGGGTTTGTCAAAGCCGTGCCATCGTTTTGGGCGGTTTCGCGTGACATGTGAACGAAATCGTATGCGTTTAATACATCAAAGCTTTTGGAACGGGTGACGACATTTTGATTGATGGTGAAAGACAATCGGGGTTGACCTTGTGAGCCTTTTTTAGTTGACACCAAAATCACTCCATTGGCTCCCTGAGCGCCGTAAATAGCCGAAGCCGAAGCATCCTTCAAAATTTCAATCGACTCAATATCACTCGGATTCAAGAAATTGATATTTGTTCCGACTTGAATTCCATCTACTACATACACAGGAGAAGCACTATTGTTAATCGTGGCAATCCCGCGAATACGAACCGTTACTTCACCCGTAGGATCACCTGAGTTACGATATACGGCTACACCAGCTGCTACACCTTGCAATCCCTGTCCTACGGTAACAGGACTGCGTTTCATCATTTCTTCCGTATTGACGGAAACGATAGAACCGGTCACATCACTTCGCTTGACCGAACCGTAACCAATTACTACCACTTCTTCAATCAGGGTGGCATCTTCTTTTAAAACAATATTGACTGTCGTCCGGCCGTTTATTGCAGTCTCTTGGGTTATATAACCTATATACGAGAACACCAGCACGGCTTGGGGTGATACTTGTGGGATTGTAAATCTACCGTTAGCATCAGTAATTGTTCCGCTTGAAGTTCCTTTGACAGCGACGCTCACTCCGATCAAGGTTTCACCATTTTCATCGGTTACAGTTCCGGCCACCGTTATGTTTTGCGCAAAAACCATATTTGCACTCAACAATAAAAGGGAAACAAGCAGAAAACTCATCATTTTTCTCAAATTCATTGGTTTGTTTTTTAAAAATTGTTTCATATATACTTTTATTATTATAAATATTAAGGTAAAAATAAAATAACAAAGCGATAAATAATCCATCTATACTATTTATCGGAATCCTGGTTTAATCAATTATTCATTCTTCATAGGCAAGTCATTTTTAAAAGTAAAACATTTTTTTTAAGGTATATTTTTCTTGTATCATTTGATGATTTGCTTTTCTTTACGCCACAAAATTAATAATTCTTTTGGTATATTTAATAATTTGCAAAAAATTTGTATTTTTGTGAACAAATAGCAAATAAATCAAAATCAATAATATGATAAATCAAGAACTTATTAATCCACAGAGCATTGTGGTTGTCGGTGGATCGAATAACACGTCTAAACCGGGTGGTAATTGTATACGAAATCTACTAAATGGAGGATATGCAGGCAGATTATATGCCGTCAATCCTAAAGAATCTGAGGTTCAGGGGCTGAAATGTTACCGTCATGTGTCGGAGATACCTCCGACCGATCTGGCTATTATCTCGATTCCGGCTGCTGCCTGCCTTGAAACGATTACGGTGTTGGCGCAAGAGAAAGGAGTCAAAGCGTTCATCATGTATACAGCCGGCTTCAGTGAAACATCAGATGAAGCTAAAGAGCTCGAAGACAAGATAGTGGGGATTATCAATGAGGCGAATGCCTGCTTAATCGGACCGAATTGTATCGGGATACTGAACCGTTATCATCACAGTCTGTTTACACTCCCAATCCCTACCATAGATCCTTTAGGCATAGATATGATTTCGAGTTCGGGGGGTACGGCTATCTTTTTGATGGAGTCGGCCATTCACATGGGATTACGGTTTAATTCGGTCTGGTCGGTCGGAAATGCTGCTCAGATAACTGTCGAAGACATCTTGGAATATATGGATACGCGGTTTGATCCGGAGACAGACTCCAAAATCAAATTGTTGTATATCGAAAGCGTCAAAGACCCCGATAAACTGCTCGAGCACACAAGCTCGTTGATACGTAAAGGCTGTAAGATTGCCGCTATCAAATCGGGCACATCCGAGTCGGGACTTCGGGCTGCTTCGTCACATACCGGAGCGATGGCCAATCCCGATTTGGCTGTCGAGGCGTTATTCCGCAAAGCCGGTGTCGTCAGGTGTTACAGCCGTGAAGAATTGGCAACCGTTGGCGCTGTTTTTACATTGAAAGAATTAAAGGGACGTAATATTGCCATTGTCACCCATGCAGGTGGCCCGGCCGTTATCTTGACAGACGCTCTGGCCAAAGGCAGCATGGAAATTCCCAAGCTATCAGGAAC
>JGI24702J35022_10002472_pt1 | contig 11282 bp, 10 predicted proteins | sample TergutTh196P4_FD_35022 | JGI IMG/M metagenome (IMG submission 35022)
CCTGCGACTTCGCCATGTTCCGCATCTATACCGCTCCCGATGGGTCGCCCGCTCCGTTTTCAAAGGATAATATTCCGTTGATACCCAAGCATTTCCTGCCCGTAAGCACAAAAGGAGTCGAGGAAGGCGATTTTGCCATGATTTTGGGTTTTCCGGGTACAACAGACCGATTTTTAACGTCTTACGGATTGGAGGAAACGATGAATATCACCAATAAGTTGCGGTACGAAATCAGAGACGTAAAAATCAACATCTTGCGGGAAGAAATGGCTGCCTCGCAAAAGGTTAGGATACAGTATGCGTCCAAATATGCAAGTTGTTCCAATTATTGGAAATATTCTTTGACGCAAAACAAAGCCCTGAAAAACCTTAATACAATGGAAATAAAACAACAAATTGAGGCGGATTTTACCAAATGGGCAAACGCAAACAAAGACCCAAAATACAAAGATGCTTTGCCGCTTATCGAAAAGGGGTATAACAACCGCAAAGAGTATATGGAGGCGAGAATGTATTTGATAGAAGCGTTATGGGGCGGCACTGAATTGCCGAGTTTCGCCTATCAAATGGATAATTTATTATATCCAAAAGAATATACGCTCGAAAAAGGTGAAACTTACACTCCCCCTATGGAAAAAATAAAAGAGTTAGCCGCTAAGTTTTACAAAGATTATAATCCCGAAACAGAAAAGAAACTTATAATTGCGTTGTTTGAACATGCCTACAAAAATATGGACAGAAAATATTATCCCAATTTCTTTTTTTCCATAGAGAAAAATAAAAAATGTAAAGGAGATATTAGTAAGTGCGTAGAACAATTGTTTGCAACATCGGTATTTGCGACAGAAGAAAAATTTAACGAATTTATAGAAAAATTTAAATGGTCGGATAAAGACCCTTACGCTCTTGCACACGTTGATGTTTGGGTATCTGCAGGAGCAAATGTTAGGGCAACAATCAGAGATTTAGATGATATTATTCAACAAAATGCGGAAGATTTTGAAAAGGGTAAACGCCTGTTTGTGGACGGTATTTTACAAATAAACGCAGAAAAAAGCATGGCGCCCGATGCAAATTCTACCATTCGCCTCACCTACGGAACGATTAATCCATACGAACCGCGGGACGGCGTTACCTATCACCATTACACGACTTTAAAAGGGGTGATGGAAAAGGAAGACCCCACGAGTTCGGAGTTTATTGTGCCTGAAAAACTAAAAGATTTGTACAATAAAAAGGAATTTGGAGCCTACACAAACGATAAAAATGAAGTCGTTGCCTGTTTTATCTCCAACAACGATATTACGGGCGGCAATTCAGGTTCACCCGTCATCAACGCCGAAGGACATTTAATCGGTTTGGCGTTTGACGGCAACAGCGAAGCAATGTCAGGCGATATAGATTTTGAGGAAAATCTGCAACGCTGCATCAACCTCGATGTCCGCTATATGCTTTTTGTGATAGATAAATTCGCAGGGGCAAGGCATTTGATTGAGGAAATGGAGATAGTTGGGAATTAATAAGGTTACAAAATATTGTCATAATTGACCCTGATAATAGTTGTATTATCGGGGTCTACTTTTAAGCAGCGATAAAAAATGACTATCATCGAAAAATATTTTCCAGCCCTTACCGAAAAACAGCACGTTCAGTTTGCGGCTTTGCAGGAATTGTATGTTCATTGGAACTCGCAAATCAATGTGATTTCGCGTAAAGATATTGATAATCTGTATCTTAACCACGTTTTGCATTCGTTGAGCATCGCTAAATTGTTGTCGTTCAAAAATCAAACAACCGTTTTAGATGTGGGAACAGGCGGAGGTTTCCCCGGTATTCCCTTAGCGATTTTGTTTCCGAAGGTTCTTTTTCATTTGGTGGATTCGGTTGGAAAAAAAATAAAAGTCGCTCAAAACGTGGCTGATGCGTTGGGTTTGAAAAACGTTGAATGTACGCAAATCCGTGCGGAAGAACTGAAAGATGAATACGATTTTGTTGTCAGCCGTGCCGTAACCGCTTTGCCCGAATTTTATCGGTGGGTCGGCAACCGCATATCCAAAACGGCATTCAACACGATTTCCAACGGCATTTTGTACCTCAAAGGCGGCGATGTCTCCGAAGAATTAAAGGAAATTCCCCGAAAATCAACCTTGTATCCTATCAGCGATTGGTTTGAGGAAGAGTATTTTAGCGAAAAATACATTATTCACATTCCGTTTGGGAAAAAGCCTGTGGCGAGCGAGTATTGAAAAATTAAAGATTTACAAATTTACAATAAACAAATCAACAAAAAAAATGAGCATCATTGCCGAAAACATACAGCGAATACAGAAGACATTACCCCAAAATGTTGCATTGATAGCGGTTTCCAAATTTAGACCTGCGGCGGATATTGCCGAGGCGTATCAGGCTGGACAACAGGCTTTTGGAGAAAACAAAGCACAAGAAATGGCTGCCAAACAACCGCAACTGCCGACGGATATTCAGTGGCATTTTATAGGGCATTTGCAGCGGAACAAAGTGAAGTACATCGCCCCGTTTGTGCATCTTGTTCACAGCGTGGACAGCGGACGGCTGTTGGAAGAGATAAACTATCAAGGGAAAAAGTGTAACCGCCTAATAGACTGTTTGTTACAGTTTTATATTGCACAGGAAGAGAGCAAATTCGGTTTTTCGATGGAAGAGGCGGAAAAAATGCTCCAAAGCGGGCAATTTAAGCAGATGCAACATATCCGCCTGTGCGGAGTGATGGGTATGGCAAGTCTTACAGATAACCGAGTCCAGATTCAGCAAGAGTTTCAAACGCTGAAACAGCATTTTGACTATTTGAAAAGCAACTATTTCGCTGCTCAAGACCACTTCAAAGAAATCTCAATGGGCATGACAGACGATTATTTGCAAGCAATCGCCGAAGGCTCAACGATGGTGCGCATCGGCAGTGCGATATTTGGGAAAAGGAATAGAAATATGCCCTTTAATCCAAAATCCGCCAAAAAATCGTAATTCATAATTCAAAATAAAGTGTATCTTTACAAATATTATATTTTACAATTAAAAAATGAGGAATAGATTGTTAATCAGTGCTTTACTGATGCTGCTTTTGGGAAAAAGTTTTGGGCAGGCAACGTTTCCAAGTCAGGAAACGCTGCAAATGTTTCTTCAATCGAAGACTTACATTGTTTTGGAAGATGCGATGTTTTCCCAATTTAATGCAACGATTCGAGATGTTGCCCAAAAACACTGGAAAATCACTTCGTACGAGGTGATTAATTTGGCTAAATTTGAAACCGTCTGCAAAAATCCGCAAGCCTCCTTTTTGATGGTCGTCATCGGGGAATATACGGGCATCGGCAAACAGGCAAAATACAATATGCTGACGCTGATAATGGGGCATAAATCGGGCGGCATCAATAAAATGCCTGAAATAATCTCTGTCCCGCTCGCCTGCCTAATTGACGAAAACAGCGATGCGGACGAAGAAGATTACGATTATAAACTGGGCGGCATTTTGGAAGGAATGCAGTATGCGGTGGAACATATTTTACCCCAAAAACTGAACCTGACCAACCTAAAAACCCACCTCAACGCCGCTGCAAACGAGGTGAAAACAATGGAACTGTGGTTGACAAAACAGGATTTGTCCGAACATGTGAATACGATTGAAAAAATACAGCAAATATATCCGTACAAAGTGGTAATTGCCGCTCCCGAAGCCATTTCGGAGGCGATTGACAGCCGCAAAAGCGGTGTTGCCTTTGTGCATAAGGTCGGGAATAGTGCCGTGCGGAACGGACTTTGCATCAAAGCCGTTATTTCCTGTGCCGACGGCAAAATCCTTTACGGCGACTACCACAACGTGTCCGCAAAAGAGCCTGTGGGTTTGCTGCCGAAAGATTTTGAAAATTTGAAATAAAGGGGTAAAATCCTTTGATGCGAAAATTGCTTTTTATTTCCTGTTTTTTTTCAAAATTTTGTTGCCCAATTGCAAAAAATCTTCCAAAAAATTAACCGTTTTTGAGTGCCGTACCGAAAATAAAAACTTAACGTATTGATTTTCAGTAAGAAAAAAAAATTACAATTTTGCATTTTGTATTGTTTTTTATTGTATCTTTGCAAAAAATCGGTTCGCTGGTGTGCCGATGTTGTTTTTTTTGAATTTTTAACGTAATAAATTAATTGAATTCTTATGGACAAGAAGTTTTTTTTAGTAGTTGTTTTGTGCATGTCGTTTGGGACGTTGCTATGCTCTCCGGGGGAGAACGATTATAGCAACTCCAAAAGCGGACAGGGAAGAGTCGAGGAGAAAATTTTCACTATGGGACCAAAGGTGTCGCTTCTCCTTACCGACATACATTTCAATACCGAAGTAAAGGCTGGATTTACGGCTGGTTTCGGTGCGGGAGTGTTTTTTAGAATAGGAAATTTGGTGCATTTCCAACCGGAAATATCCTATTCGCTGAAGAAATTTTCGTTTGACCCCCCTCTTTTTAAGGAATTGGAGGACAACACTAAATTTTCTACGCACAATTTGAGTTTTGCCCCCATGATTGGCGTTTCGGTAATCAACAACGAGGATTTTAAGTTCCGCATCTTTTTCGGACTTGAAGGCGGTCTGTTGCTGAAAGACAGTTATGAAGGCGCCAACAATCCTTGGACAAAGTATGAGTACGGCGCAAGGATAGGTCTCGGCGTTGATGCCTATCATGTAACGTTTGACATCGGATATAAATATTTGATGTCAAAAAATTCCGACATTATCAGTTCCGGGATTACAACTTCGTACCAAAGGCAAAATATGATATTCCTTTCCTTAGGATATTGCATATTTTAGGATTGTGCGGACTCCCCGACGGGATATAGTGCGTGAAAAACAAAGTATTTGGTTGCAGTTCGCCAATTGCAGCCAAATGTTTTTTGGGTATTGTATTTTTTGTGTTTTGGAAAAAAGTGTATCTTTGCAAATATTGATAAAAAAGTAAGAATATGGATACAATAACCAAAAACGAACGGAAATTAGATAAAGAGACGAGCGATAAAATAAGTTTTATCAGTTTTATTATCCCAATGTTTGCTAGAGCGTTCAAAATGAATAAGCAACAAACATATCTATATTTAAAGAAATATGGCGGGTTGGATTATCTTTTCAGACATTGGTGGACGTTGCACACCGAGGATCCTTATTGGTCAATGAGAGATTTATATAAAATATGTTATGAAAATGGAGGTATAAAATGAAAGTATATCATGGCAGTTATATGGCGATAGAGAATATTGATTTTTCTTTTTGCCGCAAAAAAAGAGATTTTGGAAAAGGTTTTTATGTAACTAAAATTCGAGAACAAGCAGAATATTGGGCAAACAGAAAAGGTGAAGACAACGACACCGAAGGCGTAGTTACCGAATTTGAATTCGATGAGTGTTTTTTTGAAGACGAATTTTTGAAAGTCTTGCGTTTTGAAGGTTACAGCACGGAGTGGCTCGATTTTGTTACACGTAATAGAATCAACAAAAGCAAGCAACAAACGCACGATTACGACATAATTGAAGGTCCTGTTGCCGATGATGATATAGCAACAAGGGTATATGACTATATCAACAGGAAAATTTCTAAAAAGCAATTTTTGAAAGAACTTGAACGTAAAACACCGACACATCAAATTTGCTTTTGTACAATGCAATCGCTACAAGCGTTGGGATTATCGAAATACTACATTGATAGGAAGATAATGGACATTGACAAGGAAATCCTAAAGGCGCTGATGATAGACTATGGTTTGTCTGAATCAGAAGCAGCCGACAAACATTATTCTTCTAATACCTACACTCAACTCGCAGACGAAGCCTCAGAACTTTATCTAAAACCTTGGCAGGAAATTTACGAAATGTTGAAAATAGAAATAAACAATAAAATAAGATGAAACACCTCACAACAGTCATTTTGCTATTGTGCATTGTACAGGTTCACGCACAAATTCCGTTAAAGGGGGTTATCACCGTGCAAAACAGTAAAACCAATACGGGGACGACAGAGTTTGTCTCCAACGCACAGGTGGAATGCGACAGAAAATCGCAACCCAAAACAAGCGACAGTAAAGGCGAGTTTACCTTGGAAATTGTGGCTAAACAAAATGAACAAATCGCTATTTCCGTTGCGCTGAAAGGGAAATATGAAAACTGTAAAGTCGTGAATGAGAAAGAGATAAGAGACCTCACGCTGGGACGAACAGAACCGGTAAAGGTGTATGTCTGTCAAGAGAAGGAACTGGAAGAACGCAGAGCCAGTATGGTTGACATAAACATGAAAAAATACAAAACCCAAATAGAACAACTGCGAAAAGAACTTGACAATCTGAGGGATAAATACGATTACGACAATCCCAGATATGCCCTGTTGGAAAACCAGATAGACAGTCTTCGTAAAGCAGAAAAAGATATGTATTTGCTTGTTAGGGAGTGGGCGGAAAGTTTAACAACCATCAATTTAGACGACGCAAACGAAAAATATGTGAAAGCGTTTACCTGTTTTGCACAGGGATATTTGGACAGCATTAGTTTTTACCTGCCTGACAATTGGCTCAAACAGCAAAAAGAACAGTTAATGAAACAGCAGGCGGAAGGAATGCAGAAATTGGAGGCAGGAAAACTGTTGACCGAAGCGGGACAACGCGATATAGATGCCGCAAAAACAGGACTCGCCGACAACGTGAAAAGTTGGATGTTGAAAGCAAAAGCAGCGGCTCTGGAAAACAAATACGACCTCGCCATCAGTTACTATGAAGAGGCAATACATACTGATACTTCAAATACCGCCAACCGATGGGAGTTTGCCAATTATTTGTACTCTATACGGGAGTATGCTCAAGCGGAAAAACAGTATCTGCAATGTTTGGAAAGGTATCGGGTATTGGAAAAGGGAAATACCAAAGCGTATTTGCCCAATGTGGCAACGGCTTTAAACAATTTGGGAAATTTGCACTATGAAATCAAAGAATATTCCAAAGCCTTGGAAGAACACGAAGAAGCATTAAAAATACGCAGAAAACTTGCTGAGCAATCCCCTGCGTTTTTACCCGATGCAGCAACATCTTTAAACAATTTGGCAGTTTTACATAAAACAACCAACCAATATGCAAAAGCATTGGAAGAATACGAAGAAGCCTTGAAAATACGCAGGAAACTTGCGGCAGAAAACTCCCAATATATCCCCAATGTAGCAACGACTTTGAACAATTTGGGAAGTTTGCATTTGAATATGGAAAAATATTCCAAAGCCTTGGAAGAATTTGCGGAATCACTGGAACTTTACAAAAAACTTGCCGTAGAAAATGCAAACGCCTATTCTTCTGATTTGGCAATGAGTTTCAACAATTTGGCGGTTTTGCATAACGAGACCAACCAATATCCGAAGGCATTGGAAGAATTTGAAGAGGCACTGAAGATTTACCGAAAACTCGCCGATGAAAATCCCAAAGCGTACGTTCCTGATGTGGTAAGGACTTTGAACAATTTATACAACACATACGGTCAATTAAAAGATTATCCCGCTACCGTAAAATATGCAAATACCTGCATAGAATACCAAAAACGAATGAATCAAAAACAGACGCTTGCGGAAAATTACGCTGATATTGCGTGGTATTCTCTTTTGACCAAGGAATACGCCCAATCTAAACAATCTGCCCGTCAAGCATTGGAATTAGACAGTACTTCGTTTGTTGCCAAGGTCAATCTTGCCCACGCCTTGCTGTTCCAAAATCGTTTTTCGGAAGCGGAAAAGATATACAAAGAATTGTCGCAGACCATTTATGAGAATAATGAAACTTATACCCGAACCATTTTGGAAGATTTTGATGTATTGGAAACGGAATCCGCCGTCCCCGAAGAACGCAAAAACGATGTGGAGAAAATACGGGAGATGATTAGTTTTTAGTTCCCAGTTTTCAGTTTTCAAAAAAAACTCATAATTAATAATTAAAAAAGTGTATCTTTGCAGACCAAACTTCGAGAAATTCTAAAGTTTGGTCTATAAAATAGAAAATATATGAATAACATAGAGCGAAAAGATTATATGAACATGCTTGTCGGGTTGCGCGGTAAAAAACTGATAAAGGTTCTCACGGGCGTGCGGCGTTGCGGCAAATCTACCATCATGCAGATGTTTCGAGACTATTTGATTTCCGATAGTGTGGGTGCAACGCAAATGGTTTTTCTAAATTTTGAAGATTTTGAAAACCGAAAATGGTTAAACGATTTTGAAGGGCTGTACTATCACATTGTAAATCAGTTGGATTTATCGAAACCTTGTTACGTTTTCCTTGACGAAGTGCAGCAGGTAAAGGAATTTGAACGGATTGTGGACGGATTGTATGTGAAACCGAATATAGATGTATATATCACAGGCTCAAATGCTTATCTTCTTTCAAGCGAATTGGGAACCTTGCTGACAGGCAGGTATATTTCCATTCATATTTTGCCGTTTTCGTTCAAAGAATTTCTTTTGACGCAAACAGATATTTCGCGTACTGATTTGTTGTTTGCAAAATACATGGACTCGGGCGGAATGCCGGGAATTTTTGACCTTCCCGAAAATTTAGTTCAAAATTACATGCAAGATGTGATACAAAACGTTATTCAGAAAGATGTATTGGTGCGGAACAGATGGCGCAACGAAGACCATTTTAACAAAACAACGGCATTCCTTTTTGATTCTATCGGCTCTGTAATTTCGCCAAAAAAAATAACCAATACTCTGAAAACCAACAATCAAATCTCGATTTCTCACAACACGGTCGAAAACTATATCAATGCTTTGGTAGAATCGTATCTGTTTTACAAAGTTCAGCGTTTCGACCTGCGTGGAAAAGGTCTTTTGATGACGCAGGAAAAATATTATTCCGTTGATGTAGGATTAAAGAAATTTTTCCTCGGCGATAAAATTAATCTCGATTTAGGGCATAATTTGGAAAATATCGTTTTTCTCGAATTGTTAAGGCGTGGAAATCAGGTAAATATCGGCAAAGCCGACAATGCAGAAATTGATTTTGTTGTGAGAAAACCGAATGGGGAAAGAGAGTATATACAAGTGGCATGGACTACAAAAGAACAAAGCACTTTTGAACGGGAAATACGCCCCTTTGAACTGATAAAAGATTTCAACCGCCGAACGTTGCTCACCACCGATGTTGAACCGCTGACTACTTACAAAGGAATACAAAAAATAAACGTAATAGATTGGTTGTTAGAGGATTGAGAATAATAACTATATTCCCAAAAAAATCATAATTCATAATTCAAAAAAAGTTGTATCTTTGCAAATTGAATAAAAAATATAGAAGAGTATGGAAGCAGTGATAGGTCGGCGAACGATTTTTAGAGAGATAGATTTATTAAATTATACGGACAAACTTCGTCTGTTGTCGTATATTACCGATAATTTGATAAGGTCTGACGCAAAAATCAAACATAGTCTCAGCGAACTGAAAGGGCTGGGGAAAGAAGTATGGCAAAATGGAAATATTGATAATTACATCAAAAAAGAAAGAGAGTCATGGGAGTAACCAATGATTTACGATTAAAAATAGATAATAGTCTAAAAATCATAACATTAGCAGATTTATAGTAACTAAAATTCATAATAACATGAGAAATACAATTTTTTCTTTAGGATTGCTCGCCTTGATGGGTTTGAGCCAAAGTGCTAACGCACAGACAATTACGTGGAATATTGGTTACCCTGATACATTGGAAGTAACCGCCACGCTAAATACAGTTGACAGCACGCTTACGATTAGCGGTAGTGGAACGATGGATAACTACACTCTGTCAAATTCTGCACCATGGTATTCTTTGTATCACACTGATATTAAAATTGTTATCGTAGGAGACAGTGTTACAAATATTGGAAATTCTGCTTTTTGGGATTGCAGCAGTTTAATGTTCGTAAGCATTGGGAATAGCGTTACAAGTATTGGAGATAATGCTTTTCAATATTGTCGCAATTTAGATACTGTAATAATTCCAAATAGCGTTACAAGTATTGGACAAAGTGCTTTTGCTGATTGCAGCAGTTTAATGTCCGTAAGCATTGGGAATAGCGTTACAAGTATTGGAGATAATACTTTTCAATATTGCAGCAGTTTACCATCTATAATAATTCCCAACAGTGTTAAAACTATTGGAGCATGGGCTTTTGGTTGGTGCAGCAGTTTGCCATACATATTTATCCCCGATTCTGTAACTTTTATCCAGGGTAGCGCTTTTGAAGGGTGTAGTAGTTTGAAAGTAATTGATGTAGATTCTGCCAATACAGACTATTCTTCGCAGGATAGCGTATTGTTTAACAAGAACAAAACAACACTTGTTTGTTATCCCGGAGGTAAAACAGGCGACTATTCCGTACCTAAAACCGTACAAACAATCGGAGGTAGTTCTTTTGCTAACTGCAAAGGTCTGACTTCCATTGTTATTCCTGATTCGGTACAAACCATTGCGTCGAGTGTTTTTTGGGAGTGTAGCAACTTATCAACCGTAAGTATTGGCAGTTCGATGGGAAGTATTGGCTATGGAGCATTTTACAATTGCAACGGTTTAAGGAATGTTATGGTTTATTGGACTGACCCAATTTTAATGGTTTCAGTTGATGGCAGTGCTTTTCAATATATTACTCCCCAAAATGTAAATTTGCACGTCCCTTGCGGAACGGAACAACTGTATGCCGCTGCACCTGTTTGGAAGGAATTTAATATTATTCCTTATAAAACTATTTTCGGCACGGTGATGCATCAGGATTCAACGCCATGCAAAGGGACGGTTTCCTTATATAAGGCAAAATCAGCCGATGGCACATCTTATACGTATGTCATTGAACAAGAAAACATACCCTATACCACGGGGCTGTAGAACCGCCGCCGGCGATGCTATAATCCGTCATTACGCCTGTTCCGCTACCTGTGTAGGAGATAGTGAGGGTCTGGTTAGGTGCAGTGCCTGTAATCGCCCAATTCACGCCGTTACCGCACGACCCGCTCGTTTGGGCGTGCATACTTGCACTCCAGCCAACCAAGACGAGTGCTACTACTAAATTTCTTGTTCTTGTTATGTCTTTATACTTTTTTATATATTTATATTAAGAATTTGCAAAGATACACTTTTTTATTAATGTTGATTTGCTTATTTGTTGATTTAGGCTTAAAGGACAAAAAGGAGGCTGAAAATGGCTTGAAAAACGAGTAAAGGACAAAAAGGAGGCTGTTTTAGCGGTTGAAACTACTTTTAAAGTACTCATC
>JGI24702J35022_10002473_pt1 | contig 11277 bp, 9 predicted proteins | sample TergutTh196P4_FD_35022 | JGI IMG/M metagenome (IMG submission 35022)
TATTAGGCATTAAAATCGTTTTCCCCATCAAGTCATGATACAGTTTCAGACATTTGTCTACCATTTTTTCTGTTGTAAACATCGTTATGAAGCGTTGACGCGCTCCTGCTGATAATTCTGCATAACGTTGTGGGTCGGAGACAATTATCCTGATAACTTCGGCTAATGCTTCTGCGTTTTGTGGTTCAACATTATAGCCCGATACACCGTGGGCATTCACCCAACTCACCCCCGACTCTGCGATGCGCGTTGCCACAACTGGTTTACCGCACGACATGGCTTCTATCTGCACAATGCCGAAAGCCTCTGTTTTCCATATCGAACTCAGACAGAATACATCACAAGCCATAAAATAAGCGGCGATTTCTTTATCATCCGGAATAAATCCTGTTAATTTCACCTTTCCGCTTACCTCCAGTTTATCAATCTGTTGTTGCAATTTACTCCTCAAGGGGCCTTCGCCTCCTATCAGAATTATAAAATTCTCATCTAAATATTTAGCAGATTCAATCAGGTATTCATATCCTTTGTATTCTACCAATCGTCCCAGTGAAAAGATAATCTTTTTTCCAGTGTATTGTTTTTTGATTCGGGCTATTGAATCAGGTTCAGCATGCAGTTCGTCTATTCCGATAGGTATATCGTTGATCTTATGCTGTATGTGTTGCAAAAACGGTGACTGTTGCACATACACAGGTGTTGTTCCCACAACCACATCCGCCCGCCTGATCATCCATCGTTGAAGCGGTCGATACAATCTCAATAACATCTTCTGTTTCAAAATATCACTGTGCCAGTGCAATACCACTTTTCCTTTATATCCGGACAGGAATAAGGCCAAGCAAGCCATCGGATCAGGATGATGGATATGGATGATATCATACGCACGCTGTATCTTGCGCAGTTTGACGATCATGGCAGGAGAAATCGTTGTTGCGGACAATTTGATCCAGGTAGCCATGCAGAATAACCGCGCATACTCATTCAGTTTGATTGTCCCGGGTTTTTGCCGCTCCGTTACTGCACACAGCATATCGCAGTGGATATTCCTGCGGGACAATCCCACCATCAGGTCGTACATGACCTTCTCCACTCCGCCCCTTACAGGGTAAAATTTTCCTGCCTGAAGTACTTTCATCTCAGTAAAATATCAAACAGTTCCTGCCACGACCAGGCAACAGGGCCCGGAATATTGTTTTTTTCTTTCTTCATCAAAAAATTTTCATCTCCCTGAATCAACTGTTGCATTTGAGTTGCAAGTTGATACGGATCGTCCGGATTGAAAAAAGCGACCTTGCTGCATCCACCTGCCGTTTCGTGCGCATAAGGCAAATCAGCCAGCAACATGGGCTTGTCGAAAGCGGCAAATTCGGTGATAGGCAATCCCCACGTTTCAACTTTTGAGGGAAAAATCATACAATGAGATTGTTGATAATAGGTATACAACGATTTCCTGTCTAAAAATCCGATAAATTCCACATTCGACGTTTTCCTGCTCCATTTGCGGAACAACCACTTCGCATACTTGTTTTCATCTCCTTTTACCGTGATATACACTTTGAAATCTTCGATTCCCAACTGTTTTTTCAATATCCTTGCAGCATGACAGATGCACTCAAAGTTTTTATGACTGTCCGGTGAAGCGGCGAATAAAAACGAATAGACTCCTTGTCCGGGTCTATTTGCAATGATTAATTCATCCCCTTTTTCTCCAGATGATGCTGGTGGAGCTACAATGATATTTGCATCCTGAAATCCAAACAACCGGATAAACTCTTTCTTCATCCACTCCTGCTGTACAATGATATAGCTGTTTTTATAAATATTCACGCGATAAACATATTTGGATAACAGCGCAAATAATACAATTTTAGGGGCAAACCACCATTCACGCATTTTCCATTTGTAATATGGGAACGAATTATGACAATAGACTACTCTTTTTTCAGCCAGAACAGTCGGTGTTGTATCGTGCAACGAGAGCCACAGATAGACAGGCGATAATTTCTTAGCTATTTGTTTCATCGTAACATACTCACACCAAAGCCGGTTCAGCCATGACTTTTTAGGCCATAACATTTCGATATATGCTACATTCGGGAAGAAAGCCAACTCTTTTTGATATACCAAAGCTACGATTCGATACTTACCTTTTGCCGCCAATGCCGATAAATATTGCAGGCAACCCCGCAAAATGGTAAGCGTCCCCCCTACTCTCAGATTCACGGCCGATACTACAATTGTCTTCATGATTTATCGTTGATCAGCCTGTCAAACAAATTCATCCATTTCTCCATAATCACAGGTTCCGAAAAGTATTCGGATTTGAGTTTCGCCGCCTGTCCCATTTGTTTACGCAGATTTGGGTCGTCTATCAATTGTAAAATTCGTTCAGCCAAAGCCTGCACATCGCCTTCCGGAACCAGAAAACCATCTTCTCCATCAGTAATGATATCTCCTGGTCCGCATTTACATTCAAAAGAAACGACCGGCAATCCCACAGACATCGCTTCAATCAATACCATCGGAAGTCCTTCGTAGCGGGAAGACATGGCTAAAATAGAGGAGTCCAAATAGTCAGGTAAAATATCCGAAACGCTCTTTTTCAATTCGATTACTTCGCCTAAATTATATTTATCAATCAATTGTTGCAATGTGTCACGTAATTCACCTTCTCCGATAATTTTCAGTTTCCAGTCCGGGAAGCGTTCATAAACCAACCGCCATGCCTCAATCAACCTGTCAAATCCCTTCTGGTAATCATACCGTCCCACGGCAATGACCTGTTTGCTGTCTAAAGAGGCAGTATGATCACCCCATTCGTTTTTCGCATTGCCGATGACTTCCATATTCGGTAAATCGCCCCAATAACCTTTGTCTTCATGCGTCAATACCACAAATTTATCAAATTTCCGGACTGTTTTTTCATCCATTTTGCTCCGTAACCAATCCGCCAACCTCCAGAGGCCTTTTCGACCATATTGTAACCTTTTAAACTTGGAGAAATGGATCTCTACTATTTTTTTGCTTCCATCCGGTATGTTCGCAATAAAAGAAACATCATTGCAGAACATGGAAATGACAATATCTGCACGCCGGCTACACAATAGCCCTTTCAGTATCTTTTTATGATTCCATTGTTTGAAAGGATAATGCAAAAGTTTATTCAAAAAACCCTTCCCGTTATTCTCTTCATAGTTTATAGCCAGATTAAATGTCCGCACCTGGGGCGCCAATTCAAAAAATGGCTTGCGCAACAGTTGATCCGTAGTGATAATAAGCACCTCATGCCCATGTTTCGCCAAATAATTTACTTTGTTGGCAAGCACCCTTTCCATTCCTCCGGAATTGTAGGTTCCGGCTATACAATAGATAATTTTCATAACCTGCTCAAGAGTTGATTTTTCGTATGTTGTTGCACCATTGGAATACTCATAAATATGGCATACACTAAAAATATATCGGTCGATACTTTCGCCCATATCACAAATCCTAAAATACAGAGCAATAAAAATAAATTCTTTTCCTGAGGAAATCGTTTATAACATGCTGCTGTTAAATACAGAAAAAATATGGAAAATACAGCTAATCCTATCAGACCACAATAAAAAATAAAACGCAAATAACCGATATCCGTTTGCATATAGAAACCGGGCTTCGTTGGATCCAAAAAGTAACCATCTCCAATAATCCAGGTTTTTATATTTTCCGGTAATACCCACATGCTTTGGAGCACATCTGTTGAGTCCGTTCTCCATTCTCCTGTTTCAAGCCAATTGATCAGGCCTTCAAAAGCGAACATGAGCAATTTTTGGACAGCAGGCACATATTTGTAGAGAATAATACAAACTAAAATCAAAAACAAAGCTACACTTACCAACACTCCCCATACTTTTAGATTGGACTTCTTTATCTGTGTTTTAAAAACTCCGCTTGTGTATATTATATATAACAAAGCTATGATTATCCCCACATTCGTTGTCCGCGCAATCATCGATCCGATAACAGCAATCACCACAAACCAAAAAATATACATCGCAATCATTTTTTTGTTCGCTCTGATCATGCTGTCATGAGACAGCAAAATGGCAATCATCACCAACACTGCCGAAAATCTTGTTCCTGCAACATCTAAAGATGCTCCAATCCCATAAAGTCGATTTAACTTATCCATTTTTGCTGTATCAGTAGCTACAATACTATCCACCAATAATTGGAAGGAAGGAATATTATCAATTAGTAAAGCTATGATACATTGCGCAATGCTTATCCCAATTAGATAATTTGAAACCAATTTGATAGAGACGTTCCCATGTAATTGAGTCATGATGTCACAAACAGCATAAGCGGCAAAGAACCACACCCACATGGAAATGATATAGGAAGTGTAGGCAAAATCATTTGTGTTGTTATAGGTAACAGAAGAGAATACGATTAATGAGAAAATGCTTGCTATAATTGATGCTGCAAAAAACTCAATGGATACCACAACTCCATTTTTACTGCCTACACTACGCCATGCAAAAATCATTACTCCCAATACTGCTAATATCATCTTGGTGTTCGCCGCCCGCAAGAATGTAAATTCGAACGGGAAAAAGAACATACTCGTAATGATTGCTATCAGCACAATAGTGATTACATTCTTCATTTTCTTAATCTATTTATAAATAATACCATACACCACCTTCACAACCAAATAATAATATAACCAAACGATCCAGAACTGTTTTTGGACTGCCGCCCTTTGTATAAAACGGATTCTGTGCGAAAACATTGTATTCCGGTTGATATAACTGTTCGCTTCAGGATACCATTCCAGCCATCGCCGGTAAGAGTTTCGATCATTTGTAATCAGAAACGGCAGTTTAATGTTCAGTTTAAAGAATTGAAGTTCTTCTTCCAATGCTGTTCCATACCGGTTTTGAATAAATTCAATGGTTCGGTTGGCATTATGCAGAACCTGAGACAAATGAACTTCTGAATCCGTTTGGGTAAATGCATTTGTATTCAACCTTACATAATGGTATAATGCTGCCGGGACATAACAAACCTTTTTTGCAAAAGCAAATACCTGAATCATTGTCATATCTTCTCCCATTCCATAACCATCGGGAAATATAATCTTATGGTTCAAATAAATACTTCGCCTGACTAATTTATTCCAGACGTTGTATTTCAACCGTCCTGAAAGCATGGCTTTGATGCAATCCATAGGGGTTTCCTTTTCTTTTTGCTGCATCGTTCGTTCGTTGTTGCGAAACGACAAAAACCAATCACACCACACAATATCCGCCTTCGAGGATTGCGCTGCCTTAAACATTTTTTCCATCGCATCTTTTTCCAACCAGTCATCACCGTCGCAATGAAAAATATAGTCGCCCGTGGCTAAGGCTAATCCCGAATTGCGTGCACTGGGAAGTCCTTTATTTTGTTTATGGGTAATGATTTTTACCGTTAAAGCCTTTTCTTTATATTCCTGGATAAGTTGACGCAGGATTGTTGAGCTTTTATCCGGACTGCAATCATCCACAAAAATATATTCTATATTGTTCATCGTCTGCTCAAAAAGCGAACGTACACAACGCTCGATATATTTCTCGACGTTGTAGACGGGTACGATTATGGAAACGGTCACATTGTTCATAATACACAATATTTTATTTCGTTATCTCAAAAGAAATTCATTTTTTAATTTTTCAATATGACCAAACAATGAGTCCCATCACTTTTGATCGTATGATAATACGAATCCAGCACAACAGGTAAATTCAATGGTTTTAAATCTACAGATGTTCCATTGACTGATTTAAACTGTCTGAAATTGAAATGTATTAAATAATATCTGTAATCCCAAAAAAAATCAGCACCTAACTGTCTATATATAAGCCTTTCAATTACCGGATAATGTTTAGATATATTTTTGATGGAAGGAACATAGTCTATCGAATTTTCTAGTTGAATTAACATGCCTTCTTCATGACGATCTGGAAATAAAGCGCTTAAATCATGCAATAAAATACTTGTACGAAATTCCGAATAACGTGCCTGGTCGGCTAAAGCATTTCCAAATGAGAATGCAAAGACAAAGAAACACCAATTTAGCGCCAAGACAGTAATGACAGCTATTTTTTTGTAATCTGAAACGACATAAATACACAAAATGGCCAGCATTACACCTAATCCATACATGGCGCGTGGATAAAAAAATGGTATTCGCAATAGAAAATAAACTCCATGTGATAAGAGAAAAGCAATACAAATAAACAAAATTGAAATGGAAAATGAAAATATTTTTTTCTGTGAAGAAAAATATATAGATTTGATTATAAATAAAAAACAGACAATCATAATTCCCATTTTCCAAATAACACCTAAGTCTTGATTGATAACCAAAATATATTCTTTGATTTTATGCAATGTTTCAGGTATTATTTGATGTAACGGGTGTATTGATGCACCATCATCAATATCAACTCCTACATGTCGCATAAAAAAAACATTGAATAGTAACATCGCCAAACAAAATGCAAATGTAGCTACCCCTAAAAAGGACAAGATGTCCTTATTTGGTTTCATCCGGCCGTTCCAATCTTGAAAACAGAGTATGAGGACTACCATTAAGTAAATACCGGAAGCCGCCTGGTAAGTCATACACATGATTAATAAAGAAATAATCGAAATAAACACAAAAGCCTTTTTCCGATTGATAAACAAAAAAGGAAAGACACATGCCAAAATGGATAAAGCCATGTAAGGGGCATCGTATTTAAATGATAAACATTCTAAAAAATATGGAAAAAGACCCAATGGGATACTTGCTAACAGTCGAACTGTTGTTATTTTCTTATTCCCGACTATATATACAAGCAATACGCTACTAACAGACAGGATAAGAATAGCCAACAATTGTGGCAATGGAGATATTTCTGTCAAATTGGTATCGCCATGCAAAAAAATGGAAAAAAATTCTGATACATAACGACTCCAATTATACCATTTTCGTACGCCTTCTACTGAACGCCAAATGTCGTCCTGATAAAGATAATTGGCTCGAATGATTGTTAATATTCCCAATAAATAAACCCCCAACATGATTAAAAGAGGTTTACGGAGCGCACAAAAATCTACATCAGATAAGCAATCTGAAATTTCCTGTTTCACTGTATTAAAAATCATCTTGCCGGATTTGGTTAGGGCGCAATAATCAAATATCAGGATAAGACAAATTCCTCCTAATGCAAAAGAAAGGAAAGCCCCAATCCATGATTTACGTTCAATGATTTCTTTATGTAAAATTTGTTCCCCTAAATCCACCATCAGATTCCTGACTTGTGGGAATAAAACAACAATACAAGCTATAAGTCCAAGAATGGATAATGAAATTATAATCCAACTTTGAATTGTAAATTTCCAATTTGATTGATTCTGTTTCATTTTTTTATGATTTTTTTAGTTCGTGTTTTGCAAATAACATAAGTAGATAATCCCGGAAATTTAATCCCTACAAGTTTGAAGATTCTGAAAAAGTAGAAATCCAACAACAAAAATTTTTCATATAAAAAAGACAAAATCATTCCTCCCTTATAATTCCCAATTCCTTGACCTTGCCCTTCTTGTTTGTCCGTAGATTTCTCAATGATTTTTTGTATATATCTCGGCAAAAGGAGCGACGTAAAAAAATAACCGCTTTCTATATATAATAATCCCGCCGCTTTAATATGTTGTTTTAACAAGGAATGAGAATATCTTCGGTAATGACCTAACCATTTATCATGATTACAATATAAATGATTGAATGCCGGTACAGTAATTGCAATAATTGTATTGGAATTAATATAAGCCTGTGAAGTTAATTCTTTCAGGAAACCAATATCATCTTCGATATGCTCTATCACATCCAACAGGAAAACGATAGATGCTTCCTGGAGGTTCTTAATATGTCGAATGGAATTATAAAATTTGATGTTATGTTTACTGTTTTGGGATGTGATTTTTGATATTATTTCCTGATCAAAAGCAGTATCAACTGCTATTAACTTATATTTATTATATTTATCAGCAAACCGTGTTAAAAAAAAGGTATCGCCACAACCAATATCTAAAGCAGTACCTTCTGTGTGCCTTTTTATGTGTTTATTCAGAATACCTAAAACAACTTTGCTTCTTGCATATTCCCATGGATGATTTTGTTTAGTATCTTTTCCAATCGGAACTTGCAGTTCTTTTATGTCCATCTTCTTGTAATTTAATGTGTTAAATAGATAATGTTCAGAGATTATTTTTGTTCCAACACAATATAGTGTGGACGTTGTTTTACTTCTGTATAAGTTTTTGCAAGGTATTGACCTAAAATACCGATTGTAAAAAGCTGGATTCCGCCGACCAATAAAATAACACAAATTGTCGACGCCCATCCTGCAACCGGATCACCCCAAATAATCATTCGGATTATTACTATGATAATTAAAATTACAGAGATGATAAAAGCAAATATACCGCAAATCGAAGCAAAAGCAAGAGGTTTCGACGAAAATGCGGTGATTCCATTCAATGAATATAAAAACAGCTTCCAAAACGACCATTTGGTTTCTCCGGCCACACGGTTTATGTTCTCATATTCAAACCATTTTGTTTTGAAACCAACCCAAGGGAAAACACCTTTTGAGAAACGGTTTCTTTCCTTTAAAGAGAGTACGGCATCTACATACATACGGTTCATCAAACGAAAATCTCTGGCGCCGTCAACTACTTCCATATCGCTTAATTTAGCCATAAAACGATAAAAATTACGTGCGAAGAAAGAACGAATGGGAGGCTCACCCTTACGGGTTATTCTGCGTGTCCCGGCACAATCGTACTCACCGGAACGAACCACTTCCAACATCTGCGGAATTAACGATGGCGGATCTTGCAAATCTGCATCCATGATAACAACGAATTGTCCTGATGCTTTTTGTAAACCGGCAAACATAGCGCCTTCTTTGCCAAAATTTCGCGATAAAATAATGTAATGGATATTATTATCCTGACACACAAGTTTTCGTAAAATGGAAGCCGTCGAATCGATAGATCCATCATCAATATAAACAAACTCATATCTTTCCAACATACCCATTTCGATAAAAGAAGAAATCTGTTTCAATATTTCTTCGTGAAATAAAAGAAGTGTAGCTTCTTCATTGTAACAAGGGACTACAATTGATAAATCTACTGTATCGTTCATAATCTAATTCTTTTTCAGTTTATATTTTATCCAATCAAACAGCTTATCTCCCAACATTTTTCTCGTATAATGTTTCAACCGAAGTACTATATAATCTTTGCGCGTTTTTGCCCGGATTCTTGAAGCAACTACCGCTGAAGTTTTATGTTCTGTTTCCAGCGTTTCAGTCAAAATTAATACTTCTAAAAAATAGATGTGGGCAAGCGGAGTGATAATAGACTGTTCATGTTTATGATACGCTAATGAAGGTAATTGTTCTTTTATTTCCTCTCCAACAGGATCCACTATCAACTTGGGATGTTCTTGGGTAATATCCAACCAATGCTTTATAAACGAATTATTTTTCCCTTTACACATAATCCATCCACTCAGGATTTTATTGTATTCACCATCGTAACTGCCCAACAATTCTTCAAAATAACGCAATACACTCAGTTTTGACCAATATTTTATCTTCGTAGAAGTTTGACCCCAACGTTTCCATTCCGGCATTTCATCTTTATATTGGAATACAATCGTATTGTGCTCATTTGAAAGCATACTCCAAAATTCCTCCCATTGTTTGCTTTTTTGTAAGCTACATCCGGCATCTGTATACACTACAATATCTCCCTCGTCATATTGTTGCAGCGTTTCCCATATAATGGCAGACTTCCATACCCAATATCCTCCCCCACGCTTGTATGCCATTAAGGGTGATTCTTTGACATAAGCCGGCATCATGTCCGGAGTGTATAAAATGATTTTATCAAATATGCCCAATCTTTTCGCCTGTTTCCCAATCCGCTTTAAAGAGTAGCGCATGTTCTCATCTGCGTATGAAATAAATATCTTTTTCATAGGGATTTAATTATACAGTAATAAATTCACGTTTCCAGGTGACATTTGACCTAACAACCCTTGCCGGATTTCCTACGCAAACACTTTGGGATTGTACATCCCGTGTGACAACAGCATTCATTCCAATAATCGCTCCTTCACCAATTGTGATACCCTTCAGAACAGTTACGTGTGCGCCAATCCAAACACTATTCTTAATAATGATCGGAGCGGAAGGATTTATCACATTCATATCCATATCACAAATAGGATGAGAGTCTGTATTCCATAGCTCTAACTGATCCGACAGCATACAATTCGTGCCGATTACAATTTTATTCGATTGTCCCATGACAATAAATCTTCCTCCTCCAATTCTACTGTTCTTTCCTATATAAAACAACAAATTATTCCCTCTTAGAGTAATATTAGCATCATGCACATCACAACTTTCGCCAATCATTATCCTGTTATTCATACCATACACATTGATTTCAGAATTATAAATACTACCTTTGATAAATATTTTATGTTGCCTGCCCGATACGTTAATTCTTGTCTTATGAAGATAGGCATTTTTCAATCTCACCACCCTTCGACCTCCAATCTTTATATTCCAAAACAATGTATTCCTTGCCCTAAATCTTGGAAAAAAACAATTTATTATCAGCACAATATATGAATAAAAATGTTTAACAATATGTTTCATAATCATCTATCTCCTTAAATATCTATACATCTTTATACTGCTCCTTGGGAAAAACGCTTTCAAATATCCCGAAATCCAAACGAATGGATACCGGTAAGGAAAACATCTTTGCTGAAATAATAATGTATTTTGCAGATTAAATCCTATGGGAGAGTTTAAAAACTTTATTCTATCCCTTAAACGCATTTGTGCAAATTTTTCCCAACGGGCAGGGTCATGGTCATTCTCACATATCCCCACATAATCGCGTAAAATAAAGAGGGGTATACCTTTCTTGTAAGCACGGTAGGTGTAATCGTGATCACTTCCGCCATGTACATATTTTTCGCACAAAATACCCTGTTTATCTACTACATTATGTGACACATACGTTACATTTCCATGGGCGCACTGACAAGGCTGGAATGTACCGTCAGGAATTACATACTTGTCCTTTAAACTCAATTTACTGATAAAATTAAACCCGCCGTAAGTCATTTTTGTTTTTGCAGCATTGCAGGTCGAACCCACGTAAATCCCTCCC
>JGI24702J35022_10002474_pt1 | contig 11275 bp, 9 predicted proteins | sample TergutTh196P4_FD_35022 | JGI IMG/M metagenome (IMG submission 35022)
TTTTGTCCCAAAAATACGATATATTTGGGACAAAACAAATTTTTTACCAATTATTTTCATCTTTTCGCTCGCATGTATCTTGCTGATAAAAAAATCCTATAAATTGATTGTAAATGACGACAGGATAATTGTTCGGGAACTCAAGGAATATCTTCCCTGAATGTCAGATTTTTACGGAAGATGGACGGTGATACGCCTGTTGATTTTCAAGCCAACCTTTATTGAAAGCATTCGTATAGCTTAACGACTTTTTTTAGTTTTTCTTGTACCCCTTCATTGGAAGTATCCCTAAAGTTTCAATGATACGTCCCGGCACAAATACAAAAAAAAACCGGATTGAAGGTAGGGTATTTTGATACTTGTGCGATATAGGTTACAGGTATTAAATAATAAGTATAATAAGTATGAAAAATTGCATCAAAAAATCAATTTCAATGGTATTGCTCCTGTTGGCTCCGTTGTTTTCCTACAGCCAAATGATTTACATCGGACTGAAAGACGAGTCCAATGTCAGGACAGCACAGGCTACGCTGGCCGGCCTTCAGGTAGCCGGGAGGTATTGGCCCAAAACGCAACTAATAGATAATCACCTTTATGTGCCGACTTTAAACGGCATTTACCGTAAGGATTTATCGACTTTAAACAACACAAATTGGGAACTGTATGCCTTCGAAGGGATTCCGGTAAGGGATTTTATCAAAAACAACGATACGGTTATGGCGGCGACAGCCATTTTCTCCAACAGAAACCTTCTGATGTTATCAACGGATGATGGCTTGACCTGTACGGATTATACCCCCGACTATTTTATGGCGTTGGATATCAGCGACAAATGCACCATTTTACGGTTAGCCCAAAATCCGGATAACCGTAATATGCTCATGGCGCTGCATGAAGGAAATACCGGCGTTTCCGTTACTGCCGATTTTGGCGCCGAATGGTCGCTGTCAAGCGATTTTATAGGAGGCTATCAAGACCGGTTTATCGGCTTCAATCCAAATGATACGGCAAATATTTTTTATACGGGGGAAACCGAATTTGAAGAATCATACATCATGGCGACATACAATAGCGGCGCTACATGGACCAAAGTGGAAGCGCGTCAGAGCCATTGCACGCATGGCATCGCTTTTCATCCGTCCGACAAAAACAGGATGGTTTCGTACGGCGAAGGCCGAATCGCAAAATCTACCGATCAGGGAATAACCTGGACATGGCCGGGAACACCTGTTCCCGAATACATTTACAAGGTGATTTACGACCCCGATAACCCCGAAATTTTGTATGCTTCGGGTGCCATAAACGGACCTAACGAGGGCGTCAGAATCCATCGTTCGACAGACGGCGGCGACAGTTGGCATGTATTTTATGAAGAAGTCATAGAAAATTCCTACGGCGTAATGGATATTCATCTGTACGACAACAAACTGATCGTATATACGCTTGTCAACGGCGTCTATTACTTAGATTTGGGCGCATCAAATAATTTTCAGATAGGGTGCGAAAAACTCTCAACCGTATATCCAAACCCGACTTCGGATGTAATCAATGTATCTTTCAGAAGCGCCGACGAGGCGGTTATCACACTGATAAACATGAACGGAAGCGTCGTTTTCCGGCAAAAAACACGACAGCCGGTCACTACGATTCCCATAAAATCGTTAAATAAAGGGAGGTATTTAGTTCACATTCAGGCAGGCGAAAGTATGGAAACGCATAAAATAATTATTTACTAATCAACGGTTTTCAGGTTCAATACTACCTTTTTAGCATTGATAAAATACGGCAGAACAGCAAAGAATAATCAGATAACAAAAAAAATCATTATCTTTGCGCCATGAAAATAAAATTTAAAAAATCAATCCTTTTCGGTTCGTTAATCGGATTGGCAACTGTTGCAGTAGTCGTAAAAATTGTTTTTGGCAACGCCGGATCAACTTCCAATGCTGCCAAAAAGGCTGCTGAGTATTCATACAACCCCGCGGATATTATCGACAAAGAAACCGGCATGTTAATAACGCTGCCCGGTGATTGGCCAAGATGGCGCGGCGTGAATATCGACGGGTTAGTGAAAGATACGAACCTCAATTTAGACTGGGCAGACAAGAATCCGGCGCTGTCGTATGTGTTCAGATATTGTGGCGCCGGCTATTCAGGGCCTGCCATTGCAGGTTCAACACTTTATATGTCCGGTGCAGCCGAGGGACAGGATTTCGCTTTCGCCTTGGACACAAAAACAGGCCGTTTGAAATGGCAACAGAATCTTGGCGAACATTTTGTACAGAGTTATGGCGACGGGCCGCGCGGTACAATAACCGTCGATGAAGACAAGCTGTATCTGGTACGCGGTGGCGGTCGTATCCACTGCCTTTCGGCTGTAGACGGGGAGATGGTCTGGCAAAGAGATTTTTCAGCAGATTTTGGAGGTAGATTAATGGGATTTTGGGGTTACAGCGAATCACCCTTAGTAGATGGAAATCTCGTTATCTGCACGCCCGGCGGAAGAACAGGAACCATCGTTGCGCTCGACAAGAACACCGGCGCTACTGTCTGGACATCAAAAGAATGGAAAGATAATGCGTGTTATGCTTCGCCTATCGTCGCCGTTGTGGACGGTGTGCGACAGTATATTCAACAATCGAACAACGGTGTGGCAGGCGTGAGGGCCGAAGATGGTAAACTGCTGTGGAACGTAAATGTACCCGGCTACAAAACGGCGGTCATACCTACACCTGTATATAAAGACAACATAGTCTATGTGACGGCCGGTTACAATGCAGGCTGTGCCGGTATACGACTAACAAAAAGCGGCGACCTGTTTCAAGCCGAGATGATTTACAACAACAAAAACATGGTCAACCATCATGGTGGAGTAGTGTTGGTCGACGGTTTTATTTACGGTTTTTCCGATGCTTCGGGTTGGATATGCCAAGACTTCATAACAGGCGACATCGTGTGGAGTACAGGAAGAGCGAAACGCCCGGACACAATCGGCAAAGGAGCGATATTAGCTGTAAACGACCGCCTTCTCCTGCTTGAAGAACAGTCAGGTTTGATGGTCGTCATCGCTGCTTCGCCCGAAGGATGGAAAGAATACGGCAGAATGGAACTGCCCGAACGAACTGCAATCATCTCAAATAATAACATGGTCTGGACGCATCCGGTTATTGCAAACGGTAATCTTTACATCAGGGACCAGGACTTGCTGTTTTCTTTTAATTTGACCCCCACGCTTTAGAACTCTACGCACCCTTAATGATTCACAATTTATATTTATAAATTCTGTTACTTGTGGAAAAGAACCCTCAACTCGAATTAGCTGGCAAACTAATCAAATATACCGGTTCAAACCTGTTTCTGACCGGCAAGGCGGGGACAGGAAAAACTACTTTTTTGCATCGCCTGCAAACGGAATTACCTAAAAGGATGATCGTTGTAGCTCCGACAGGCGTGGCTGCTATCAATGCAAAGGGGGTAACGATTCACTCGTTCTTTCAGTTAAGTTTTGCGCCTTTTATTCCGGGCGCAACGATAGCAAAAGATTTTTACCGTTTCAACAGGGGAAAAATAAATATCATTTGCAGCCTCGACCTCTTAGTTATTGACGAGATTAGCATGGTGAGGGCTGACCTGTTGGATGGAGTGGATTTTGTATTGCGCCATTTCAGGCGCAATGATCTTCCTTTCGGAGGTGTCCAATTGTTAATGATTGGCGACCTGGAGCAATTGGCTCCGGTAGTGAAAGATGATGAATGGAACCTGTTGAAAGATTATTACGAATCGCCATTTTTCTTTCATAGCCGGGCAATACAGCAATCATCGTATATATGTGTCGAATTGAAGACTGTTTTTCGCCAGTCTGAAGAACGTTTTATCAACATACTCAACCGTATTCGGGAAAAAAAGATTGACCCTATCCTGATGCAGGAGCTGAACAAAAGGTATCAACCCAGCTTCAATCCCCCTAAAGAAGAGGGTTACATTATATTGACAACGCATAATAATCAGGCGCAACAAATCAATAAAAATGAACTGGCGCAAATAAAGGACACAAGCTTTGTTTATGAGGCAAAGATAAAAGGCAATTTCCCCGAATATTCGTTCCCTACCGATGAGAAATTAGAACTGAAGAAGGGCGCACAGGTGATGTTTGTAAAAAACGACCTTTCGCCCGAAAAACGGTATTTCAACGGAAAAATTGCCATTATCACCTACTTGGACAACAACCAAATTGTGGCACAAGGCAAAGATGACAGATCGGCAATCGTAGTCGAAAAAGCCGTTTGGAGCAATATGAAATATATCATCGACCCTGAATCAAAAGAGTTGCAAGAGGAAGAAGAAGGTTCGTTTGAGCAGTATCCGCTTAAAACGGCATGGGCGATCACGGTGCATAAAAGCCAGGGACTTACTTTCGATAAGGCAATTATCAATGTCAAAGATTCATTTACACATGGACAGGTATATGTTGCCCTCAGCCGCTGCCGGACGTTAGAAGGCTTAGTGTTGAGTTCCCCTATTACAATGGGTTCGATTATTCGTAACGATAGTATTGATGCGTTTAACCGCTCTATCGAAGAAAACGAACCCGACGAGTCAATGTACCAACAACTACGCAAAGCATATTTTGAGAAATTGGTTTTTGAACAGTTTAGTTATGATGCCATTCAAACCCGTTTCAATACGATGCGCTGGCTGCTGAACGAACACTTCCGTAATCTCTATCCTGAACTGAACGCGTTATATAAACAGACCGACGAACAATTGAGAAATGAGATCATAAAGGTATCCGAACAATTTCGCGCACAGATACAACGGATACTTTTACAAACAACAGACACCGAAAACGACCCCTATCTTCAGGAGCGTATCGCAAAAGGCGCTGCCTATTTCTTAGACAAGACAAATCGGCTTCTGCAGGAATTACTTGATAAAACCTGCATCGAAACAGACAACAAGCAGATACAAAAAAGAATAAACGATGTACTGTTTTATTTGCGATCGGGCGTTCGTCAGAAGCGGCAAACGTTGGAAGCCTGTAAAGACGGTTTTTCTGTGACCGCCTATATGAAAGCCAGGGCAAAATCATCTATCGAAGAAGAACCCCCAAAGTCGAAAAAGAAATCGAAAGAGAAGGCGAAAGTGACCAAAGAATCAACTGTTAAGGTGATAGCTTCCAAAGACATCCCTCACCCTGTATTATACGAACAACTGCGCGCATGGCGTTCAAAATCTGCACAGGTACAAAGTGTCCCCGCGTATTTCGTCCTGTCGCAAATGGCATTGATAGGCATTTCCAGCATGCTTCCAATAGATGCCGGTCAACTGATCCAAATTCCCGGAATCGGAAAAGTAAACGCTACCCGCTACGGAGAAGCCATCCTGCAAATTGTCCAACAATATATCAAGGGGTTGGATGCGTTAACATAACTACAGCCAACCTGCCGATGAAACATATTTAAACTTTTAAATTGTAAGAATTTATGAATATAGAAGAACTTCGGAATCATTGCCTTGCCATTAAAAATGTAGAAGAATGTACGCCTTTTGGCGACGACGTATTAGTGTATAAAATTATGAATAAGATGTTTGCATTTTTCCCTTTGAACCCAAAGGACAACAACCATTTTGCCGTAATGAAATGCGACCCCGAAAAAACGTTGGAGTTAAGAGAAAAATACAAAGGCGTCACGAAAGGGTTTTATGCAGGCGACAACTTGATGTGGAACTCCGTCTATATTCAACAGGACGTCCCAGACGCGCTAATCGTGGAACTGATAGACCATTCCGTAAAAGAAGTCGTCAAAAAACTACCGAAGAAGAAACGGGAAGCATACGAAGAATTGAAATGACACGAACAAATAACAATACTTTTTCTTATGACCCAAATACAATGGTACGAATCATTATTCGAAAATTATGCCAAAACGTATGACCGCGAGAGCTTTACACGCGGAACGACAGGTGAATGTGATTTTTTGGAAAAAGAACTGAACAAAGACAAAACGCTGAAAATCTTGGATGTAGGATGCGGTACGGGACGTCATGCCATCGAGCTGACCAAACGTGGATATGATGTCACAGGTATTGACCTGTCCGAATCGCAGTTAGCAAGGGCACGCGAAAAAGCCAAAGCGCATCAATTAACGATTGATTTTCAACGCCAGGATGCACGGAACTTGCCTTTCTGTAACGAATTTGACGTCGCCATTATGCTTTGTGAAGGAGGCTTCCCGCTCATGGAAACCGACGAGATGAACTATGAAATACTGAAAAACGTCACAAAAGCGCTCCGCGACAAAGCTAAATTTATATTCACCACATTAAACGGACTATTCCCCTTATTCAACTCAATTGAAGCATTTTGCGCCTCAGCAACAGTTGAGGGCAATACTACCTACAGAAACAACAATTTCGATCTGATGACCTTTCGCGACCATAACATCACCGAAATAAATGATGATTCCGGCGCAAAAATAACGCTTGCATGTAACGAGAGATACTATGTACCAAGCGAAATCACATGGCTGTTGAAATCGTTAGGATACAAAACCATAGCCATTTACGGCGCCAAACTCGGCGCCTTTTCAAGGGAAGACAAATTAACAACAGAAGATTATGAAATGCTCGTAATAGCCGAAAAATAAGAAAGTTATGAAAAAAGACAATGTAGTATCCATTTGGTTTGGTAATTTAAAAAGCGAAAAAGAATTATCCGAATTTGTGAAGGAAAAATACGACGAAGACGGCGTTTTTATTCCTTCCTTTTTTATGGAAACTTTTGGAACAGGTAAATATGATCCTGATTTTCAAGAGGTCTTCTTCGAAGAGAATTTATCAAAAGAAGATTTATTAGAAGCATCCTACGCTGAAACCTTTATAGACAAAATAGATAACATATCAGGAAACAGCGTCATTCTGTTATACGACTATTGCTACACAGGGCAAGTACTTGAAGCCGCTAATTTTCGTTTTATTGGAACTTTTTTATTATGCAAAAACGGATTAGAAAAAAAAATAAAAAATGCGTAGCATCCATACGACTATCCATGACCCGCGACTGAAAAAAATCATTGACCGTAAAAAAAGCTGCAAAAAAAAGTACAATTGCCTCGATTTTTCAAACGGAAGTGCAACTATAAAAATCCATAGTTGCAGAAAAGCGCAACTATAGGAAACTGTATTAGAAGAAAAAATTGTCAGAAAAATGTAGTACCTTTGCCACCTCATTACAAGAGAAACCTGAATGATCATGCCCAAAATTAACGAAGCAACCGATACGGACTTGAAGGTCATCGAAGCGCTCCAGGAAATAGGATGGAAGCGTGGCGATACGTTGCTGTATCAACCGGAATCCAGGTTGCTGCCCGAACAACAATCACAGTTCGGGGGTAGAAAAAGCATCAAACCCGATATTGTGTTGCAGGATTTGAACGGGAATATTTTAGCGGTGATTGAAAATAAATTTGAGGATGAACGAAAGGCGTTGACGAAACTCCGCTCGCTATATGCCGCCATTCTGAAACCCCGATTTCTGTATGCCTGTTCGCCCGAAAGAATTTTGTTTTACGACACGGAGTGGAAGGGTTTTGAGGCAGGGGAGTTTCGGCAGGTAGACGGTTTTATGACGCTCGACGAAATGCTGATCAAGATAGAGCAGGCAAAACAAATCAATCTGCAACGTGAAATAGTTATAGATAAAAGCATTGCGGGAGGAGTCAATCCAAGTTGCGGAAAAGAGACCTATTACCAAACGGAGTGTATCCGGACGCTTATTCAAAAATATAAGGAACGCAAGCCGAAAATGCTGGTTCACATGGCGACCGGCTTAGGTAAAACCCGCACGATGGTAGCATTCGTGAAAGCCTTGCTCGAATACAACCTGGCAAAGCGTGTACTGTTTGTAGCAGACAGGGTGATGCTTGCCGACCAAGCCATCACCGACGGTTTTTCGCTTATCGACACAGAGTATTCTGCTGTCAGAATCACATCGGGCATTTACCGTCAATATAAAAACACACAAATTCATGTGGTTGTTATTGACACCTTGGAAAATATCTACCGGAATATTTCAAACACTTTTTACGATTTGATTATCGTAGACGAATGTCACAGGTCAATTAATATCAATCGCAAACTGATTTTCGACCATTTCTTATGCCCCCGTATCGGACTGACGGCAACGCCAAGAACGGCAGTAGCCAAAGAAGGAAAGGATATTCCCGATGAAGACCTTGCCATCTTGGATACCTATCGTCTGTTTGGTTGCGAAACGGGCGAACCTGATTATCAATTCGACCTGTCACGCGGGATTGATGAAGGATTTCTCGCGCCCTATCAGGTACTTTCCATCGAAACGGAACTAACCAAAACGGCTCGTGAAACAGGCGTTAATTTTGACCATTATTTCGACCTGAAAACAGAAGAAATCATTCATCTTGAGGAAGAAAAACAAGTCATGCTCGAACAGTTGAATCGCAAGTTTATCGCCCGTGAGACTTGCCTGCGTATTGCCGAAGAACTGAAAAAAAATACCGAGTACGGCGAAAAAGTGATTTTGTTTGGCGTCAGTCAGGCGCATTGCATACAGTTGGTCAGGGCAGTAAACGAAGTATTCAAAACGCCCGACGACGAACTATCCCCGCGTTATGCTGAAGCCATCATTTCGGATAACGACGACCTCAACGCAACTTTCAAGAAATGGTTTAAAGACCCGTATCACAAACCGTTTGTGGCTGTTTCGGTAGATATTATGAGTACGGGCGTGGATATTCCCTGCGTGCGTTTTATCGCGTTTGCCAATCTAACCAAATCGGTAGGCAAGTATATTCAAATGTTGGGACGCGGTACAAGATATGACCCCAAATCCGGGAAAAACAGTTTTACGGTGTTGGATTTCGTAGGCTTATGCGAAAAAATGGAAGACAATGGCAAAGGGACGCTCAAGGAAAACAGGAAAATTATCATCAAACCCGGCGGCACGACCCGTCAGGGAACCGGCGAAGGTGAACATGGCGCCGGGAATACAGGGATAATAGATAATCCCGACCCTGTCAATATGATTCAACGGGTTTATTTGCATGGCGATACCTTTCGGGTCATAGATAATATCCCGATTGATGATGCACGGAGAATATTTGAAGAGGAAATACAAAATACGCCTGTCGCTGCTGTCAATCAAATAAAACAGAGAGCCAGAGCGGACAGCAACTACGAGCCGACAAGCGAAGAAATTGATACGCTCAATACATGGTCGCACAACCCCGAAGTATATTTAGGCGAGGGACAGTTGCGTAAAATATATGATTTTGAACAAGGCTCAATGTGGGATTTTTTCCTGCATGGAACGGGTATAAAAACAATACCGACCGCAAAAGAACGCATAGAGCAAGGGTACGAATCGTATATCAAAACGTATCATTTCAGCGACAAGCAAATTGTGGTCTTGCGTAAAATAAAAGGCTTCGTTTCGGCGAACATTGCAAGTAAAAAACTCATGTCGCCACAGGAAATATTTAACAACCCTTTTTATGTCAAAGCAATAGGCTCTGATTTTCAGGAAGTGAACCAACTTTTCGACAACCGTTTCCCTTCCGTCTTTAACGAATTGCAGGCAACATTCAGAATATGATTCATCTAAAAGATATACAGATATGAGAATAGAAAGTATCAGGCTATTAAACTACAAACTGTTCAAAGATATTGAACTCGGTAACCTCTCAGATATGGTTATTGTGGTTGGGGCAAACGGTTCAGGCAAAAGTACTTTTTTCGATATATTCGGCTTTCTAAGCGATGCGTTGAGGGGAAATGTGCGCCAGGCCCTGCAAAAGAGAGGTGGTTTTAAAGAAGTTATCAGTAGGGATCAGTCCGGTTTCATCATGATTGAATTGCAATTCAAGATGATTATTGCAGGTAAAGAACGATTGGTTACTTATCATCTGGAAATAGCGGAAGAGCGTGGGAAGGCGTATGTGCAAAGAGAGATTTTAAGATATAAAAGAGGCGCTTACGGCTCTCCGTTTCATTTTTTGGATTTCTCGAAAGGTCAAGGTTATGTTATCAGTAACGAAGAAGATTTTGACAAACCCGACGAAGAACTGCAACGTGACAATCAAACATTAAGTTCGGCGGATATATTGGCTATCAAAGGATTGGGACAATTTGAGAAATTCAAGGCGGCAAATGCTTTCAGAAATTTTATTGAAAACTGGCATGTCTCTGATTTTCATATTGAATACGCGCGACCAAGCAAAGAAGCCGGATATGCCGAACATCTATCTCCAACGGGAGAAAATCTTCCTTTAGTAGCCCAATATATGTTTGAAAATCACAGGCCTCTTTTCGATACGATGCTTGAAAAGATGAAAAGAAGAGTACCCGGCATCACGAATATAACAGCCGAACCGACTATTGATGGCCGGATTGTCTTGCGCTTTCAGGATGGCGCTTTTAAAGACCCTTTTATTGCCAATTTCGTTTCTGACGGGACAATTAAAATGTTTGCCTATTTGTTACTGCTTAACGACCCGCATCCACATCCGCTATTATGCATAGAAGAACCTGAAAATCAATTATATTCAAGTCTATTAATCGAATTGATAGAAGAGTTTAGGTTGTATGCTAAAAGAGGTCAGGGACAAGTGTTTGTTACTTCTCATTCACCTGAACTGTTGAACGGCGCAACGCCCGAAGAAGTTTACTGGCTCGTTAAAAAAGATGGATATACGCAAATAGAAAGAGCATCAGACCATCCCGAAATTGTTGCATTGTACAACGAAGGCGATAAACTTGGCTATCTGTGGAACGAAAATTATTTTANAGGCAGTAATCCCCAATAGTTTATGGAAGAATATAATCGTTGTGTCATAGAAATACTGACTGAAGAGCCGTCAATGGAGTACTTTTTAAGAGGTATATTGCCGCGTATTTTACCCGATGACTACAGGATTGATGTAAATTGCTTCATAAGAGCGCATAGAGGTAAAAGCGATTTAAAGAAATCCATCCCGAGAAAAATCAGGGCATATCCACATTACGGCTATCCTGTGAAAGTATTAATCATTCACGACCAGGATGCAAATGATTGTAAAAATCTAAAAAACGACCTGAAAACATTATGCGGCGCTACAACTATTCCATTTATTATCAGAATTGCCTGCAGAGAATTGGAGAATTGGTATCTTGGCCAATTGTCGGCAATTGAAAGCGTTTATCCCGAATCAAAGGCATCTTCTTTCATTAAGAAGAAAAAATACAGGAATCCGGATTTATT
>JGI24702J35022_10002475_pt1 | contig 11275 bp, 6 predicted proteins | sample TergutTh196P4_FD_35022 | JGI IMG/M metagenome (IMG submission 35022)
CATGGAAAGTCGCCAGTATCCCGAGCCCCGAAGCCAGACTGTAGATCAGCGTCCCGGAAAGGATCCCCAGAATCAGGGAAAAAACCACCTCTTTTGTAATGAGCGCGAGTGAAATCGCGATTAGCGGCGGCACTATCGAAAGTATACCCGCCTGAATTGACTCAAACTCCATTGATTACTCCTATTTCGCCCAGCATATAAAATTTTAAATGCTGGGTACTATAATCGGACATGAAACGAAGTTTCATGATTACTCCTTGAGGCGAATATACTGTTTCTTGACCCACTCCGGCAATATAGGTAAAATGGAGAAACACGCATTAACCGACGCGTGTTACATTTTTTCAGAAACACTCCTAACGGAGTGCATAGCCGGCGCGGCGCGCACGGCTGACTAAAGTCAGCCTATCTTATTCAAAAGCGAAGCTTGTACTGGGCGCCGAGGCGTGTTACATTTTTTGAGGGACGCTCCTTGCGGGGGCGTAAGGCCAGCGCGGCGCGCACGGCTGACTAAAGTCAGCCTATCTTATTGAAAAGCGAAACTTGTGCTTTACGCCGACGCGTGTTACATTTTTTGAGGGACGCTCCTTGCGGGGGTGTAAGGCCGGCGCGGCGCGCACGGCTGACTAAAGTCAGCCTATCTTATTCAAAAGCGAAACTTGTGCTTTACGCCGACGCGTGTTACATTTTTTCATAAACACCCCTTGACGGGGTGCATAGCCGGCGTGGTGGAACGGTAGACACTGGGGACTTAAAATCCCCTCCCCGTAGGGGGTATGAGTTCGAGTCTCATCGCCGGCAGAAAAAATTCTATTTTAGCGTCTTTACCCACTCGTCAATTTTCTGCTTTAATGCCGCCCTGTCGCCTTTGGCAGGGTACTTAAAGTCCGCTTCGCTGATGATGGTGTTGCCTGGTAAGAGGGCTTTGAGTTTTGCAAGGGCCTTGCCCATGCCACCGCCGTGGCAGCAGAAAAGCGCGAGCTTCTTTCCGGAGATTTTTCCATCGGCGAGGAAGGAAACAATGGCAGGGGTGGGAGAGCCGGCCCACACGGGGCTTCCCAGGATGATGAGGTCGTAGGCGTTAAGATCCGCTGAGACAGGGTGGATGGCAGGTTTCTTATGAAAGATCGCCTGGGCACCGCCCCATAGGTATAAAAAAAAGCCTGTCCGCTTTTTTTCATTCAGGGTTTTTATCTCAAAAACATCTGCACTTAGCGCTGTTTTTAAGATTTCTGCGATTAATGCACAGTTTCCTTCATAGGAATAGTAAATGACAACTGCTTTCACATTGACTCCTTATTCCGCTTTGGGTATATAATTAAAGATACTCCCTGTCAAGTCCAAAAACACAGTATCACTCACACATCACCAAAGAGGAAAAGCAGAATGAAACCCAAGTCCTTAACCCCTGTTATAAAAATAGATGAGGAGAAGTGCATTAACTGCTACGCATGCATAACTGCCTGCCCGGTAAAGTACTGCATGGATGGCTCGGGTGAAATTCTTGCGATTAATAACGATCTCTGTATAGGTTGCGGAAATTGCATAGCCGCATGCAGCCACAAGGCGCGGCAGATAATCGACGATACGCCGCACTTTTTGGGGGACTTAAAGAACGGTGAAAAGATTATCGCCATTGCCGCTCCGGCAATCGCTTCGTTCTTTCCGGGCAAATACCTAAACCTGAACGGCTACCTAAAATCGCTCGGGGTCGAAGCGGTTTTTGACGTGAGCTACGGCGCGGAGCTTACGGTTGTTTCTTACCTTGATCACATAAAGGAAAAAAACCCGCGTATGGTGATAGCCCAGCCCTGCCCTGCCATTGTCAGTTTCATCGAACTGTACCACCCCAACCTGCTGCCCTACCTTGCCCCTGCAGACAGCCCCATGTTGCACATAATGAAAATGATCCGGGAATATTTCCCTAACTACCAAGATTACAAAATCGCGGTTTTTTCACCCTGCATTGCCAAGCGCCGCGAATTCGATGAGACCGGGATCGGGGACTACAACATCACCATGCTTGCACTTAAAAATCATATTGAAGCGCAAAAAATCGATCTCGCTACTTTCCCGGCGGTGGAGTACTCAAGTCCACTGCCGGAACGGGCGGTCCAGTTCTCCTCCCCCGGCGGCCTCCTTGAAACCGCCGAGCGCTTCATGCCGGGCATTAGGCGAAATACACGCAAGATCGAAGGGGTACACACCATCTACCCGTACCTGGAGGAAGTCAGCGGCCTTATTGATAAAAGCGATATACAGTTCCCGCTGCTTGTGGACTGCCTTAACTGCGAAAAGGGCTGCAACGGTGGCCCTGGCACGGGGAATGGCAATAGGCCGATCGACGAACTCGAAGGCCCAATCCGCAGACGCAGCGCGGAGCTTGAGAAGCGCCTGAATCCAAAACAGCGGAAGAGGATGTTTTCACTTTCCCCACTCGCACCTTGCTCGTGGGGAAGTGCCAGGTACAACAAGTTCCTCAAAAAATACTGGAAAAAGGGCCTTTACAAAAGGGGTTACATGGACCGCTCGGAAAATTGCACGATCAAAACTCCGAACGAGGCAGAGCTAAAGGAAGTATTCCGTAGTTTAAAAAAGTTCGGCGACAAGGACGTATACGATTGCACGGCCTGCGGTTATGGAAGCTGCAGGTCAATGGCGACTGCGATTTTCAACAAACTCAACAAGCCGGAAAATTGTGCCCACTACAACCTAACCCTGCTTGAGGAGGAAAAGAAATCCATGGCCGACGTTAACAGCAAGTTAAAGGAGCACATAAACCTGGCGGTGGAACTGCTGGACGGCATTACCAGAGTGGTCAACGAACTAAACACCCAGGTCAATTCCCAAGCGGAAGCCTTTGATGAATCTTCAGCCATTACGGGAAACATGATCACATCCCTTAAGGGCACTTCTGAACTTTCCAAAAACAAACAGGAAACTTTAAAAGTATTGATCGAAAAAGCGGCTAAAGGGCGGGAATCCATGCACGGGACCATTCAGTCAGTGCAGGGCATCTCACAGTCCGTCGATGGCGTTGCTGCAGCGATAAAGATAATCAGCAGCATTGCGTCCGACATCAACCTGCTGGCGATGAATGCCGCCATTGAAGCCGCCCATGCCGGGGAGGCAGGCCGGGGCTTTGCGGTTGTCGCCAACGAAATACGAAAGCTTTCAGAGCATACCAGGGAAAACTCGCGGATTATCGCCAAGACCCTCAGGGACATAATCCAGGGAATCAAAGTTACCTCAAAACAGTCCGGTGACACCGACAGCCTAATAACCGGGATGTCCGAGGAGATTGATGGCTTCGCTGTCGCCATGGGTGAAGTCATCAACACCCTGGGTGAATTGTCCGCAAGCAGTTCAGACATCACCGCCACCCTGACCTCGTTGCAGGAATTATCAGGCACCATAAAAAACAAATACGGCGATATGCTCCACATGACCGACAAACTTAAGGAAAACATGGACGATCTGGCAAGCGTCTCTGAAGAGGAAACGGACACGCATAGGCGGCAAAACAGCCACCCGGTTTTGCTTGCCCCACTACATAAAAACCAAAAAAGTAGTATAATTGTAACAGGATCATGAAAATAGAACTTTTTACCTTCTGCGATTTCGCTCAGGAAAACTCTGGGAAGCTCACCATAGTCGGTACGTTTGACACCATAATCGCGCGTAATTTCCCCTGCATGCACCCGCATCTTTCGGTTGTCATCCGCCTGCGCTTTGACCTCTGGGAATTCACCAACCACCAGTTCAGGATAGAAACGCGCAACCTGGACGGCGAAAGCGTGCTGGAACCCATCCAGGGCAATATCGACGTAAAGGGGGTCGGAAACGCCACCGCTGTTTCGCACCTTGTTTTTGCCATTTCTAACATCCAGTTCAAAAACCCAGGCGTCATTAACTTTATCCTATATGTTGACGACAAGGAACTGTCTTCGATTCCGCTGTATTTAAGTGCAGGATAAATTCCAAACCATAAAACTGTGTATGCAGTCCAAAGAAAATAACAAAAAACAGGTTTTTAGCCAAAGCTTCTTTTTGAATTAACTATAATTAGTGGTAGCATAATCAAAATTGCTGGTTCAGCAATATTTAAAAAAATTAACGAGGGAAAAGTATGTTCATTCCGGGTATAGGTATAACTTTGAATAAAATCGAAAAAGACAAGGCACCAGGCGGCAATTGCAGCCAGAAGCTGGCGGAACTGGTAAACAATATGCGGAGGGTTACCAGGAAGTCAAACAGTCAGGTCTCATCCTCGATGGATACGGCTATTGTTGCCAGCGGTGTAGTAGGTGGCAATGTCAAGCTTATACAGCAAAAAACCGTCGATCTTCATCATCAGATAAGCACTGCGTCAACTGCGGTTGATGAAATAGCAGCAAACATCCGCAATTTTAACGGGTTGATAAAGAGGCAGGACGATGCCCTGTCCCAAACAGAGGATGCAATAGACAGGATGTCCGCATCGGCAAATACGGTGACTGCTGTAACCAACCAGAAAATGGAAGCCGCCGGGCAATTGCAGGAAACAATAAACAAGGGCGGCGAAAGCGTCTCGCTGACTGCAAAGGCCATTGGCGAAGCGACAGCCGCCATCAGTTCGGTTGCGGATGTAATTAAAGTGATTGATGACATTGCGGCCCAGACCAACCTGCTGGCCATGAACGCGGCCATAGAAGCCGCACACGCAGGCGACCTTGGGAAAGGTTTTGCCGTGGTAGCGGCTGAGGTGCGTAAATTGGCGGAAAGCACCGCTGCAAATTCCAAGGCAATAACCACTTCGCTGCAAAGTATCATCAGGCAGGTAAAGGATGCAAAGTCAGCCAGCGAAAGCGCAGGTACCACTTTTACCAGCATTGAAAAAGACGTAGCCGCTTTTATTGAGGCATTTGCCGAGATATCCTATTCGGAAAAAGAATTGAACACCGAGAAGGATCGGATTCTCAGCACAATGAAAGATTTAAAACACATTTCACTGGAAATTTCCGGCGGGAGCAAAGAAATGTCGGCCGGGGCCGGGAATATTGAAAATGCCTTAAGGGGCATAAAGGATTTTTCCAATGGCCTCAAGACCGACATGGATACTATCGACGAAAAAATATTCGATGTAAACGGGGCGCAGAGCGGAATGGTACAATACATGGTCGATTCCAATAAAAACATCGAGGGCTTTTACCATGAAATGGAAGAAATAGGCGGGCTGGAAAATGAAGGCACCCTATTTAACCATGACCTCATTGTGCTCATGCACCGGAACTGGTTGTTTCAGCTTCGGGCATTTCTGGACGACAGGAAAGAGGGCCTTAAAGCCACTTCCGAAGATCACCTGAAATGCGACTTGGGAAAGTGGATATACGGGGACGGCAAGCGTTTAACCGGAAGCAGAACCTATCANGTACTGGAAGACACACATAAAATGTTCCATGCCTCCGCCGGAACCATAATCCAGCTCAAGACAGAAGGCAAAAAAACGGAGGCCGAAGAACTGTACCAACAACTAATGGATGATTATCATGCGGTTGTTGCCCTGCTCGATAAACTGGGCCAGGAAAACTGAGCAGTTGCCCGTTTCATTATGCTTTGGCGCTTCTTTGCAACAGCACTAAATCCGCCAGTACAAGCGCCGTCATTGCCTCCACCACCGGCACTACCCTGGGGGCAACGCAGGCGTCGTGCCGCCCTTTAATGACGAGCTCCGTTTTTTCGCCGAGGCGGTTGATTGTTTCCTGGTTTCTCATTATCGAGGGGACGGGCTTAAAGGCCACGGTGAAAAAGAGATCTGCGCCTGTGGAGAGGCCGCCAAGCACGCCGCCAGAGTTGTTGGTTTTCCAGACGCCGGGCGAAACGGGGCTGTCGTTCAGTTCCGAGCCGCGCCCTTTGCTTGCGGCAAAACCAGCGCCAAATTCGACTGCCTTTGCAGCACCCAGCGAGAGCATGGCGGCGGCGAGGCGGGCATCCAGCTTGTCGAACACAGGCTCCCCAAGGCCGGGGGGCAGGTTCCGCGCGACACAGGAAACGGTGCAACCGGCGCTGTCACCTTCTGCCTTTAGGCTTTCAATTTTCTCCATTGCCGCCTCGGCGATTGCCTTGTTTGGCATCCGCAGGGGGTTGCTTTCGATTTCGTCCCAGTCAAAGGCAGCGGAACTGTCAGGCACAGCGCTGTCAGGCACAGCGCTGCCAGGCACGTCGCTGTCAGGGCGGGGCGCATTTATGCCCGCGGCCTGGGATGTCCATGCGCGGATCTCTATGCCTAGTGAAAGCAGGAAAACCCTTGCTATGGCCCCGGCGGCCACGCGCCCCGCCGTTTCCCTGGCCGATGTGCGGCCACCTCCCCTGTGATCCCGGAGACCGTATTTGGTTTCCCAAGCCCAGTCCGCATGGCCAGGCCGGTAAATGTCTTTTAAGTTGTCGTAATCGCCGGGAAGCGGGTCTTTGTTTCTTATTAGGATGGCTATCGGCGTCCCAAGGGTTTTCCCTTCATAGACCCCTGAGAGGATTTCAGGCTCGTCGTCTTCCAAACGGCTAGACGATGTGCCCCCTCCGCCGGGGCGGCGGCGGATTAGATCCCTTTTAATTTCCTCGACTGAAAGGTGAAGGCCCACTGGGCAGCCGTCAACCACGCAACCTATGGCGGGGCCGTGTGACTCGCCAAAGGTCGTAACCTTAAAAAGGGTCCCGAAGGAATTTCCCCCCATTACTTCTTTTTTACACCCTTTTTTTCAGTTGTGGCTTTCGGTTTTGCCCCGGCGGCTGATTTTGCAGCCGGTTTAGAGGCTGGTTTATCCGCCGATTTGGCTTCCGGAACCTTAAGGCTTTCAACTTCCTTCCGGGTCGGGGGATCCATACCGGGACGGGAGCAGGCGATGGAAGCGGCTTTGTTGGCAAAGCAAACAGCGTTGTAAAGATCAGTCTCACTTAAGTTTGGCAGGGCGGAGCGGGACATTTTCCCGTTAATCTCAAGCCAGGAGAGGAAGGCCCCGTGGAAAGCATCGCCAGCCCCAACGGTGTCCGACACCGTAACCGCTATGGCTGGGGCGCTGGCCCTAACCACACTGCCGTCATTCCGGCGAAGAAGGGCAAGGGCACCTTTCGTGCCGAGCGTGCAAACCGCAAGCCAGGGCCCCATGGCAAGCAACTTGCGCAGGGCTTTTTCCGGTTCCATTTTAGGGTAGAGGAACTCAGAATCTTCCGAAGATATTTTTGCTATGGTGGACGCGGCTATCCATTTTTCAAACTTCCCCATATACAAAAGCCGGTCTTTAATCATGAAGGGCCTGATATTGGGATCGAAGGAAATGACGGGCGACACTTCCATTTGATCCATGCCTCTCCTTGTCCCTTCCCGCAAAACAAGGGATTCAATCGTTGTGGCAATTGGTTCCATGGTCATGGATATGGATCCAAACATTATACATTTGGTTTCAGGGGGCAGTTTCGCGGGCAGGTCTTCCGGCAATAGGGAGCGGTCAGCCGAACCCTCTGTGTAGAAAAGATAATCAGGTTCCTTGCCCTTCTCCTGCCGCACAAATGCAAGGGATGAATTCTGATCGGTACGTTTTACGAATTCCTCGTCCACTCGGCTTTTTTGGAGCCTTTTCATAAGAATTTCCCCAAAATAATCGGTTGAAATTCGCCCCAGGAATTTTACCGGAACTCCCAACCTGCCGATCGCAACGGCGGTATTGTAGGGGCTCCCCCCAGGAAGCGGGGAAAAAGCCTCTACCTTGCCGCGAACCGGCACCATATCAATCAGGGCTTCTCCGCAGCATATAATCATGGCATACTCCTCGAACCAATATAGGAAACATTGTCTAATTATATCATAATTTGCAAAATTGACAAACAAAAACTAGAATAATAAGACAGAGGATAAAGTGAAAAAGCAAATTTCTATTCGATTTTTTGGGGTTTTTGGAGTTTTTTGCGTTTTACTGGTACTAATATCTTGCCGTGGGAATAAAAACGACCTCTCCGCAACGACATTTTTTTCGGCTTCCCATGTTTCCCCGGGAAGGGCCGCTGCAGGGCTTGGTGCCTACCGGATTGCATACTACGAGGCCGTACCGGGCGAAGGGTACGATGGCGCGGGGAGCATCCAGGAAAGCGACGAGCCTTTCACGATTGTGGACTACGGCCCACAGGGGGAACTTCCCTCTGAGATAAAAAACCCCGCCATATACGCGGTATTTTCCCAGCCGGTTGTCCCGCTTGCAAGGCTGGGGGAACCTATAAAAGAGGACGCGAAACTCTTTGACATCGAACCCGCATTGAAGGGGACATACCGCTGGTATGGAACGCGGCTCCTTTCCTTTGAGCCCGACGGGGAGAACATGCCCCAGCAGCAATACAGGGTAACGGTTTCCGACAAAATCCGGTCCCTTGGTGGTAAAAGCCTGGAGGGCGAAAGGTCTTTCGTCTTTGAGACGGAAAGGCTCAAAGTGCTGGACTGGCAGTTAGGTGTGGGCGATTCCTGGGTAAGCTCCTGGGACGCCGATCCTCTGGAGGCAAAATTCTCACGGCTGACCTTTTCATACCCAGTGAACCTCGGGGAAATTGCCAAGTGGATTGAAGTCAGCGCCGGAGGCCGCACTTTCCCCTTTACCCTTTCCCGGCCAGAGGAAGACAGCAACAGGTATTACCGCAGCGAACGCTACAGTACCGAGCAGCGCGTCCTTCTTACGCTTAGCGGCATGCTCCCCACGGACACTGACGTAAAGATACGGATTTTACAAGGTGCCCGTTCCGAGGCTGGTTGGCTTGGGACCAACACAGAAAAGGTTTTCGATTTTCACACCTTAAGGCCTTTTGCACTTAACTGGTTTGACGTTCGCTCCGCCGCCCGGCCCCGTACCGAGGAGGGGGATACCATCCCCATTTCGCTCCAGTTCAGCCACGCCGTGGACCCGGACGTTAGTCCGTCCCTTTTTTCTGTTCAGGGAATGCCGGCCCTTAGAAGGGAAAATGTCCATGTGTACGGTAATACGGTGGTGATAAACCAGCTTCCCCTTGAATACGAGCACAACTATCAGGTTACGATCTCCGGCAGCGTGAGGGATATCTGGGGCCGTTCCCTGGAGCAGGACCGAACTATCATTGCGGAGGTTGGCCAGGCTAACAGCTACGTGTACCATCAAAACTCAGGCCCCAGGATGCTTGAAGCGGGTTTCCCCCCGCTCGTGGTCTGGGAGACGCAGAACCCGCTGTCCCTCCGCTCAAGGATAGCCGCCGCGCCAGGTCCCTACGAGCGCATTCCCCTTGCGTCGCTTGAAGCCCAGGACATTTCCGGGCTGCCAAAAAATTCCAAGCGCTTTTTCATGGAAGACCTTAAGCCCTTCCTGGGTCCCGGAGGAAAGGGCAGTGCGGCCATGGCCTGGGAATACGAGACCCGCTCGCAGTGGGATGGCAGGACATACAGGGGCAACAACTGGCTCACCGTACAGGTAACCGACATCGGAATAACCCTGCGTTATGCGTACAACAAGGTCATTGTCTGGGCAACAAGGCTTTCCACGGGAATGCCCGTCGCAAACGCGAGGGTGGAACTCCTTGAGGGGAATTCTCCGATAAGGCAGGGGGCCACCGACAGCCAGGGACTTGCGGTTTTTGAACTACGCGGCGGGGAGTTTGCTTCGCGCTTCACCGATCTTTACCCTTCTACAAGTCTAAACGACTGGTCGAAGGGTTTCCGCGTCCGTGTAACTGAAGGCAGCGGAGCCATGGCCGGGGGCGACCAGGCGGAGTTTGTCCCCAACGGCAGCCACAATATCTGGCGTTTCAGGGTCGAGGCGAGCGACACCCCCTTTAGCGTGGAAGCCGAAAAACCACTCACTTTCCTTTTTACTGACAGGGGGCTTTACAGGCCCGGCGAAACCGTCACTTTCCGGGGCATAGACCGAAACCTCCTGACGGGAAACTTCAGGCCCTACGAAGGCAGCTACAGCATCGAAGTTTCCACCGGTGCACGCAACGCGCCGCCTATCGCTTCGCTTAGCGGGCGAACGACGGGGAACGGCGGAAGCCACGGTTCCTTTGAGATTCCCGCCAACCTTGAGCCGGGCCGCTACGTTATACGCTACAGGAGGGCTGGTAGCCCATCTGCGGTCCAGGGCAGCTCTCAGGGCGCTTCGGCAAGTCACGAAGAGACAATCACGTTTCTGGTCGCCAATTTCGAGCGCCTGCGTTTTGAAGCTTCATTGAAATTCCCCGATTTAACTTATTACCAGGGTGATAAAATTCAGGGCCGCCTTTCCGCTTCCTATTTGTCGGGTGGCGCTCTCGCGGGAGCACCCTACACCTACTACTGGAGCAGGGAACCCGCCGGGTTCAGCCCGGACGCTGGTGTAAGCTCCGGCAGCGCTTGGCGCTACTGGCGCTTCGGCCCGGAAACCTGGGACGGCCGTTACTTCGCGGCGGACGGCGAAGGGGCGCTGGGCCCCGACGGCAGCACCGACATTGCGCACAACGTGGACGCCGACGGGGTCGAGGGAATTACCTACCGATACCGACTTGAAGCCTCGGTGCAGGATGCGGCAAGGCAGGAGATCTCCGCCAGAAGCGCTGTGATAGTCCACCCGGCTTCTTTTTACATCGGTTCAAGGCTTGATACGGGAACGCTGAGGGCAGCGGACCTGTCGGGCGCAAAACCCTCCGCCTGGTTTTTACCCGATGCTTCCCCCGCAACGGTGAGCTGGGCCCTCCTTACGCCCGAAGGGAATCCGCTTGACCAAAGCGCAATAGCAAGCGCAAACGGCGGCCAGACGCCGGAAATTTCCTTTAAGCTTGTGCGCCACGAGTGGAAGCAGTCCCGGCAGGCGGGAATCGGGGGCAGAATCAACTTGAGCTGGGAGAGGGTCGAAGAAACCTTCATGGAGCAGAGTTTCAGCCCCGGCAGGGGAGAGTACTCGGGGGTGATCCCCTTTACCCCGGCAGGGAGCGGTGAGTGGGAAGTGCGCCTTTCCTCTAGCGACTCAAAAGGCCGCGCTGCGCAGACGCGCTACAGCTTTTACGTGACCGGCTCGGGCTGGGTTCACTGGGGCAGGGGGGACGCGGACAGCATCACCCTCACACCGGACAAGGGCTCCTACGCACCGGGCGAAACGGCGAAGCTGCTCGTGCAGTCGCCCCTGCCCAGCGGGAAATACCTCCTCACCTTGGAACGCGAGGGGATCATCGAAGAAAAGATAATCGAGCTTGACGGCTCGGCCCGGACAATCGACATACCAATTAAGGAATCCTACGTCCCGATTGTGTACGTCGCGAT
>JGI24702J35022_10002476_pt1 | contig 11274 bp, 8 predicted proteins | sample TergutTh196P4_FD_35022 | JGI IMG/M metagenome (IMG submission 35022)
GCGGGGGTCGCGGGGGTCGCGGGGGTCGCGGGGTCGCGTGAGCCGTGAGGTCGCGGGGCAGTTCTCGCGTTTCCTGCGCAGTCTATCACATGCGGAAGCGGTTTGCAAATAACCAACGTGGGCTGCGACCACAACCCATCGGGACAGCTCTCTTACGAGCGAAATGAATTCGCTCTACTCGCTTGTCCCACACGCAGCTACGCTGCGCACCGCGATTCGCGCGGTGATAGTATCTTTGCGATTGAAACTATCTTGTTATTTGTTTGTGTTGCGAGTCGCTAAGGCACAAAGCATGTGTATACATAAATATAGACAACAACCGTTTTTGCCATTTCAAACGTGTATTGCCTTTGAGACATCAACCAGTGTAGAATAATGATATTCAAATATACGAGGAGGTACGATTATGATTACGTTACTTGAGTTCGCTTATGACACGGGTGAAGTCGTGGTCTTTCCATTTAAGATCTCCTTTAACACAGCATGAATTACGTTGACCGGCACGGCATTTCCTGCTTGTTTGCGTGTCTGGCTGTCGTTGCATACAATTTTAAAGCTGTCCGGAAATCCTTGAAGACGTAGCATCTCGCGCGGGGTCAGTCTGCGCTTTCCATTTACCAGCAGATAATTGTATGAAGCTCCGGCTCGCAATGCGCAGGAATATGGATAGCTCGAAATGTTGCCTGCTTTGTTTTCATGCCATATGCCCGGTGAAAACTTACTCACATGCATCTTTGCGCGTTTTATGGCGATATGATCGCTGGCGAAATATTTTTCGTCAACATCATTGTCGTTTTCCAGTACTGATGAAAGATTGCCGGGACCTGAGCCGTGTGGGAATATAAAGCTGGCATTATGGTCAAGAAAACCGACAATAATCGTGCGCTCGCGTTTCTGCGGAAGTCCAAAATCAAGCGCGTTTAGCACCTTCCAGTGGGTTTTATAACCAAGCTCATCCAATGTGAGGAGAATAGTATGAAGCGTCCTTCCCTTGTCATGCGTGCTCAGTTGCTTTACGTTTTCCAGAATGAATATTGGTGGCTTTTTATTTTCAAGGATTCGTGCTACATCAAAGAACAGCGTGCCTCTTGTATCTTCAAAACCACGCATGTTTCCGCATATGCTGAAAGCTTGACATGGAAACCCCGCAAACAAGATATCGTGGTTCGGAACGTCACCGGCATCCAAGGCGGTTATATCATTGTATGGAATTATGCCATAGTTTTCAATATACGCTGCTTGCGCATAGGGGTCAATCTCACATGCAAAAACGCACTCTCCGCCTAACTGTGCGGCAGCTTGGTGAAAACCGCCAATCCCGGCAAAGAGGTCAATATATGTGAAGCTATCTTTGCCATTGCTATTAATCATAATTTGAGTCCTCAATAATGTAATGTGTGTATTATAAATCAAAATAAACAAATATTCAACTTGATTGAATCATTTTGTCTGCACCATCTCCGCCAAGTATCGCACATGGATTTCTAGAAATCGCAGGAACACGCGCTCGTCATAGCTTATGGCTGCGTAATGGCCGGTATCAGTAATCACAGATCCTGCTGCGGAGTGAGCGCGCGACCGGGGCGGGTGGGAAGCCACGAATATGGGCGATGAGACCGGGTTTGAGGGAGGAAGCGCGCGGTGTGGGTATGGATAATCTCGCCACCTGATTGCTTTGTATATACGCGATACTAATGAATAAATTCTGTTGTATCAGTCATTTACGAGGTGATGGCTGCGCTAACTGCGAAACTAGCTATCGATAACAGCGGCTTCAGATGCAACGTTATTGCCGATGCCGGCAAGCAGATCATGCAATTCATCTATTTTCTCTCTTGGTATAGTCGAATACCAGCCTCCGCCGCCTTCGGAGTTTAAGCTATCGCGACCCGATTCAGCTCGAACATAGTCATAGACAAAAACATCAGCCGGCATCGAGGAGACATCGAATCGCCATATAAGCAACAACGGGCTATCTGCCATTTCATTTTTGATCGAATAACTATCCCATGAGCTGCCAACGTAGTTATCCCAATTGACAATTTGTATGCGATATACGTACGTACCGGTGTCAAAGTATATTTGCGGAAGATATGTAAACACATAAGGTGTGCCAAACACCACATCGTGGATCAAATAAAATTCTCTGTAATTTACAGCAGTTTTACAAATGGAATAAATGGAATTTTTGTAATCATCATTTGTAATGAGCCATAAAGAATGTGGATCAATCTCATATATGTTGTTTACTAGATATTGCGTATACCTCTCTTCGATGTACAAGTCAAATCCATTGTCGAAATCAGGTTCAAACAATTCTCCGCCTTTGAGCCTGTGTTGAAGCAGAGACCATATTATTATGACGAGTATGAGCATTAGAAGCTGTACCAGCGCTACAAGCACTCTATTCTTTTTTATCAGAACCATTTGACGACGACCTTCTTCGTGATATTCAATTGCTCAAACAACGCTGTTTAAGCGGGGGCAGTATTTCATTTTAGCGTGAGTATTCGGTATTCCACGCCGCAGGCATTGAGGATTTTTTCAATGTCCTGCGGCTTTATTATGACCGTCGCGGTGTTGTCGTTCGGGTGGATGCCGATCGTCTCGCAATCAAAAGCGGCGTCATCGATGAGAATCGTCGCGTCAGTGCCTCTGGCGCCGACTACATTGAGGAATGACACCGAGCCATGCTTGATGTTCAGCTTTTGCATAAGCGCGTCCTCATCGCCGAAACTGAGCCGCGTTTCCCCCAATATCTGCGCCAGTTTGACCAGATCAGCGCGTTTTGTGAGCGGCAGCGAAAGAAGGTAGTAGCGGCTTTTGTCTTTGTTTCGGAGGAACAGGTTTTTGAATATGACTGTGTCTATATGGTCGCGCTCGTCGTCGTGGTCCGCTTGTGTAAACATTGGCGGGTGGTCGATTTTTTTGTATTCTATGCCCAGCCGGTCTAATAATTGGTATACTTCATCTTTTCGCGCTGTGGATTCGTCGTAATTGGAGGCGGCGGGTTTGTTGTTGTCGATGATTGCCGTATCATCGCCATTTGAGGTGGAGGTTTCGTTGTTCATGGGGGTGGGTTCCTTTCCGTTAGTTCTATGAAATCTGTGAGGCTGCTTGTTGCATGAAGTCGCTGTTGAATGAATGCAGGTCGCCGATGACGACAAAGATGTCCTTTATATCATATCGTTCGATCAGTTCCCCGACCTTGCCGCCTGCGGAATAGGCGTTGAAGTATCGCGGGTCGTAATAATGTACTTCCTTATATTGCCCCGCGAGCATCGGCACGAATGCAAGGCCGAACGAATCCGTCAGCACGAGGCAATTCTCTGTTTTGTCATTATCGCTGCGCAGGATGCTCCAAGGCCCCGCGGGGCCGCCGAGATATACGGTGTATCTGTCGTTCGCCCTGGCGTTGAAATCCAGAACAGGTATGGTTTTCGACGTTTCCGGGGCTGTTATGCGTATGAACTCGTGGGAGCATATCGGCGATATCAGTTCAAGGTCGTCCGCATGGTCTCGCATGTAGCCCGTCGGATTGTCCCTGTAATATGTCCCAAGAAATGGGCTTTCAAGAACAATGTCAAAATCCGAATATGGCGTGGGGGCGTGGCCGATGTTGCCGACCATCTCGCTATATACAAGGTTCGTGCCATATGGCGTCCAGTGCATGTCCGTGCGAAAATATACGTACTCGTCGCGCATCATCGCGCCGCCGAGGATATTTGCCGCAGATACCGTGAATACGTTGTTACTCGTGAATGCGTAGACGCATTGCTCGAAATTGGAATAGAAGGCTTCACGGTTCGCCGCGTTTACAAATCTGTTTGCATATGCGCTCTGGGGAACCATTGCGAACGACAGCGTTCCGCCTTCGGGGAGCAGATCCGCAAAGCGGTTCAGATAGTTCGCGAAGCTTATGATTTGGTTTCGGCCGCAGGTCCATAGCGCGGTCTCTTGCGAGTTTGCCTTCATGTATACGCCCATGGTTTGCGGGAAGTCGTCGGCCGACGGTTCGGGTTTATTTGGAATTATGACATGCCGAGCGTCGTCTGCAGGTGGGTCCGGGGTGGTTGGTGGGTCCGTGGTGGTTTGCGGGCCCTGGAGGTGCGCATGATCGGATGATCCGGGGGTTAACACATTTGGCGCGGGTGGTTGCTGCGATGGTTGCGTCGTCTGCTGTGCCTGTTGCTGCTGCGGTGGCAATGATTGCTGCATCTGTTGTTGCTGCTGCGATGGGGGTTGCTGCTGCGATGGAGGTTGCTGCTCTGATTCCTGTTGTTGCTGCTGAGACAGTGGTTCAGATTCAGATGCTTCTACTGAATTTGTCAAGGGGTCTTCATGTATCCCCGCTACTGCGAGGTAGTCTATGTAATTTGCCATGCTCGTTTTGTCGCGTATTGTTTGGGTCAGATTGATGGCGTCTTCGCGGCCGGGGAAGCGGTCGAGGTAATACCTTTCCAGGTTGTCCATGTAGCTGCCGTCGGCAATCGTTGCTGTCGTTGCCTTTGGGAGCTCCGCGAGCATTCTGTTTTCGGCAATGGAGTATTCGCTGTCGCGAGGGGCGAACAGCGTCAGGTATATGCCGATGGACAGCAGCATTGCTATCCATATTATTGGCCACGTTCTTGTTAATACTGCATTGTGCATGTTATATCTCCGATTCATATGACACAGCCCGGCGTGACGGGCGGCAGAATGACTAAAGTGGGCGCAGGGGGGGGCAGAACCAGGTTGATATGTGCAACGACCCCTAGAGGGTGCGGTGGCTGTGGTGAAGCGAGCCCTCCCGCATCAAAACCTGAAATAAAGAAACGGGTTGAAGCTCTGCCCGACAAGGAAAGACAACGACAGCAGAAGCAGTACGCTTGCTAGCGCGGGACGCAGCACGGCATCGATGACTGCCGAGCCCTGCGCCGCGTGCTTCCCGGTCCTTTTCATCTTAGCCCAAGGCAGGCAGCACAGCACGGCAACCGCTATCAGCACGATGTTTGTTTTAAGCACGTAGAGCGAAATGGGATCGGACATCGCGCCTCCCGACATTCCGAGCATTGCGCCAATATGGCTGATGCCGGCCGACAGGCTTTCATAATAGAACAGGACCCAGCCGACCAATATGAGAAACAATGTCGCGACTGTTCTCAAAACTGCGGGAATTTTATCTATGACACGTCTTAATACCAGACGTTCAATAATGATCAACAGGCCGTAGTATGCGCCCCATGCCGCGAAGTTCCATGTTGCCCCATGCCAAAGGCCGGTCAGTATCCAAATGACCAGCAGGTTGAAAACCAGGCGGAGGTCCGACACCCTGTTGCCGCCGAGAGGGATATATACGTAATCGCGGAAAAAAGCGCCCAGCGACATGTGCCACCGCCGCCAGAATTCCGTGATGCTTTTAGATATGTACGGGTAGTTGAAGTTTTCGAGGAAATGAAAGCCGCACACGCGCCCCATTCCGATGCTCATATCCGAATACCCGGAGAAGTCAAAGTATATTTGAAGCGCGAAGAGGACGGCCAGCAGCCAGCTCCCCAAGACGGACTGTTGCGCCGAACCTCCCGCTTTTGGCAAATAGTTGATGGCTTCGCCGCAAAGGTTTGCGAGCAGAACCTTTTTCGACAACCCGACGATGAACCGCATCGAGCCTTCGTATACATCGCGATGTGACGGGGACCTGCTGTTCAGCATCTCCGCGATGTCGCCGTATTGGACGATGGGGCCCGCGATGAGCTGCGGGAAGAAGCTGATGTACAGCAATACGAGCAGCGGGTTTTTTTGCGCCTCGGCTTTTTGCCTGTATATGTCGACCGTGTAGGTGATTGCCTGGAATGTATAGAAGCTGATGCCGATAGGCAGCCTTTGCACGGGCATCGCGAACTCAATTCCGGCCAGCCCTGTAACGGTGTTTATCCATGTAGCTGCGTACTTGAAATAAACCAAAAATGAGAGGCTTATGATGCATGCAAGGGCAAGATGTGCCTTTCGCCTTGCAATGCTTTCCGTGCGAGATATCATCCGGGCGCAGGCATAGTTGACTCCGGTCGTAAAAATCATGCCCAATACCCAAAGCGGCTCCCCCCATGCGTAGAACACAAGCGAGAATATGAGGAGGAGGCCGTTGCGCGCTTTTATGTTGCGGAATATTGCGTGCATGATGAGGACGGCCGGCAGGAACAGGTATAAAAATGTCAGCGATGAGAATACCATATGTCTCTCTTTCTTGACACTCCCCATGCCTAAATGATGGGGGTTTTGCGGTATTTTTGATATAGTGGCCAATGGTTTGCAGCAGTATTATACCCGAAACGAGCTGCATGGCGCAAGTTGAACATTTTTATTGTGATTTTCGTTTTATTTGATATAATGATTGTTGGCCTTGCGGACCCACCGCAAGCATAATACATTACATCGGGAGGTGTTGGTGGTTTGAATCTCCTTATTAGAGATATTCTAGCTGTTTTGCCCGGGGGCGCGGAGGTCTGTTCCGTTTATATTTGCGATGGTGTCATCGCGTCCACGTCGACCGTGCCCAAGGGGTTTAAAGCCGACAAGATAATATTCGGCAATGGAAAGATGCTTATACCGGGGCTCGTCAACGCGCATACCCATGCGGCGATGTCCATTTTCCGCAGTTGCGCCGACGATCTTTTGTTCAACGAATGGCTTTTCGGCAAAATCCAGCCGATGGAGGACCTGCTTTGCGGCGATGACTGCTATTGGGGGATCATGCTTGCGGCCTTGGAAATGTTGCGCACCGGCACGACTTCGTTCATTGATATGTACTATTTCACCGATGAAAGCGCGCGGGCCATTCTGGAGTCCGGCATCAGGTGCGTTTTTTCGCGCGGGATCGCGGGCGACGCCGATGTCGTTGAGTCGAAGCTGCGCACGGCCATCGACGAGATCGACAGGTGGAGCGGCAATGGGAGCGGAGTTGCGAGCGCTGACGGGAGCGGCAGCGCGGGTACCAACGGGAGCGGCAGCGTGGGTGCTGACGGGAGCAATTATTCGACTGGAGATGGCAGTATTGCGAGCGGAAATAGCAGCATTGCACTCGGAGATGGCAGCAACATTGCGAACGACAAGGGCAGGCTCACGTTCATGCTCGGGCCGCACGCGCCATACACATGCGACGAGGGGTTCCAGCGCGAGGTCGCGGCTGAAGCCGCGAGGCGGGGCATCCCCATTAACACACATCTTGCGGAGAGCCTGGCGGAGATCGACACGATTAAAGAACGCTATGGCTGCACGCCTATTGAGCTTGTCGACAGAAACGGGCTTTTGACGGAGACGACCGTCGCGGCGCATTGCGTGCACCTCAGCGATAGCGATATCCGCCTTTTGGCGGAGCGCGGGGTCAACGTCGTCACGAATCCCGTGAGCAACCTGAAGCTCGCGAATGGCATCGCGCCCGTGATGAAGATGCGCGAAGCCGGGGTGAAGCTCGCCCTCGGGACGGACAGCGCCGCCAGCAACAATTCGCTCAATATGTTCCGCGACCTGGCGATGCTCGCTTTGATACATAAGGGCGCCAACCATGATGCGCTGGCGATCACCGCGCGCGAAGGGTTCGAGATGGCGACCGTGCACGGCGCGCGGGCGATGGGGCACGACGATCTCGGGGAAATCAGGCAGGGGGCGATAGCGGACCTTGCCGTCATCGACCTCGACAGGCCGAACATGCAGCCGCTGAACGATCCTGTCGCCGCGCTCGCGTATTCGGCGAATGGCAGCGAGGTGGAGACGGTCATGGTCGGAGGCGATGTTTTGATGGAGAACGGCGAGTTTTTGACCATCGACAAGGACAGGGTCTACCATGAGATTTCCGCGATTTGCAAGAGGCTCGGGATGTAAACGCTTGAAAGCGCTTGATACCTCAGGATTAAGATCCTTCGCTGCGCTCAGGATGACAATAATTGTAGATTTTGCTTTGATTGTTGTCTAATCCCAAGCAGCGAATGAGGTGACACATATAAGTAGTTGCGAACGATGGAACCCGCAGCGAAGCTGCGTGAGGGACAAGCGAGTAGCGCGAACTTCCATCCCACGATACTCTGTTTCGCGGGGACCCCGGAAGATTTCGCTCGTCAGCGAGCTATCCCGATGGGTTGTGGGCGAAGACCACGTTATAGAAAGGAATGACAGCGAACATGAGTCAAGTCAGGGATTTGCAGCTTGCCGCATCGGGCGAGAGAAAGATTGAGTGGGCGTGGAGGCACATGCCGTTGCTGCGCGCGCTGAAGGAGGATTTCGAGAGGACGCTGCCTTTCAAGGGCGTCAAGATCACGCTGTCGGTGCACATGGAGGCAAAGACCGCATGCCTTTGCCGCACATTCGCCGCAGGAGGCGCGGAGATGCACGCCACCGGGTGCAACCCCCTGTCGACGCAGGACGACGTCGCCGCCGCGCTTGCCGCCGGGGGCATGGATGTTTATGCCTGGCACGGGGCGACTGCGGAGGAATACCACCGGCATCTGACGATGGCGCTCGAATCCGGGCCGAACATCATCATTGACGATGGGGGAGACCTGGTGAATATCATGCATACGCAGCTGCAGCACCTAATCCCGGGGGTCTTCGGCGGCTGCGAGGAGACGACGACCGGCATCAAGCGGCTGTATTCCATGGCGGGTGAAGGCACGTTGAGGTTCCCGATGATCGCCGTCAACAACGCCAACTGCAAATATCTTTTTGACAACAGATACGGCACGGGCCAGTCCGTATGGGACGGGATCAACCGGACGACCAATCTCATCGTTGCCGGAAAGAACGTCGTGATAGCGGGATATGGGTGGTGCGGCAAGGGCATCGCAATGCGCGCCAAAGGGTTTGGCGCGAGGGTGGTTATCACTGAAATTAACCCCGTGAAGGCTCTGGAGGCGATGATGGACGGCTTTGACGTCATGCCGATGGAGCAGGCGGCGGAGATCGGCGACTTGTTCATTACCGCGACGGGGTGCATGGGGGTCATAACGGAGCGGCATTTCGGCATTATGAAAGAGGGCGCGGTCTTGTGCAACGCGGGACACTTCAATGTAGAGGTCGACGTCGCATGGCTCGACGGGCATGCCGCGAAGAGGGAACAGAAGCCGAACATCATGGGGTATACCTTGGAGAGCGGGAAGACGCTGTTCGTCCTTGCGGAGGGGAGGCTCGTCAACCTCGCTTCCGGCGATGGGCATCCCGTGGAGATAATGGACATGAGCTTTGCCATCCAGGCGCTTTCGGCGCGTTATATCGCAGAGAACCATGGGTCATTGGCGGTTGGCGTCATCCCCGTTCCGGAAGAGATCGACTTCAGCGTCGCGCAAAAAAAGCTCGCGGCTTGCGGGCTTTCGATAGATACGTTGACGTATGAGCAGGAGAAATATTTAACGTGGGGGCTCCACCCCCACAACCCGGACGCCGCGCGCTACGGCTAATTCGCTCTACGGCCGAAATGAATTCGGCCTGCGAATTTTGCCTCCGCACCGGCGCACCGCGCTTCGCGCGGCGATAGTAACTGACGGATGAAATTAACTCGTTCTTTGTTTGCGCGGTGAGTCCGTCAGTTACCTTTCAACCTGGAATCTCGACTAGCATGCCCGGGCGTGGACAGCAGGCCATCGATTTGTTCCGAGAAATGGAGTAGCAGTAGACCAATGAAGAAAATAATGCTTGTTTTCGGCACGAGGCCGGAAGCGATAAAGATGTGCCCGCTGGTCCTCGAACTGCGCGGGAGGACGGACATGTTCGAGACTGTCGTCTGCGTCACCGGCCAGCACCGCGAGATGCTGGATTCCGTGCTTGAAACGTTCAATGTCGTTCCCGACCATGATATGTCGATTATGGACAGCGGGCAGACGCTATTTGACATTACCGCCAAAGTTATGGCGGGGATGCGTAGGGTGCTCGACGTCGAAAAGCCCGATGTCGTCCTTGTCCACGGCGACACCACCACGTCGTTCGCAGCCGCTCTGGCATGCTTTTATGCCGGCATTCGCGTTGGCCACGTCGAGGCCGGCTTGCGGACATACAACATTGATTCGCCATATCCCGAGGAGTTCAACCGCCAGGCTGTCGATATCGTTTCCGTGCTCAGCTTCGCGCCGACGGAAGCGTCTCGAGCCAATTTGCTCCGCGAGGGGAAGCTGGCGGAAACAATATTCGTAACGGGAAACACGGGCATAGATGCGCTGAAGACGACCGTCCGGGCGGATTTTTCGCATCATTTACTGGAATGGGCCGCCGGTTCGCGACTGGTCGTTATGACCGCGCACAGGCACGAGAATCTAGGCGAGCCGATGCACCGGTTTTTCAGGGCGATACGCAGGGTCGTCGATGAATTCGACGATGTGAAGGTGATATACTCCGTCCATTTGAATCCCGTTGTCGGGCAGGCTGCGGAGAGCGAGCTTGGGGAGCATCCGCGCATACGCTTGATCAGCCCGCCGCTCGATGTGATACCGTTTCACAACTTCCTCGCGAGGGCGCACCTGATACTGACGGACAGCGGGGGCATCCAGGAGGAAGCCCCGTCGCTCGGCAAACCCGTGCTCGTGCTGCGCGACACGACCGAGCGGCCGGAGGGCATCGAGGCGGGGACGCTCAAGCTTGTCGGCACGGGCGAGGAGTCCGTTTACGATGGGTTCAAGCTGCTGTTGACAGATGTGGTGCTGTATGAGAAAATGAGCGCAGCGTCCAACCCATATGGCGACGGCCTCGCGTCGAAGCGAATAGCGGATATATTAGCCGAGAAAATACGATGATGGCGTTAGCTTCGCAGCGCGCCGGCCATCATGCGAAAGGCAAATGGTTTTTACCCAGGAGTAGAGCCCTGAACACCGCGCCTTTGTAACACATCGCGCGGCGGGGCCTCACATTGGTAATATGAAATTTTATAATTTACAGGAGGATTCATCATGGCAGTACCGGCATACGACCCCAAAGAATTGACGGTGGTGGGAGAGATTCCGCCCAGGTTCGGCATTGGGTTGCCGATCCCAATCTACAGCTACCCCGTGACGCCGAAGGAAGCGTTCAAGGCGATGGTCCAGCGCCAGCCCGTGTGGCAAATCTCCGGCATCGAGAGCAAGATTTTCGCGCCCAAGCTTCTGCCCGACAACGTCGCCCGCGCGATGGTCATACAGGAGGAGCCGTTCGACAACCTCAACGATGGCGGCGGCAAGGACATGTTCGGCTTGGAGTGGGAATATATCGCCCAGGTCGGCGGTTCGATGATCCGCCCGGGCAAGCCGTTCCTCGAGGACGCCAACGAGTGGTATGACAAAG
>JGI24702J35022_10002477_pt1 | contig 11273 bp, 7 predicted proteins | sample TergutTh196P4_FD_35022 | JGI IMG/M metagenome (IMG submission 35022)
GCGGAAATGATGTGTATCCTTCGGATACATTAACGACAGGGACACATTACATCATTTTGCCGAAAGGCAATACATCATTAGCGAAGCGACATCATTCGCCGAAGGGGCAAAGACCCGAAGGCGTACATCATGCCGGAAAGACAATGATGTGTCCCTGCGGGACATGATGTGCGCAGTGCGCATGATGTTTCCTTGCGGAAATGATGTGTGTACTTTGTACACATTAACGGCAGGGACACATTACATCATGTTGCCGAAAGGCAATACATCATTAGCGAAGCGACATCATTCGCCGAAGGGGCAAAGCCCCGAAGTGCCGTTGACGGAGCAGTTGAAAAAGGCGGCAGCTCGGTAACGTCTAAGGGGATGGATGACCCCTGACCCAAAAAGAGATAAGGTGGGCTGGCCTCTGCAATGCAGCAGTGGCGTCCCACCTTACGACAAAATTATAATACATTTACTTTTTCATGTCAAGCATTTCTTGCAATTTCGTTATTATCAAAAACCGCTTAATATCTGTCCTCCTTTCAAATTCCTTTTTAAGCTTTGATAGGCATTGAGCATCAGGTATAGATGTTTTACGCAAATCAAAAATGATATTCTTTGATTGACGCATAGCACTTTTCAACAATCTGTCCAACGTGCGTTTGCCATGCCCTATCGGACATTTAATTTCCCAGCAAACACCGTCCATAACTATATCAGGTGTGCGAATACCCTTAGAACGTACGGGATATAAAATCTCAACATCCTTTCCGCGATTTAAAAGAAAATTAATTGTTTGGGCTTCGTGCGTTTCAAGAAAAACAAAAGTTTTAGAAGTCAGTTTACCAGTTTTCATAAATGAATTATAACAAAATTGTCGGGATTTTAGAAACAATAAATAAAATCACATGCTCATTCCGTCTTCAAGTTCGAGGGATTTTTCTTCTTTGGCATTTGTGGGTCATGGGGACGGAGGAATTGACCCAAAAAATACACATTGCAGTTAATTCAGTCAGGGATTCCTACACGCCACGACCACATTAGAATCAAGAGTGAAAAGTGAAGAGTGGAGAGTGAAGATACGGAAAAGGCAGAAGTTTAGAAGCTTAGAAGTTTGGAAGTTTAGTAACGACTTTTGGTTTTGCCAAGCTTCTAAGCTCTCCAAGCCCTCTAAACTTCCGGCCTTTTGCCGTTATCGCCATTGCCGAGCTTCCGCCTTTTCAATTGCTCTGTAAGGTATTTTTTGGTTTTGGAATATGAAAACAGAAATGATATAATTTTTTAGCAGCAGATTTATAGCAAACTAACTTGATATAGTCCAATTTCTCAGTGCTGCTTTCCGGTAAATTTTAATTTTTTTATTCCTTACATACCTTCGGGTATGCGCGTCATAAAAAAATTAAAATTTCCTCGAAAATCATTTCTGATAAATGAGACCATATCAAGTTAGTCTGCTATATAAAATGTGAGACCTGAAATTAATGCGTGAGGAAAATGATGTTTGTTTTTATTGATGAATCCGGCGATGTCGGGTTTAAATTTAAAGCAGGGTCTTCAAAATTTTTTAAGTTTGAAGATTCTAAGACAAACAATCTCATACAGTTAGCCGATATGATAGCAGGCGCTACGAATAATTTTTATCTAAAGAAAAATAAAGAAAGCATACGCTATAGGGAACTCTTTAAAAATAAGATAGTGTTAGAGATAATATTTAAGGGATAAAAGAAGCGCCCCTTACCCTGACGTTACAGTGTAACGCTAGAACTCCATACGGAGCCATTGTAGGTAAGAGGCTTTCCAAATTAAGCATATATATATATTAAAAAAATGTCAATGTTTTAGAGGCCACTCAACGCCGTTGTTCATCGTTGATTCGTAATTGTCGTTCAGCCGTTGTCGTTGATTTGGTCGTGGCGTGTCAGTGTGACGGAGCAATTTACCACAGAAGATCGGAAGTTTAGAGGGCTTGGAGAGCTTAGAAGCTTGGCAAAAACAAAAGTCGTTACTAAACTTCCAAGCTTCTAAGCTTCTAAACTTTCGCCTTTTCCGAGCTTCCGAGCTGCCAAACTTCTGAGCTGCTGCCATTTTGGTCGCGGCGTGTCAGTGTGACGGAGCAATTTACCACAAACGACGTGGTCAATTCCTCCATTTTCGCTTCGCTCAAATCCGGAACGCTCACATCTCGCGTTCGCGGCAGACTCGTCCTCGTTATTCCTCGGACTGCCGCCCCCAGACCCTCAGTCGTTGCCGAGCTGCCAAACTTCTGAGCTGCTGCCGTTATCGTTGTTGATTTGTAATTCGTAATTTGTAATTTTTAATTGCCGTTGAGCCGTTGCCGTTAATTCCACTTTCCACTTTTCACTTTTAACTTTGTCTTTTTAGGGGGGGGTCATGCAATCAAAAAATCATCAAAATTTTATATCGGGTTTGCCGGCGGTTTCGGCTTGCTGTACGTCGGGAGACGATTATTTTAGTTCGCATGAATATGTTTCTTCGTCGTTTAGTTCGGCGGTACGGGCGCCTTTTGTCAATCAAATAGTTGCGGGCGGAAAAAAAGTGGTTCTTACTGCGGCTCTTGCGGGCATGTTAAATGTAAATCTTGTTCAGCCGGCACTGGGACAGTTTACTTCTTACGTAAGCACGACGATAACCGGTCAAATTGTATCAAATGGAATACAGCATATATTAAGCGGCGGGATTGCAAATGCCGGAGAAGTTATAGGCGCAGGCGGTTATCAATATGTTTCAACCGGCGGGTATACCTCCGATATGCAGTTAAGTGACGGCGGGACGCAAGTAGTTTCCGTCGGCGGCTATGCATACGGTACAATTGTATATTTAAGCAGTTATCAATATGTTTCAAACGGAGGTTCTACATCTAACACAAAACTCGAAGCAGGAAGCCAATATGTTAGACAAGGCGGTACCGCTTATCAAACGGAGATCCAATACGGAGGACGTCAGGTTGTTTATGCCGGCGGGTTAGCAGTACAAACTATTGTTTCCAGCGGCGGAACACAAACTGTTACCGGCGGTTTAGCACAGAATACCCATGTTTCCAGCGGCGGTACTCAACAGATTTTAGCCGCTGGAAGCGCTGTTGACGGAAGGATCAGCTCGGGCGGATATCAAGCAGTTATCGGCGGACAGGCGTCGGGCATAAGCGTACTTTCCGGAGGTTCTCAAATTGTTTCCGGCGGCACGGCCGTAAACACGATATTAAGCGGCGGTACTCAGACGTTAAACGTTTCCGGCGGCAGCGCGTTGAATACAAGCATATATGCAAACGGGCGGCAGATTGTTTGGAACGGTTTAGCCGTAAACACAAATATATATAACGGCGGAATCCAGTCTGTTGAAGGCAGCGGCGTGGCAAGCGGTACAACCGTTTCTAGCGGCGGTACTCAAAATATTTCATCCGGCGGCATTGCGTCTAATACGACGGTTAACAACGGAGGGGTGATTTCGGGTTTTGGCGGAACAGTTGTTGGAATCGCGACGATCAATAATGCGGGTTTGATTGCCGGCGCGATTTTAAGCAGCGGTTCGCTTTTGATGAATGCCGGCGGGTCGGCGAGAAATGTTACGATTGCAGCCGGCGGTTCTATGCAAATCTCTGCGGGAGCGGATGTTTTATCTGTAACAGTTAATACAAACGGTATTCAAAATATTTTGACCGGCGGTTCGGCGTTGAACACGACGATATTGGGCGGAAGGGAAAACGTTTCAAGCGGCGGTACGGCAAATTCAACGACCATCAGCAGCGGAGCCCAATACGTTTTAAATGGCGGATCAGCGTTAAATACGGTAATCAGCAGCGGCACCCAAGTCATTTCCAGCGGCGGCAGCGCGTTGAATACGAATATATACGGCGGAGTTCAAACCGTTTCAGCAGGCGCCGTTGTAAGCGGAGTTTATGTTAATTCCGGCGGCACGCAGGCATTGTATGGAAGCGCGTCGCAATTAAACGGCATTACAATAAGCTCGGGCGGCATTCAGAATATAGGTTATTTTGCAAACGCGGCTGATTTAAGCGGAGTAACTTATAATTCCGGCGCAATACAAAATGTTAACGGCGGCAATCTTACTAATTTTGCAATAGGAAACGGTTTAACGCAAAATATTTTATCAGGCAGCGATAGCAGTGATATAGTAGGCGATGTATCCGGCGGTACGGCTACAAGCGCAATCGTCAACAGCGGCGGGATTCAAAATGTATCGGCCGGCGGTTCTGCATATTATATACAAATTTCCGGCGGAGGCGTGCAAAATATATTTAGCGGCGCTTTTGCATATAGCGCATATGTTCATAGCGGCGGAACCCAAACGCTGCTGGGCAGCGCGGTATTGAGCAGCATTGTGGTAAGTTCAGGTGGTAATCAGAATATAGGTTATTCTGCAAACGCGGCTAATTTAAGCGGCGTAACTTATAATTCCGGCGCGATACAAAATATTGTCGGCGGCGGAAATCTTAACGGTTTTACAATAGGGAACGGTTTAACGCAAAATATATTTTTCGGCGGAGCCGCATGGTATGCGAATATTTCCGGAGGGGGCGTTCAAAATGTGTCCGGCGGCGGCATTGCTGTAAGCGCAGCCGTCAACAGCGGCGGGATACAAAATATCTCAAACGGCGGGCATGCGTCAAATACGACCGTTTCTAACGGCGGGGTACAAAATATTTTGACAGGCGCTGCCGTAAGCGGAGCTTATGTTAATTCCGGCGGAACGCAGGCATTATTGGCAAGCGCGTCGCAATTAAACGGTATTACAATAAGCTCGGGCGGTAATCAGAATATAGGTTATTTTGCAAATGCGGCCGATTTAATCGGCGTAACTTATAATTCCGGCGCAATACAAAATATTATTAGCGGCGGAACACTTACTAATTTCGCAATAGGAAACGGTTTAACGCAAAATATTTTAGCCGGCGGCGCTGCTGTAAGCGCAGCCGTTAACAGCGGCGGCGTACAGAATGTATCAAGCGGCGCCATAGCTTCGTCCGCAACAGTAAACAGCGGCGGCACACAGAATGTTAATGCCGGCGGCACAGCTTTGGGCACAGTCATAAACAACAGCGGAACGCAAAATATTTTATCCGGCGCTATAGCGTCTAATACGACGGTTAACAACGGCGGGACGATTTCAGGTTTTGGCGGTGCGGTTGCGGGAATTACGATAATGAATAACGGCGGCATAGCGCGAAATATTATAATTTCAAACGGCGCTTCCATGCAGATTTCTTCGGGAGCGGATGTTTTATCAACAAGTATTTTTAGCGGCGGCAGCCAAACCGTTTCGTCCGGAGGCATAGTTTTAGATACAAGCATATACGGCGGCATTCAAAACGTTTTAGCGGGCGCGTTTGCGAATTCAACTTTTGTAAACGGCGGGGAAATGAATATTTCGTCGGGAGCAAACGCAAGCGGCGCGGCGGTCGGCGGCAGCGGAACAATAAATATTTTTGACGGAGCTTTGATTTCCGGCAATTTTAACGTTAATGCAGGCGGAATATTAGACGGAAAAATAAGCGCAGATCCGGATAATTTGAATATATCCGGAGGAGTATGGAGGAATGTAAAAGACAGCGAAGTGGCGAATTTAGTTTTTAAAGGCGGAACAATAGATATGCGAAGCGGCACTTTAGCCGGAAATGTGTTGACGATAAATAATTTGACCGCGTCAAATAATCCCGTAATAGAAATGAACGTAGAGCTGGGTGACGAAACGTCCCCTGCGGATTTGGTAAAAGTTACGGGCACATATACGGGGAAAACTTTATTGAAAGTGTATAATACCGGTGTGGGCGGAATTGTTCCCGAAGGAAGCGGCATACAAGTAGTAGACGCAAGCGGTGCAGCCGGCAACGGAACATTTGCATTGCTTGGCGGTAAAGTTGACACCGGAGCGTATAATTACTTTTTAGAGCAAATGCCGGATTTGAATTATTATCTTGTAACTTACAAAGAATTGAGCGATTTTTCTAAAACAATTCCAAATGCGCCATTGATAAATGTCTTTGCGGCGCGAAGCGCAATGACAAATATGGAAAGCAGGCTCGGCGATTTAAGAGCATTCGGCTATGAACAGAACAAACAAGGCTTGTGGATGAGAGCATACGGCAAAAGCGCGACAGTAGAAGATTTGGCAGAAACTGACATTACATTATTTGCATTGGAAGCCGGTTATGACAGACTGTTTGACTTTTTAGGAAACAAATTATATGCCGGAATAACAGCGGGATATATGAACATAAGCGATATAAAAACAAAAATAAATGAAGGGTCAAAAGGAACGGGATCAATACCGAGTTTCGGATTATACGCGTCTTTAATCGGGAAGAATGATTTTTTTGCAGATTTAGGCGTAAAAGAAATAATATCGAATTTGGAAATGACAAACTACGCGTCAGACGGTATAACGGAGTTGAACTTTGAGCCGAAACGCAATATATTGGCATTAACGCTCGAAGGCGGAAAACTGTTTAAGAAAGAGTTGGGCAGCTCATATTTAAGAATAGAACCAAAAGCCGGAATACTGTTTATGAACGCAGGAAGCGGCAATGCGAAAGTTGAAAACGGAGTAGGAAATTTAGAGTATGACGGGACAAACTATTTAACCGCAAAAGCGGGAATAATAGTAGGATTTGTAAAAACTGCGGGCGGAAAAGCGGTAATAGAGCCGCTAATAGAGCTCGCATATTTGCAAGAGCTATTAGGCAAAGGCAAAATAAGGTATGACAATGCGGAATACGAAAGCGACATGTCCGGCGGCAGCGTAGAAGTAGGAGCCGGCCTAAACGCAAGAGTTACGGATAAAATAAGATTATACGGACAAATAAGTTATGAAACGGGTGAGAAGATAAAGGCCGCTGGGGTGAATGTTGGGGCGCAGTACAGCTTTTAACGGCAATTACAAATTAAAAATTACAAATTACAAATCAACTGCAACAGCTTTTAACGGCAGAGAAAAGATAAGAGAGAATAGATAATAGAGACGGCAACGACGGAAAGGCAAGTAAAAAGTAAAATATAAAATATAAAAAATAATAGACGTGTTAGATTGAGGGTCTGGGGGCGGCAGTCCGAGGAATAACGAGGACGAGTCTGCCGCGGGCGTGAGATGTGAGCGCACTGGGTTTGAGCGAAGCGAAAACGGAGGAATTGACCACGTTGTTTGTGGTAAATTGCTCCGTCACTATGACACGCCGCGACCAAATAAAAACAGAGTGAAAAGTGGAAAGACAATGATGTTTCCTTGCGGAAATGATGTGTATCCTTCGGATACATTAACGGCAGGGACACATTACATCATGTTGCCGAAAGGCAATACATCATTAGCGAAGCGACATCATTCGCCGAAGGGACAAAGGCCCGAAGGCGTACATCATGCCGTTGACGAGCTGCCAAACTTCCGAGCTGCTGCCGTTATCGCCGTTGACATCCGCAGCTTGCCGTGCGGAGATTCATTTGCTATAATACGACAAAATAGCAATGCACTTTTAAAGTTGCACTTTTGTGGTAAAAATGCACTTTTAAATCAGCATGTAATAAGATAAGAAGGCATAGGAAAATGGAAGAAATAATAGCTTTATATAAAGACATGTTACATCGCACGGATACGTCTTTTGTGCGGTATCTGCACGATAAAATTGACTGGAAAGCAAGAATGCTTGGCATTGTCGGCGCGCGCGGCGTCGGGAAAACCACTTTATTGCTGCAGCATATAAAATTGCGTTTGGATACGGAAAAAACGATTTATGCGGATGCCGGCAATATATATTTTGCCGAAAACCGCCTATTTGATTTTGCGCAGTCTTTTTATAAAAACGGCGGGAAACATCTGTTTATAGACGAAATTCACAAGTATGCGGATTGGTCGAAAGAACTGAAAATGTGCTACGACTATTTTCCGGATATGCAAATAATTTTTACGGGTTCGTCCGTTTTAGACATTTATCGCGGCAGCGACGATTTGTCGCGCAGGGCTTTATCTTATTTTATGGCGGGCATGTCTTTCCGCGAATACCTTATAATGGCGCACAAGATAAAAGCGCCGGTTTATTCATTGAAAGAAATTTTAGCTAATAAAGTGTCTTTGCCGGCAGACCATCCTCTTCCCATGTATAAGCAGTATCTTAAAAAAGGATATTATCCGTTTTTTACGGAAGCGCAATACGAGCAAAGATTACAAAATGTTATTAGGGTGTGTTCACACTATTACGCACATGCGCTGCTAGGATTTTTGAGGAAATTTTGGTTTTTTTGCGACAAAGATACTGGACGTATCTGCGAAGCAAAAAAAGCAAAATTTACCAAAAAGCTGCCGCAGCCCCTTTGGGGTTTGGTCAAAACAATCCCAACTGCGTTGTTGCGGCTCCTATCAATAGGCACCGCTATTGCTTCGTCGCCGCGCCTAGCATTTGGGCTTGTTTTGACCAAACGCATGCGCGTAATAGTGTGAACACACCCTAACCAAACGCTTGAAAACGACATTCCTTTATTTGCGAAAATGAATATTGCAACTTCGCGTAAATTAAAACAATTGCTTTATATTGTTGCCAAAAGCGCACCTTTTAAACCCAATATCAATAAAATAGCGGAAATGACGGAAGTTCACCGCAATCAAATCAAAGATTATTTATATTATATGGAACGGGCGGGATTAATAATACAATTAAAAAATGATGCCGGCGGTTTAGGTTCTTTAGGAAAAGTTGAAAAAATATACCTGCAAAATCCGAACCTGATTTATTGCTTGGCTAATAATAATACGGATACCGGCAATTTAAGAGAAACGTTTTTTATCAATCAAATGGGAGTTAATCATAAACTCCTTGCTTCCGGCAAAGCTGATTTCAGCATAGATAAATATACTTTTGAAGTCGGCGGTAAAAATAAAACTAAAAAACAAATTTCAGGCGCGGACAATGCTTTTGTAGTAAAAGACGATATTGAGTTTGGCTCCAAAAACGTTATTCCTTTGTGGGCTTTTGGTTTGAATTATTAGGCGGAAGCTCGGAAAAGGCGGAAGTTTAGAGTGCTTGGAGAGCTTGGAAGCTTGGCAAAAACTAATCTTCCGCCTTTCCCGAGCTGCCGAGCTGCCGCCGTTATCGTTGACGTGGTCGTGGCGTGTCAGTGTGACGGAGCAATTTACCACAAAAGACGTGGTCAATTCCTCCGTCCCCCTTACACTCAGAGATGCTAGGATGCAGGGTAACGGCAAGAGTATAGAGTTAAAGGCGGCTGTTTTTTTGTCGTTACTCTGCCTCCCTGCATCTCTGCATCGCCGTTGCCGAGCTGCTGTCGTTATTTGTTAATTGTCGTTAATCCGTGCGGTTAAGGAGTAATAATGGGTAATTTGGTTCAGACGTCAAATGATGCCCCGTATGCGGGGAAAGATTCAAAACTTTACGCAAATTTGCAGAATTTGGTTTTTGCCGTGCGTCCTTTCACTATTATAGAAACGGGAACATATCATGCGACAGGCACGACGGCTTCAATATGCAAGGCTTTGGCGGCATTGCCGAATTTGAGATGTTCGTTTTATTCCATAGAAGTTAATACCGCCAATTATGCCGTAGCTTTAGAAAATTTAAAAAGACAAAATTTATTGAATTACGTTACCGTATTAAACGGTTTATCGGTTCCTCGCGCGATTATGCCTACCGCCGAACAGATTAACCAATTTATAAACGGAACGAATTTTCCTCAAGGCGTGTTTGCGGATTTTCCCGAAAATGCGCGCGTGCAGATTTATTATGACGAAACCAGCCGCGCGGACGGTCCCGACGATTTGCTGGGTTTATGTCTTGAAAACTGCAATGGGCAGCCCGACATTGTTTTATTGGACAGCGCCGGACATATGGGGTACGTGGAATTTAACTACGTTTTGGATAAAATAAAAAAAGAAATGTATTTTGTATTGGACGATACCAACCACATTAAACATTATTTAAGCAAACAATTTGTCAAACAAGACCTGAGATTTCAAATAATAATAGACGATTCGGACAGATTCGGCTATTTAATAGCAAAATTTAAACCGTAAACATAAAAGACAGAGGGGAAATTATGTCCGACAATAATTCAAACCAAAACAATCAGCAGCAGCCTGCACAAGGCGCACCCGCGCAAAATGCTCCCGCGCAAAATGTTCCCGGGCAAAATGCCCCAGGGCAAAGTGTCCTCGGGCAAAGTGCCCTCGGGCAAAATGTCCCTTCGTTTCCGCCTATTGGCGCGGCTCCGAAACATATGGGCATGGCGGGCCAAAACGCGCCGCAAAATCAGCCGCAAGTCGTGGTAGCGTCTGCAGCGGCTCCGTCGGATGACGGGGTTCAGCCGGTAATGCAGGACCCGTTTTTTTCGCCTCCTCCGGAAATACCTACCCAAGACGGGCCTATGGGAATAAAATACGATTTTAACGACGGCGCGCGCGTATTGCTGCCTAAAGGACAGTGGCACGTGCAGATCGAAGACGCGGATTCGGGAAACATAATTTTTGTCTGCGACGTTGACGAAGGCTGGGTGGTAAGCACGAAAAAATATTATGTTCCTTTTATAATAAAAGTATGGGTAAGAGGAAACCCCGAACCGGTTTTAAACCATGAGTTAAACCTCACGGGAAAACAGGTTTTAATAAAGTTTCCGGTAGGAACGCTCGGCGATACCATAGGCTGGCTGCCTTATGCTGAAAAGTTTTTCAAAAAATACAAATGCGCCGTAGAACTTACCATGGGCAAAGAACTTGCCGAACTTTTCGCTTCGCAGTATTCAAATATGTATTTTAGCGCTATGCCCGGAAAACTTCGTTTTGAAAAACCTTATGCCACTTATAAAATGGGTTTATTTTTTAGGCGCGACCAAAATAATCAGCCTATAGATTTCCGTCAGGTGGGGCTTCACAGGACTGCGGGATATATTTTAGACGTCGATCCTGCGGAAGAACCGCCGAAAGTCAATTTAAATTATGAAAGACAAATCAAAGAGCCTTATGTCTGCATAGCCACAAAAGCGTCGTCTTTGCCTAAAATGTGGAATAACGGGCACGGCTGGGACATAGTCGTCCGGTATTTAAAATCTTTGGGATACCGCGTTTTAGCAATAGACAAAGAGTATATTTTCGGGATGAACTTTACGTATCAGCATATCCCAAGAGACGCCGAAGATTTTACCGGCAACAGGCCCTTGGCGGAACGCGTCGCGCTTTTGCAGCACGCGGAATTTTTTGTCGGCTTGTCAAGCGGATTGTCATGGCTTGCGTGGTCTTGCAAAAAGCCGGTAGTAATG
>JGI24702J35022_10002478_pt1 | contig 11268 bp, 13 predicted proteins | sample TergutTh196P4_FD_35022 | JGI IMG/M metagenome (IMG submission 35022)
CCCCCCGGCCCTACGGGCCCCCCCTCGCAAACGAGGGGGGCTTTTGTGCCGCACCGCAACATTTGCGTTGAACCACCAACCAAGCCCCCTTCGCTCGCGAGGGGGGTGGCGCGCAGCGCCGGGGGGAGCGTGTGATGCAATCCTAAATTGTCAGCTTGCAAAACCCCTTCTTGCCCTTCCGGAGCATCACGGGGAGAGATTCTTTTTCAATGGCGGAAGCAATTTCATTCACCTTTGTGTCATCTACGAAGACGCCGCCTTGGTCGATGAGGCGCCTCGCCTCACCTCTGGATTTGGCAAGATTGGCGAGGACGAGGGCGGATACGATGTCGATTTGGCCATCAACAAAGTCTGCGTCGGCCAATTCGATCGAAGGTATACTGCCGCCCTCCCCCGCCCCGGAAAAGAGAGATTTCGCGGCGGACTGTGCCTTTTCGGCCTCCTCTTCCCCGTGAATGAGTTTCGTCACTTCATAGGCGAGCTTTTCTTTGGCGCTGTTAATCGCGCTGCCGGTGAGCCTGGCGTATTCGGCAATCTCCTCAAGGGGCATGAAGGTGAGCATCTTCATGCAGCCGATCACTTCGCCGTCAGTGGCGTTGCGCCAGTACTGGTAGAAATCGTAGGGACTGGTGCGCGCGGGGTTGAGCCACACGGCGCCCTTCTCGGTCTTGCCCATCTTCTTGCCCTCGTCGGTGAGCAGCAGGTTGGAGGTCATGGCGTAGGTCTCGCGGCCGTCGGCGCGGCGGTTGAGCTCCACCCCGCCGATCATGTTGGACCACTGGTCGTCGCCGCCCATCTGCAGCACCACGCCCTGGGTACGGCTCAGGTGCAGGAAGTCGTAGCTTTGCAGGATCATGTAGTTCATTTCGAAGAAGCTCAGTCCCTTCTCCAGCCGGGCCTTGTAGCACTCGGCGGCCAGCATCCGGTTGACAGAGAAGTGCACGCCGACGTCCCGCAGGAATTCGAGGTAGTTGAGATCCAGGGTCCAGTCGGCGTTGTTGACCATGAGGGCCTTGTCCTCGCTGAAGTCCACCATGGAGCTCATCTGCTGCTTGAAGCAGGCGATGTTGTGGTCGATCTCCTCCCGGGTGAGCATCTGGCGCATGTCGGTCTTGCCGGTGGGGTCGCCGATCATGGCCGTGGCCCCGCCGAACAGCGCGACGGGGAAGTGCCCGGCCTTCTGCATGTGGCTCATCACCATGGACTGCACGAAATGGCCGATGTGCAGGCTGTCGGCCGTGGGGTCGAAGCCGATGTAGAAGCGCACGGGGGTATCTCCGGCCAGCAGCTGTTCGACCTTCTCGAAATCCGTGCATTGCGCGATCAAATTGCGCTCTTTGAGCTCCTGAAATACGTTCATTGCAAATACTCCTCATAATACTATTTTCATTATACCGGAACGCCGGGCGAATGTCAACAAAAAAACAACCCGAGAGCCTTGTCACTGGCTTTCGGGCTTTATGCTCCGGGTGTGCTATGCGCCGGAGAAAAGACAGGAAAGCCGGTATCGGTAGCCCGACACAGCCTGGGTATACGCGTAATAAGAAAACTTATGCATGGCGGCTCTCCTTTCGTTGAACGGCGTTCTGTAAGCTTAGTATATACAATTTTTGTGGAAATGTCAAGAAATAATTTCCCGGATGCGCCCCACCTGCTCTATAATCTCCTCCATCGCCTGGGCGTTCATCACATCCGGACGCATCACCGGGCAGCCGCAGCCGATGCGGTCATCGTGGCGGCCATACTCAATCGTGATGATCTTGGGTGCGCAGACAGCGAGCAGTTCCCAGAGAATTTCGTAGCCCTGTTCGTGGATTTTCACATGGCACATGATATCATTGCCCTTCTCCAGCCAGCCGTTGATGTGGATTTCATAGATGTGCTCCAAAGGCAGCTTTGCGAGGTAGGCGCGGAAGTCTTCGCCCAAGCGCCGCGCGGCGGTAAAGGCGTGGCTGACATCCAGCAGGAAGGAGCAGCCCGACCGCGCGACGATCTCCGTGATAACCTCCGGCTGGATCAGTGCGCCGAAGCGGAGGCTGTCGAGGTTTTCTACCGAGACAAAATCCAGTGTGGCGTATGTCTCCCGCACGCGCTGAAGCGTCTGTATGACATCGCCGATTGGGCCCGCATCCGGATGCAGCGAAACGCCGGGCGTTCTGCTCAACGCAATCAGGCGTTCCATATCGGGGTATACCCCGTGCAGCAGGATGGGCCGCAGCGGGGCAACTCTTTCGACAAAGGGCTGGAATGCCTCCGCGCTACGCAGAACGTCCATCTGGAATGCCAGCCCCGGAAACTTGAAATAGTCGATATCGAGCTTGCCCTCCCGCACGAGGGCTTCTGTTTCAGGATAATAATTGCACGCGAGTTTCATGTGGCCCACCTCCTGAGAATAAAATAACCCGGTTGAAGGGGAATGTCAAGAAAAAGATTGATTTTTCATCTCCGCCATGATAAAATAGATTTTTAAGGGGGTGCCGCCATGCGATACATCGTTGACCGCATCGAAGACGGCCTTGCCGTGCTCGAAAAAGAGGACGGCTCGTTCGAGCACATTCCCTCGGAAAAGCTGCCCGAGGGTGTACACGAGGGCAGCATGCTGGTTCTGCATGACGGCGCGTGGGCGCTGGATTTGCAGGGAGAGGAGGAGCGGAGAAAACAGGTTTTTGCAAAGCAGGAGGGGTTGTTCGGATGACGCTGTTATTTCTCCGCCACGGCCAGACCGACTGGAACGCCCAGGGCCTTTTTCAGGGGCGCACGGATGTCCCCCTCAACGAAACCGGGCGCGAGCAGGCACGGGCGCAGGCTCTTGCGCTTGTATCACACGAGCCGCCGGTGGATGTGATTTACGCGTCGCCCTTGCTACGCGCGCGGGAGACAGCGGAGATCGTTCAGCAGGCACTGGAGGTGCCGATTTATTTCGACGAACGCCTGGTAGAGCGCTGCTTCGGCAAACTGGAGGGCACGCTCATCGTGCGGGGCCTGGGCGAGGAGGGCCTCGCGCGGCACGGCGCGGAGAGCTTTTCCGCGCTGCACGAGAGGATCAAGGGATTCCTGAACGACATCGCCGCCAGACACCCGGGGCAGTGCGTGCTGATGGCCGCCCACGGCAACGTGGGGCGCATGGTGCAGCACTGCTGCCGCGGAGGCGAGAGCGTCCGCATTGAAAACGGGGCGCTGGCGCAATATGAAATTTGATTTGGGGATGGCAATGACCTTACTCTACCTCCGCCACGGCCAGACCGACTGGAACGCACAGGGGCGTATACAGGGGCGCACGGATATTCCCCTCAACGAAACCGGGCGCGAACAGGCGCGGGCGCAGGCTCTTGCGCTTGTATCACACGAGCCGCCGGTGGATGTGATTTACGCGTCGCCCTTGCTACGCGCGCGGGAGACAGCGGAGATCGTTCAGCAGTCACTGGAGGTGCCGATTTATTTCGACGAACGCCTGGTAGAGCGCTGCTTTGGCAGCTATGAAGGCACACTCCGCGCAGAGCTGGTCGGCGGCTCCATCGCCAGCCACGGGGCCGCTCTGGGCGAGGCGGAGCTTGAGCGCCAGGGTGTTGAGTCCTTGGAAATATTAGGTAAAAGGGTTTGCGGTTTTCTGGATGAGATCACAGCCGGGCACGAAGCTCAGACCGTGCTCGTGGTCGCCCACGGCGGCGTGGGGCGTATGGTCCACTGGCATTTCCATGGGCAGGACGAAAGCGACAAAAGCAAGCACGGGAACGCTGTCCTGCGGATTTACGATCAAAAGCCGGCCTGGGAGCGGCCTTTGTTTACCGCATAAAACTAGTTTGGGAGGAACACACATGGAAATCAAAGACGAGGCCCTGCAACAGGATGCGCAGGAGGTCGGCGAATGCGAGGTGCGCCTGCGGAAATACCGGGACATCGCCGCGCGCGACGGCGTTGTATGCAAGGATAAATTCGAGCGCAGCCACACCATCGCCGAGGCGCAGCAGCTGCCCGAGGGCGCCGAAGCCGCGCTGTGCGGCAGGGTCACCGCGCTGCGATGGTTCGGCAAGCTCGTGTTCGGAAAGCTCTACGACGCGGGGGGGAGCATACAATTTTCCCTTTCGCAAAACGAGCTGGACGGCGAACAGTTCGCGTTTTTCAAGGCGAATGCCGATGTCGGCGATTATATTGCCGTGCGCGGAGCGATGTACTACACCAAACGGGGTGAGTTCACCCTCAAGGGCAGCGAATTCGTGCTGCTGAGCAAAGCGCTGCGCCCCCTGCCGGAAAAATTCCACGGCATCACGGATGTAGACAGGAAATTCCGGCAGCGCTACCTGGACGTCATCATGAACGAAAGCACCCGCGATACGCTTTCCATGCGCATCCAGATGCTGCGCTTCATCCGGGGCTTCCTGGACAACGCGGGCTTCGCCGAGGTTGAAACGCCCATCCTGCAAAACGTGGCCAGCGGCGCGGCGGCACGGCCCTTCATCACCAGGCACAACGCCCTGGATACGGAATTCTACCTGCGCATCGCGCCCGAGCTCTTCCTGAAGCAGGTGATCGCCTGCGGCTTCGACAGGGTGTTCGAGCTGGGCAAGAATTTCCGTAACGAGGGCATGGACGCCATGCACCTGCAGGAGTTCACGATGCTGGAGTGGTACGCCTCCTACTGGGATTTCAACGACAATATTGCCTTCGTGACCGAACTGATACAGGGCATCCTGGCGGAACTGCGCGGCACGCTGCAGATCGAATACCAGGGCCAGCCCCTCGATTTCGCTGCATTCAAGAAGGTCGATTATATCGTGGAGTTGAACAGGATTCTGGAGACGGACATTCTCTCCTATGAAAACGCAACAGACCTGGCCAATCATATCATCAACCATAAAATCTTCACAGAGGAAGAGCTGAAAGATTTAAAATCCCTGCCGGCGATAGTGGATTTCGCCTTCAAGCGCAAGCTGCGCCCGCTGCTGGTACAGCCTGCGGTGCTGTTCAATTACCCCGCCTTTTTGATCCCCCTGGCGCGGCGGAGCGACCGGAACCCCAAGGCCATCGACATGTTCCAGGTGGTGGTGTGCGGCGCGGAAATCGTGAAGGCCTATTCCGAGCTTGTGGACCCCCTCCTGCAGCGCGAGGCCTTCGAGGAGCAGGCGCGCAACAAATCCGCCGGTGACGACGAGGCCTTCGACCTGGACGAAAGCTTTTTGCTGGCCATGGAACACGGCATGCCGCCGATGTCCGGCCTGGGCTTCGGGATCGACCGGTTTATGTCCATCGTGGCCGACCAGCCGACGCTGCGGGACGTGATATTTTTCCCGCAGATGAAGGTGTAGGGGAGCAGAAAAATAAATGCGGGCGGCCTGCTGGCCGCCCCTACAATTTGTGCGTTAATAATTAATATCAGTTAATTCACGATATCAAATGTGAATTCGCAGCCTTTCTTCCCCTTTGAGCTGGCCGCCGAGGAGACAATTTCCTTCAATCGCAGCTTCACGCCAAGCGATCTCTGGAGAAGTTTACGGGAGTGGCCGCCGCAGCAGCCGCAGAAGGTGGGCGAGACCTCCGCCGGCTGCGGCAAATCGTGTATATGGCCGCACACGCATCTATAATCGCCTTCCTCCCCGAAACTCCAAAAGACGGACAGGGTGCCGTCGAGGTTCAAACGGCAGGGCGGTTTATGCGGTGTGCGCAAATCGGCTTTACCGGCTTCGCCATACAACCGAACTTTTTCTTCAATCGATTTGCCTGCGTGCCTCCGCCCAAACGCGCGGTGCGCCGCGGCGGGCTTGCCCTGCGTGCAGCAGCCCGTATCCTCCATGATGGAAAGGCGCTGCTCCAAGGGGAGAAGCCTATCCATTTGGTTGATGACGGCGATGATTTCCTCGCTCAGTTTGGCTCCCTTGGATGCGCGGTTAGGGAAATCGAATTGCCCTATGATGTCCTCCGGGATCCCTTTTTTCTGCATAATTTCTTTTGCTATGTATGGCATATCAGTTGTCCTCCTTCGCCTTGATCGGCACAAAATAGCGCACCTTGCCGTAGTTCCACGCCTTCATTTGCTTGGAGTGCGGCCCGGCGAAGTTGAACAACACATGCCGCCCGGGGCTCTCGTCCAGCTCCAGGTGCTCCTGCCGGGAAAGCCACGCCTTGAGACCCCGGTCCACGCGGTCCCACTCGCTCATCTCCCAGCTGTCCGCAAGCACCGCCGCGAACAGGCCGCCCGGAAACGTGATGATCTTGCAGCCCCCGGTGTCGGCCTCGGTCATCCAGTCCTCGATCATGTACAGCCAGACGCTCTTCTTGTGCTTCTCGTCATAGTACATGAAATCGCGGGGGTTGATCTTGTCGGCGATGCGCGAACCCAGGCGCATCCACATGGCGTCGAACTTATGCTCCTCCTTGCTATTGTTTACTATGAATCCCGACGTCACCATGCGGGTGGGCGGCATCTCCACGATCAGGATATCCGGCTCCCGCTCCAGCTTTTCGGCAGCCTCCAGCAGGCGGCCCACGTTGGCGGGCTTGCCGATGTAGTCGACGTTGGTCAGGTGGGTTTCGATATCCTTCGCCTTGTCGTAGAGCAATTTCACACTGCTGTCCTTGCTGAAATCCGCCTCCTTGATTTGTTGAATAAATTCCAGGATGATCTCCTTCAGCTCGTGCAGAAGGGCGACCTCGTCGTCGATGTCGCCGACCTTCTTGTCCAGCACCTCCAGCACGATCTGCGAGCCTTCCGCGCTGAAGATGCGCCGGATGTCCCGGATGCTGATGTTCAGCTTGCGCAGGATGAGGATCTGCTCCAGGCGCTTGACGGCGGCCGCGTTGTAGAGCCGGTAGGCATAGTCGTCGCTACGGGTACTGGCGATGAGCCCCATGTGCTCGTAGTAGCGCAGGGTGCGGGCGGAGATGTCGTATTTGTCCGACATGTCCTTGATCTTGACGAGTTCGTTCATGGGAAAGCCTCCTTTGTATGCGAATCCGCAGGATTCGCATTGGTGATTATAAACAGTATAGGGGCTTACCCAAAGGCAGAGTCAAGAGTTTTTTATGGGCACTTGACAGAATAGATGAAAAAGTTTATAATAAACCCGTAAATTCTTTTTGGGGAGTCGATTCCATGAACAACGAAGAAAAAATCCTGTCCGTGCTGGAAACGTTAAGCAGCCGCATTGATACACTAGGTGGCCGTATGGATAAACTCGACGGCCATATGGATAAACTCGACGGCCGTATGGATAAACTCGACGGCCGTATGGATACACTGACCGAGAGCGTGAGCAAACAGTTTGACGGCGTAAACAAGCGCCTGGACAAGGTGGAGCAGCGCCTGGACAAGATCGAAGACGACATCGCGATTATCAAGGAGGAGGCCGTCGTCACCAGGGGCACGACAGACCAACTGCTCGAAATCTGGGTGGAGCGCTTCGGAAACAATGATTTCGCTCAGGTTACGGCTTTGTCCGATCTGGCTTCGTAGCCCTACATTTTTTCCGGCGCGCCAATCTTGAACATTCTTAATAAATTGCCCAGCACATCCCTCACGCAGGCGCACAGAGCCAATCGCGCCTGCAGGAGGGATTCTTCTTCGCCCTTGACGCGGCAGGCGTTGTAGAACTTGTGGAACTGGCCGGCAAGCTCCATGCAGTAGCGCGTCACCCGGGCGGGGTCGCAGGCCCTGGCGGCCTCGGCGATCTCGCCTGTGAGGGCGGCAAGCAGGCGGATGAGCTCGCGCTCTTCCGGCGCGTTCAGCAGGCAAAGCTCCTCCTTGGTGCAGGCGCGGGGGGCGATGCCCTCCTCCTCGAAGCGCCGGAAGATGGAGCATATGCGCGCGTGAGCGTATTGGCAGTAGTACACGGGGTTCTTCGCCGATTGCTCCACGGCAAGGTCCAGGTCGAAGTCCATGGCCGAGGCCGGGTCGCGCATATTGAACAGGAAGCGCAGGGCGTCGATGGGGATGTCGTCCAACAGGTCCTCCAGGGTGATGGATTTGCCGGTGCGCTTGCTCATACGTACAATTTCGCCGCCCTGCACGAGCTTCACCAGCTGCGTGAGCACAAATTGCGCGCGGCCCTGGCCGAACATGGCATCGAGTACAGCCCCCAGGCGGATGGTGTGGCCGTGGTGATCGCTGCCCAGGACCAGGATGGACCTGCCGAACCCCCGGGTGACCAGCTTGTTGTGGTGATAGGCGATATCGGGCACGATATAAGTGGGCAGGCCATTGGAGCGTACGATGACGAAGTCCTTGTCCAGGCCGACATCCGTGGCGCGGAACCACAGCGCGCCGTCCCGCTCGTAGGTCTGGCCGCTCTCCCGCAGCAGAGCGATGACGCGGTCCACCTCGCCGCTTTCGTAAAGCGTGCTCTCGTAAAACCAAGTGTCGTATTTTATACGATAGCGCTCAAGGTTCGCTTGAATTTCTTCTACATTCAGGGGCAGAGCGAAGGCCACCAAGGCGTCGCGGCGCTCCTGCTCGGGCTTGGCGAGCCAGGCGTCGCCGTATTGCCCGGCGAATTCTTTGGCTCTTTGCGTGATATCCTCCCCATGATAGGCGTCCTCGGGCATCTCGATGGCCTCGTTGAAGTTCTGCCTGTAGCGAATGTCCAGGCTCAGGCCGAATTTCTCGATCTGGTTGCCGCCGTCGTTGACGTAGAACTCGCGCTCGACATCGTAGCCGGCGGCTTCCAGAACCGTTGCCAGGCAGTCGCCCAGGGCGCCGCCCCGGGCGTTGCCCATGTGCATGGGCCCGGTGGGGTTGGCGGAGACGAACTCCACCAGCACGCGCTCGCCTTTGCCGATATCAGAGCGGCCGTAGGCGTCGCCTTTGGCCAAAACATCGGCGACGATATCGGCGTAGTAGACATCACTATAATAGAAGTTAAGAAACCCCGCCCCGGCAGTTTCGCATCGCAGCGCATAGGTATCTGCCAAGTTCATATGCTGTATCAGAGCCTCGGCGATCTTGCGGGGGGGCTGGCGCAGCTCCCTTGCCCAGGCCATGGCCGCGTTGGAGGACAGGTCCCCGTTGCGGCGGTCGGCGGGGGTCTCTAGGGTGATGGGCTCTGCCGGGATGGAAGGCAGTTCACCTGCGGCAAAAGCGGCCTTCGCAGCCGCTTCGATCGCCTGTTTGATTTGGGATTGGGCTTGTTGGACGAGAATGGACATAGGGGCCTCCAAATAATAAGGTTCGGGCGGCTTGCTAGCCGCCCCTACAGGTTGTGCAATAAATCACTTAAAATATTTTTTCTTGATTTTTTTTGCGAGTTTTTCTATCGCCAATGCATAATTAGAATTGACATTTCCTAATGCCTCTTGCGCTCTTCGCTCATGAATATAGCCTTTCGTATATTCATGAAATACGATCAAGGTATGTCCTGGGTTACCTTTAAAAATCCATATTGGCAAGTAACCATTTAAGCACAATGTTGCCCACTTGTCAAAAAAATTAAGTAGCTCTCCAACTTCGTGGAACTCGCTGCGTTCAAACGGCCCTTTGCTAATCTGCTTGTATAATTCTTTTACCAACTTTGTGATCTGTGGCGAACCACCTTCCTCATAGTAGGCTTTCAGGGTGTCGAGTTTCGTTCTCTTGTCGCTTCTCCACGAAAACAATAGCCCAACGAAAAAGGCAAAAGCAGAAATGACCAAAGCGACCAAGGCGATCCAATCCATGCAGCTATCTCCCATCGTTTACTTGCAAATACACCCTACCCCCTCGCCTGCACCTTGATCTCCATCTGGTTGCTGCTCATCATATCCGCGCAGAAATCCAGGGTGTAGGCGAGCTTGATCTTCCCGCCGGCGCGGCTGATGCTGGACTCCACCGAGCGCGCGTAGACGCCCAGGTGCATCATGCCGGCGGGGGTATTGTAGTAGCAGCTGTGGCGTACGCCCTGCTCCAGGGTGATCTCCAGGGGGTATGCCCCCCGGCGCGACAGCGACACCGTGCGGTTCTGCACCCGCAGGGCCGCGCGGCTGGCCTCAGGGCCGTCGCTCTCGACGTAGTCCAGCTCCCAGCCGCCGCCCTTGTCGTCGGGCAGCTCGGTGAGCACGCCGTCGCACAGGAACTCCGAGGCGTGGGTCTCGCCCTCCACCTCGTGGGAATCCCTGATCTCGATGACCACGGGGACACGTTTTTTCTTCGCCATTTTTGACTTCCTCCTTATGCTTCATATAGATATAGCAATCCTGTTGCCGTCCATCGCGCGATGATCTGCGTGCCCGACATCACCAACCGCCCCGGATTTTCAAAGCGGAGAATGACCGGCAGACGTTCGACATAAAACTCGTTGTCGCTTTTTGGGGTGAGCGCTCTCTCGTTCCCCTCCGGGTCTGTCATCGTCAGGCCGTCCACAATAATTTTATAGCCCAGCGCCTGGTGTTTATAGGTTCCATCTGGCGGATAAACCGCCGGGCTTGCCATGTTTTCAAGGCCCAGGAAAGAGAGTATTTCATTTCTGTGGCGCGGCCAGTCCGCCTTCGATATTTCTACGGCCAGCTTTTTGCAGTCAAGCGAATCGAAGAGTGATCCCGCAAAGCCGGCATAGCCCCGCAAAAATTGCCTGAAGCCCTCGGCCCCTGCGGGCTTATTCCGATAATAGGGCCGCGCTTTGTCCCTTTCCCAAATGGACTCCAGGCTTTGTTCGCCGCGGTCCTTTTCAAGATACGCAATCGTGGCTTCCGTGTCCTCACGATATAGATAGATGAGCGTTGGGCGCAGGCGTTTCACGGCATCGTACAGTTGAAGAATGAAGCCTTCAAGCCTTTTGTACGGGGCGTTGTTCCACAGAAAGAAGAAGATTTGCGCCTGGAAAAAACTGCTGTCGAGCACAAAGACCGTGTCACTGTCCTGTGCGGCTGTTTCGGAAAAACGCGCCCATTTTTCCAGAGCCGACGCTTCGTATTCGTCAAGAGATGCATCCCACGAATCCAGGCCATCCTCGGGATAGAGCAGCACAGGGTGCGGGCTGGCGACCTCGTGGACCCACTTCGCTTTTTTCCCGTTCCGTTCGAGCTGCATCCGCAAAAAACCGGAGATTGTGGATTTGCCCGTTGCGGGCAGGCCCTCCAAGAGGATGAGCCGCGTATCGATCATAGCAGCCGCAGCCCCAAATCCTTCAACTGCGCGTTATCCACCGGCGAGGGGCACTCCGTCATGGGCTCGGAGGCGTTCTGCACCTTGGGGAAGGCGGTGACGTCCCGCAGGCTCTCGCAGCCCAGCAGCTGCATGACGAGCCTGTCGAGCCCCAGGCCCATGCCGCCGTGGGGGGGCGGGCCATAGCGGAACGCGTCCACCAG